>Ga0209006_10000786_pt1 | contig 29313 bp, 21 predicted proteins | sample JacPin_JW_Ref_O2_FD_188567 | JGI IMG/M metagenome (GOLD analysis project Ga0209006, IMG submission 188567) | Forest soil microbial communities from Algoma, Ontario, Canada - Jack Pine, Ontario site 1_JW_Ref_O2 (SPAdes) (version 2) | ecosystem: Environmental > Terrestrial > Soil > Boreal...
CTCGCCCAAGAGAAGGTCTATCTCGAAGAGGAATTTCGCAGCGAGATGGGTTTCGAGCAGATCATTGGCAACAGCGCGGCGTTGAAGCACGTTTTACAGCTAGTTGAAACGGTTGCCCCCAGCGATTCCACGGTCCTGCTGCTCGGTGAAACTGGTACGGGAAAGGAGTTGATCGCCCGCGCGATTCACGACCGCAGCCACCGCAAACAGCGCACATTAGTGAAACTGAACTGCGCCGCCATCCCAACCGGGCTGCTGGAAAGCGAACTGTTTGGCCACGAAAAAGGCGCGTTCACAGGAGCCATAAATCAAAAGGTTGGCCGGCTCGAACTCGCGGACCAAGGAACACTGTTCTTGGACGAAGTGGGAGACATCCCGATTGAGATTCAGCCGAAGTTGCTGCGGGCTCTTCAGGAGCGGGAATTTGAACGTCTTGGGAGCACGCATACACGGAAGGTGAACGTCCGCCTGGTAGCGGCTACGAATCGCGACCTTGAGAAGATGGTTGCGATCAAGGAATTCCGCAGTGATCTGTACTATCGGCTGAATGTCTTTCCGATCCGTATTCCTCCTTTGCGGGACCGCAGAGAAGACATTCCCCTGCTCGTCAGCTATTTTGTGCAAAAGCATGCGAAGCAGATGCAGAAGTGCATCGAAACGGTCCCTGCGGCTGTCATGAAGGGACTGACGAGCGTGGAGTGGCCCGGCAACATTCGTGAGCTTGAGAATTTTATTGAGCGAGCCGTGATCTTGACGAGGGGCCGATCGCTTGACGCTCCTTTGGCGGAAGTTCGAAAAACAAGTAAGGAAGACTCCGTAGCTACCCCGCATCAAGTGACGCAAGTCGCTGAAGAAAGAGCAGGCTCACGCAGCGACAAAACCAGCGTCGCTGACGAATACGTCAGAAAGCAGCGCGATGAGATCACACAAGCACTCACTGCATGCAGGGGTCGCGTGGGTGGCGCCGATGGTGCAGCCGCGCGCCTGGGAATGAACCGCACAACTCTGCTCTCTCGAATGAAAAAGTTCGGCATATATGCGAAACAGTTTTCTTGACCTTGCAGCCCACCTGTTTGTAGTAGCCCAGAACCTCGACGATTTCGACCCTTTCAACTTCTTCAACACCGACATTTTTGACTTGTCGTAGCGTTCTCCCGAAAATTCAGCAACTTACGGTTCTGCGAGTTTGGTGTGGGCCGTGCCTTTATCACTCGTTGTTGAGAGCAAGAGCACCGAAGCTGCTGGAGGCGATCATGCCGTCCCACTTGATTTACTTATTGCATCTGATGGCTTTCCTGAGCCTGGCAGGGCGGAACGCTTTCGCACGTTGGAACTCTCGTCGCTGAGCGATCTTAAATCGCGTTGTAGAAATGCGAACTATCTTTACCGAGCAAAACGATGTTGAAGATTTCCATTCTCGATACTCCGAGTCAACGCCTGCTGGTAATGGAGGGCAAGCTCATTGGGCCTTGGGCCACTGAGCTCGCGAGTGTCTGGCGGCAGGCGACAGCAGGCCTGAACGGTCGTGCGCTCATTATTGACGTGAAGGGGCTGACTGCAATTACCGAGGATGGAGAAAACGTGCTTCTAGATCTAATGAAAGAAGGGGCCAGCTTCCGCTCGTCCGGTGTGTTTACGAAGCATGTCCTCAAGCGGCTGGCCCGCAAGCTCCCTAGGGATGTTCAGTCAGACGAGCAAACTGCTCACTCAGCATCTGCGAGGAAAAATCGTCCCGAACAACAACGGCACTCAGACCATCTCGAGTGAAAAGCAGGTTGCTGTGACGGATCAAAACGCCAGCCCTCTGGGGTCGGATCTAAAGCCCTGTAAACAGTCAAAAATCCGCCGCAAAAGAATCCTGATAATCTCGGCAGTCATCGTACTCGTCATCGCACGAGGGTATTTCGGCTGGAATGCTCTCCAGTACGAAGACACTGACGATGCACAAATCGACGACCATGCTATGCCGCTGAGCCCTCGAGTCAACGGCCACATCAAGGCCGTGTATGTCAATGAGGGTCAGTTGGTTCATACTGGCGAAGCGCCGATGACCACCGCCGCCGAGGATTCCGGAATGCATGCACGGCGATCGGAGTGAGCGGGACTTCCGCCACGCCGTTCTCCATCTTCGAATCCGGAATCCAGACTGTGACGTTGAACAACGTCGCGCAAGAAGTGAGGGCTGTGCCGCTCAATTCGCTCCTGTTCGGGCCACGTCAAGTAGTGCGGTTTGCGAATATCGGTCTAGATCGCCTCCAATGATTCGCCGACATGTCGAATGTTGCCCTCGATTGTGGCCACAACTTCCTCGATGTTCCCGGAGAGGACCATCTTTCCCATGGCCAGCGCGAAGCCTACGGCTTGCGACCGGTCGGCATGAGAAGGTATCGAGAGAGCATTTGCATCGGTGACTACATCAATCAGCGCGGGCCCCTTGTGTTCCAGCGCCTTCTTGAGGCCCGAGCTCACATCCGCGGGGTTTTCGATTCTTACACCCATCATGCCGACGGCTTCGGCAAGCTTGGCGAAGTTTGGATTCTTGAGGTCGGTTTGATAGTCGGGAAAGCCCGCAGTTTCCATCTCGAGTTTCACCATGCCAAGAGCGCCGTTGTCGAACACAAGTACCTTAATCGGGAGATCGTACTGTGTGATTGTCAACAAGTCACCCATGAGCATCGCGAAACCGCCGTCTCCGCACAGGGACACCACTTGTCGTCCGGGATAGGCGCATTGCGCGCCAATCGACATGGGGAGCGCATTGGCCATGGACCCGTGGTTAAACGAGCCGATGATGCGCCGGTTCTTAGTGGGCTTAACGTGCCGGGCGGACCAGACGTTGCACATGCCGGTGTCCACCGTAAAGATGGCGTCGGGAGCGGCAACTTCACTGAGCGCGGCGGCGACAGGCTCGGGATGCATGGGCGTGCGTTTTCCCACATGGTCAACGTACACATTCATTTTTCGAAGTTTCTCTTTGTGCTTGCGAACCGTGGTATCGAGGAACGCCCGGTCCGGCTTCGCATCCAACATCGGCAACAGAGCTTTTAGCGTCTCGCGGACATCGCCCCAAATTCCGAGATCGATCTTGCTGCGGCGTCCCAGACTCTCAGCCCGGATGTCAACTTGCGCGATCTTGCAGTTTGTAGGAAGGAATTTGTCGTACGGAAAATCAGTGCCCAGGAGCAGCAGAAGGTCGCATTCGTGGATCGCCTCGTAACACATCCCGAAACCAATCATGCCGGTCATTCCCATCTCATACGGATTGTCGTATGCGACGTACGGCTTCCCTCGGTATGTATATCCAACCGGAGCTTTCGCTTTCTCAGCGAGAGCGACCACCTCATCGTGGGCGTTCTCGCATCCGATGCCGCAGAAGAGCGCAACTTTCTTATTGGAGTTGATCAGGTCCGCCAGCCGCGCCAGATCCTTCTCGCCGGGACGGATGCTCGGCCGTTGTTTTACCAGGGTACGCGAGCCAGCTTGCGCCGGTACTTCCAATGCAACCACGTCGCCGGGCAGTGCGATCACGCCTACTCCACCTTTTCCAATGGCACTCTGCATGGCGATGTGTAGAACGCGCTCGAACTGAGCCGGATTCGTGACTAGCTCGCAATAGTGACTGCATTCCTGAAACAGATTTTGTGGATGCGTTTCCTGAAAATATCCCGTACCGATCTCACTGCTGGGAATGTGCGATGCGATTGCCAGCACTGGAGCATTGCTGCGATGAGCGTCGAAAAGGCCATTGATCAGGTGGAGGTTGCCGGGTCCGCAGCTCCCCGCGCAGCAGGCTAGTTTGCCGGTGAGCTGCGCCTCCGCGCCGGCCGCAAACGCGCCGACTTCTTCGTGGCGCACATGGATCCATTTAACTTTGTTGTTCAGCCGGAGTGCATCGGTCACAGGGTTCAAGCTGTCGCCGACGACGCCGTAAATCCTTTCGATACCGGCTTCCGCAAGTCTCGCTACCAACTGATCCGCCAATCGATGTGCCATCGCCTAAATCCTCCTTTGAGATTTCATTATTTTTGCGCTATCGCAGGTCGCGGATGCGCCGCACTTCCGGTTTCACGAAGAAAGAAACTCACGACAATTGCAAGCGCACAGCAGGCAATCCAGAACATTGCGCCTCTCTGAAAGTGCACCGCCAGGTTTGGCGTGTTCCCGGTGCCCCGGCCGATACGATGTGCGTAAACCGGGCCCAGCAACGCTGTAAGCGCGAAAACGAGGAAATTGATTCCGCCCGTCGCGCTGCCCTTCACATTGTCCGGATTGACTTCCTTGATGATGCTGTAAGGAATCATCGCCGCGCCGGATGCCACCCCGAAGATGAACATTCCCAGCCTCGCTGAAATCGGCAACGGGTGGAACGCGATTTGGGCGCCCGCCAGCATCATCACTGCCGCGCTCCCGACGATTACGGGCTTGCGCCGTCCGATACGGTCGGAGAGCCAGCCGAGCAGCGGACATCCGAATACCCAGCCCAGAGGAACCATGGAAGCGATCACCACTGCGTTGTGGTAGGAAAACTGAAGGTCTTTTTGAAATGCTGCGACGCCCCAGATCATGTCTCCGATTGTGGTGGGTGCAAATAGCAAGCCGGCGACAATTCCGCAGAGATACGACTGAGGATTTGAAAATACCACTTCGTACGGCTTCAGCAGCGAGCCGAAGCCGCCTTCTTGCGCGTGAGGTCCGAGTTGTTCCTTGGGAGTGGAGACATAGAGTAGAACTGCAACCAACAGGATGATTATTCCTATTCCGATCCAAAAAACTTGAACCCCCAGACCGCGCTCAATCATCGGCCCGACGACATTCTGTCCAGCCGAGCCACCGAGCATTCCGACGCATTGCGTGGCGCCGATAGCAGTAGCCAGGTAGCGCGCAGGGAATCCGCGCGCCGCAAGATAAACAGCGCCAGTGAATGCAAACGCCGAGCCCGCGCCCTGGCACAGACGGCCGATGTCTCCCGCGATTACGGTCGGCACCGCGAACAGCAGACAGCCTAAACCCAGAATCGTCATTCCGACGGGCACGGAGCGTTTGGCTCCCAGATGATCCAAAGCAGCCCCGGCGACCAGACTCATCGAGGAATACGTGTAGTAATACACTCCCAGAATCGTGGCGATGCCGAGCGCACTGGTGCTGAAGTGGTCTTCCAATTCCGAAATCATTACGGAGGGCGAGGACCTCACCGCATATTCCAGGAAATAGAAAATCACGGTGAAAAACCACGCGATGATGAATGCTCGTGTTTGAGCCTCGCTCTGCTGTGGCTGCGCGACGGGCGCGGCTGCGGACGAAGAAGCCGGGACTTGGGTTCGAGCAGCGCTGGCCGCTATGGGAAGGGGTTTATCAGCCATGTTTATCTCCTCCATCAACTCGAAAACGTGTGCTGCGTTTGCCTAGAATGCGTTCTAACCGAGGCCGCAGGTTCCGGCCTGTCGCCGTTCATTCACGTTCGCTAAACATAGCGGTCATTTGGATCCGGCATAGCCAGATGTCGAGCCCGAAGGCAAAACGTAGCGGAAGCCTGCGTACACCATGCTGAGATGCGCGTTCTTAGGCGCGCCGGGCGCGACAGACCACGGATCACGACCTATAAAGGAATATTGGGTGTAGTACTGGAAGGTTCCGTATCTTTCACTCTTCCAGAAAGCGTGGATTATATCGAGCGTCGCTTCCTCAACGGTTCGATTATTTGAGTTGGGGGAACCAGGTCCGCCAAAACCGATGATCGTGCCAGGAGCGGTGGTGTTCGTGGTGTCCGGGAAAAAATTCCGCACATAGTAGTCGAGCCCGTAGTACGCCGCCACGGTGGTCTTCGGGTTCATGATCCACTCGAACCCGCCGAGCGCCGCTCCCGAGTGGACCAGCGAAGGACTGACGTTGGTCCCTGCCGCGTTTGGCCTTACCACGACTTGAGGTCCGGTAACTACAAGGTAGTGCGCGCCGCCGTCGCTCCAAAACGCATTGCCCAGAAGGACGAAATTGTGAAACAGCGTATAGTTCGCGGCTAGGCCTCCACCGCCTCCCACTGCCGAGTGCGAAGAGAAAGGTTGGCCAGGCGCTGGGAAAACCCCGGCCCTCACCCCCGTGACCAAACCGGTAGCTTCGATGTGGAAATGCCTACCTCCGATTTCTGTGTCATGAGCGACCTTTGCAAGAATATCCGGAAATAGATTAGGAACACCGACTTGAGCGTTGTTGTCAAACTGGGGGCTCAACTGGCCGCTAAAAGCCGTGGGGAGCGCAACAAAGGTGCCCGTAAACTGGTTGGGATCCTCGATGCCCAGTCCCATGACCCAATGATCATTGAAATGATACGCGGCGCGGAACTCGGCAGCGCGCGTATACGGGATGCCGACCTGTACGTCCTGATCCTCGTTGTAGGTAGTTATCAAATCTCCGAGTAGCGGACTCACGCCGTTGCGGTTCGGCATGAGCCAACTCCAAGTTTGACCGCCCATAATCTCCCATTTACCGCGTTTCAAGTACATGAAGCAAAGGCGGAGACGGAGAGTGTGCCCATTCACGATTTGAAAGACATTCGCTGCATCGTTTCCGCTGAAATCCGCTTCGCAGTAGGCTTCCACATCATTGGCCCCAAATTTGCTTTTAGCGTCCAGGTCGAAACGGGAATACTGCCCGGTGAGGCGATACTCGCTCAGCTGCCCCTGTGTAGTGTTGCTGAAGGGTATGGCGCCGAAGTTCGTGGCAATATTGTTCTGTGTGTTCGTGGTGCGGTATATGTTTTCCAAATCCACGAACCCGCCAGGAGTAACCTCCACGTTACCGATCCTGAAGGATCCGAACGGCCGGTTTCCTTGTCCGTTATCCTGCGGCAGCGATTGAATCGGCGCGCTCCCGCCGTTGTAACTGCTCGCGGTCCGGGAGTCGGGCTGTGTCAGGGCCGCGTTGATCACTTGCGGTGCCTGGGCTGGGGCGCTGACGGAGGCGGGATGTCCGGCGTCCAATTGCCGCCTCAGCGCTTCAATCTCCTGCTGCTGCGAAGTCATTTGCTTCTGCGTTTGTAATAGAGCTTCACGAAGCGCTTTCAGCTCGGCGGCCACATCAGGATTGTTTTGCGAAGAATCCGTCACCTGAGCGCTAGACTGCGCCCAGATAAGACCTGGAGTTACGAGCAACAGGAGTACAGAACGTAGCAGCGTCATATTTTGGGCTCCTCGCCATCAAACTGGAATTTCCGACTTTCGTCGGAGCTCGTTTGAGGCTTTTTATCAGCCGTGGTCGTCTTTATATCCACCCTAGCGGATCCCCAACTGTTTTCTCGACAAGTGCCGAGCGTCCAACGACACTTGGATTCAGTCACCGTTTGTCTTTCGACTTTGCGTTCTATAAGGCCGCGCGCCGGCTCAGTCATTTACGTCTTTGTTTGCCCAAATCCTTCCTTCAGGCACGACATCGACGACGAACGCCTGTCACTGGCATCGGAAACAGAGCGCATTTCATCGCCCAAACGCCCCACCGTGCTACAGCGATGATATGGAGTGTCTTATCTCCCAGATGCAGATTACAGCCCACGATTTGATGTCAAAATGTTGACATATGCACAGTTCATTGACAGTCACTCGCGCGTGTTGCTTACAAGGGCTACGACGATTCGTGAACCTACTGCATCGAAGTGACGTCCGAGGAATCAGGGGGATTGAATCGTGCAAATTCTGGCCGTCGGTGCCGGTGCCGTCGGTGGCTACTTGGGTGGTCGTCGGGCTCAGGCAAATCGTTCGGTGATCTTTCCATCCATTTTTTTGAGATGTGCGTGCTCAGTGCAGCGACGAAGCCGCGCCGGTCTTTCCCTCAGTATCTCACTCTCAGATTCGCCATGTCGGTGGCGGTAGGCCATGCCGCAGGAACCGTCGTTATATGCTCGCCGCGCTTTCCCATTGCCTCGGCTGGGCGAAATGTGCCATAAATCCGCCCCGCCATGACATTCACTTTATTGGATTGGTCCGCGATTATTGCTTACCTCCTGATTACTCTGCTCCTGGGGCTCTATTTCCGCCGCTCCGCTGGTAGAAGCTCCGAAGATTATTTCGTCTCCGGACGCACGGTCTCCTGGTGGCTGGCGGGCACCTCCATGGTCGCGACCACCTTCGCCGCGGACACTCCGTTGCTGGTTGCGGGGCTGGTTTACACCCAGGGGGTTTCCGGAAACTGGATCTGGTGGGCTTTCTTGCCCTCCGGAATGATGACGGTATTTTTGTTCGCGCGGTTATGGCGCCGGTCCGGGTTGATGACCGACGTGCAATTCGCCGAGATGCGCTACTCCGGCAAGCCCGCCGCATTTCTGCGCGGCTTTCGCGCCATCTACCTGGGTGTGCTGATGAACTGCTTGATTCTCGGCTGGGTCACCAAAGCGATGATCAACATCGTCGGCACCACGCTCGGCGTCACCGTCAGCCAATGGCATTTCTTGCAGAGCATGTCCCGTGGCCTGACCGGAATTTTCGGCCCGGTATTTTCCGGCACGGACGGCTACGCGCTAATCATCTGCATTTTTTTCCTGATTCCCTTCACCGGTTTCTATGTTTCCCTCGGCGGACTTTCCGGCGTGCTGTGGACAGACCTATTTCAGTTCATCTTGAAGATGGGCATTGTCATCGCCATCGCCTGCTACGCCGTGAAGGCTACTGGCGGGATGAGCTCGATGATCGGCCAGATCGAAGCGTTGCGCGCGAAAAATGGCGGCAGCGACCCGCTCGGGTTTCTTCCGGATTTCTCCCAAGGCTTCGCCAGTGAAACGCTTTGGACTCTGCCGGTGATTACTTTTTGCGTTTACCTCGGCGTGCAGTGGTGGGCGTTTTGGTATCCGGGAGCGGAACCCGGCGGCGGCGGATACATCGCGCAGCGGATCTTCAGCGCGCGCGACGAGCGTCAGGGTTTGCTCTCCGTGCTCTGGTTCAACGTCGCGCATTACGCGCTACGCCCATGGCCGTGGATTCTCACCGCTCTCGCGGCCATCGTTCTCTATCCAGGCCTCGCGCATCCGGAAACCAGTTACATGATGATGGTCAACGACCACGTGCCGCACGCGCTGCGCGGCATCATCGTCGCGGGATTTCTCGCCGCGTTCATGTCCACGATCGCGACGCAATTGAACTGGGGCACTTCGTACGTGGTCGAGGATTTCTACCGCCGCTTTCTGGTGCGCCACGCGTCCGAACGCCACTACGTGCGCGCATCGCAGGTGGTCACCGTGCTGCTGGTGATCGCCAGCGGCTATGTTTCCGCGCAATTGGCTTCGATTCGCTCCGGGTGGCAGGCGGTGCTGGAAGTCGGCGCGGGAACCGGCAGCGTTTATCTGCTGCGCTGGTATTGGTGGCGCATCAACGCATGGAGCGAAATTTCTTCGATGATCACCGCGCTGGTTTTGACTTTGGCTTTGAATTCGGAAGGATTGTGGAACGCGCTGATCGGCCGGCCTACGTTCTACACCGGCTCGGCAACGGTGCTGTTTGCGAAAAACGTGCTGACCACGACGCTGGTAACGACAACCGTGTGGATTTTGGTCACCGTGCTCACCGCGCCGGAACCGAACAGCATCCTGCTCTCGTTCTATCGCAAAGTTCGTCCGGACGTCACAGGCTGGAAGACGATCGCGGCGCTCGCGCCGGAAATTCCCGCGACGCACGATCTCGGCCGCAATCTGTGGTGCTGGATTCTGGGCACGGTGATGGTCTACAGCGCGCTGTTCGGCGTCGGCAAGTTGCTCATGCAAAAATGGACTCTGGGGATTTGCTTGACGACCATCGCCGCACTCTGCGCCTGGCAAATGTCGCGCGAACTAAGCCACGGCCACGGCTCACCGGAACGCGCGCTGTAGCACTTGCGGAAAAAGCGCTTATACCAGCACTGCCTCTCTCTGCGTACTCTGCGTCTCTGCCGTGTTTTCGCTTCACTGCGGCTACGCGGCGAAAGTAATCAGCGAAATCTGCGAATCACCAGCGTGTGGCGCCCCGAACGATACAGGCCTAGCACGTACATGCAGGCTCTTCCCTTCGTTGTGAAAATCAGTTGACGAATTCGCAGCAGTGGAGAGCCGCGCGGCACGGCCAGCAGCTCGGCGGTTTTCAAATCCGCGGCGGTGGCGTCGATTTCCTCGTCGGCATAAGCGAGTTCGACGCCGTATTCGTGCTCCAGCGTGACGAACAGCGAGCCGCGCTCCAGAGTTCCGCCCGCGAGCGCGGGGAATTCATCCGCTGACAAATAGCAAGTCTCAAGAGCGAACGGCTCATCGCCCGCCTGGCGCACGCGTTCGAGCATGAACAAGTGACTTGAGGACGGCAGCGAAAGCCGCGCGGCGATTTCGTGTTCGTTGTCGTGCACGCCGGCGGAAATAATCTTCGACCTTCCCACTAATCCGCGGCTGGCCATCTGTTCGGTATAACTCATCAGCTTGTTGAAGTGAATTTTGGGCGGCGCGACGAACGTGCCGGAGCCGTGGCGGCGCTCGACCATGCCTTCGCGCGCCAGATCCGCCAGCGCGTGGCGCGCCGTCATCAGGCTGACCTTGTGCATCTTGGCCAGTTCGCGTTCGGAAGCGACGGCGTCGCCGGGCTTCAGCTGTCCGCCTTCGATCCGTTTGCGAATCACGTTCTGGATGCGCTTGTAAGTGGGCTCGCCGTTACGTCCGATCGGTGTCATGAAAGCTCCGCAAATTGCTGAGAGTCTAGCAGGTTAGGCCGTCGGCGCGGCCAATAGGCGCCGGAGTTCGCTCCCTAAGTGCAAGTACGGTGCTATAGAGCGCGTATATCCGCTATAGAGCATATCCGAACAATCTATCAGAAGCCTTATACATTCACATTTTTCTCTTGACAAGCTATATTTTCCGCTATATAGCTCTTTCCATCTTTAGGGTGCTTGGGGGTTTGATATGTCGCTTCGCCGCACAGAATCCACGCAGGAGGCTTTCGTGAACAAGAATTCTCGCACCGCAAAATTTGTGCTGTTTCTCGGCATCGCTTTGCTCGCCGCTGTTTTCGTCGTGCCGGCGCCCGCCCGCGCGCAAGAAACTACGGGGTCCATCAACGGTTCTGTTACTGATGCCTCTGGTGCGGCCCTTGCCGGCGCCAGTGTCACGGCCACGGACGTTGCCCGCGGCACGGCGTATCCGACGCAAACCAACGGTGATGGCGCGTACTACCTCACGCACCTCCCGATCGGGAAATATACGGTCAAGGTCGAAGCGAAAGGGTTTCAGACCTCGGTGCACTCGGCTTTTGATCTGGTCCTGGACCAAGTGGCGCGCATTGACATGCAGATGACCGTCGGCACGATGTCGCAGACCGTCGAAGTGACTGGAGCACCCCCACTGCTGCAAACGGAAACAACGGACATCGGCACCCACATCGATCACGTCGTAACGGAAAACATCCCGCTGATCACTGGAAACTACAACGAACTCACGTTGCTCACGCCGGGAGCAACCAGCACGAATCCGGGGGCGTTTACTTCCGGCCAAAACACGTTTCAAGTGGGACGTCCCTACATAAACGGGAATCGCGAGCAGACGAACAATTACATCCTCGATGGGATAGACAACAACCAGAACGACAACAACGAAGTAGCTTACTCGCCAAGTACCGAAGCGATTCAGGAATTCAATCTAATCGCGCAGAATCCTTCGGCGGAGTTCGGCAATTTTCTGGGCGGCATCGTGAATACCACGATCAAGTCCGGCACGAACTCCTATCATGGCAGTGCTTTTGAATTCCTGCGCAACGACGCATTTGACGCTAACCAATGGAGCGCCGGTTTGACCACTCCTGTGACGCCGAAAGCCGCTTTGCGGTATAACCGATTCGGCGGCACCTTCGGCGGGCCGATCGTCAAGAACCGGCTTTTTTTCTTCGTGGACTATGAAGGGCAGCGCATGGACAGCCCTTCGACACAAAGCGTGCAGGTGATGAGCGCAGCGGAGCGCGCGGGGAATTTTGGCGAACTCTGCCCGGCAGGATTTAGCCCAGCCGGTATATGCAACGCAACTACCCCTGCTCAGTTAGCCTTAAACACCCAGCTGTATGCGCCAGCGGGGGGTGTGAATCCAACAAATAGGACACCGATTCCGTTCAACAATTTGACCGCCGCGGGATTCACCTTGAGCAAAGCTGCCTCTGCGATTGTAAATTCGCCGCTGTACCCACTGCCGACCTCGGGCGATCTACTGTTCTATCAACAGCGAATCATCAACGATGCTGACCAAGGCGACGTCAAGATTGATTGGACGCCCAACGACAAGGACCGAGTTTTTGGGCGCTACTCGCAGCAGTCCGTCCGGAATCCGACCACTGAAACTTTCGTGCTGGCGAGCAACGGCATCACGAATTTTGACTATCCACTGAAAAACGGCGTCATCGGTTGGACGCGAACGATCAATCCCAGCCTGATAAACGACTTCCGTGCAGGCTTCAGTTATTTCCCCGTGAGCCAAGGCTTTACAAACCCGACAGGACAGAATCTGCCGCAGCAATTTGGGATTCCGGGCTCGCCGAGTACGTTCCTCCCGGCGATCGGAGGGCTATTTGGCGGCGTCGGAACCCTTGCCAACAATCTGGGGCAATTTAACACCTTCTCCGACACCGTCTTTCAGATTGGTGATTCGATCGTCAAGACGTACGGAAATCACGAAATTCACGCCGGCATCCAGTTCAACAACTACCGCGACAATTTTCTGTTCCCTGGGATTGAAGGGCTGGCGGGCCTTTTCAACTTCAACGGGCAATATACGGCGAATCCCACTCTCACCGATCCGGCCAATCCTAAGTCTCCTCCGCTTTCGTTGGGTTCCGGCCTTGCCGATTTTATGCTTGGCTTCCCCAACAACCTGGGCATCGGTTCGGGTACCGGCAACCGGCACGTGCGCAACAATCTGTGGGCCGTGTACGGGCAGGACAACTGGAGGATCAGGCCCAATCTCACTGTGAATATCGGACTGCGTTGGGAGCTCAATACGCCCCGCGCCACGCCGGATGGGAACGCCGTGAACTATAACTTGTTCGGCGGAGAGATCATCACGTCCGCAATCAACAATCAGGGCTTGGGACCCGCTCTGTACAAGCAGTACAACGGCATCACGAATTTCCAGCCGCGCATCGGAATTGCGTGGCAACCAGGTTTTCTGAGAAATACGGTGGTGCGTGCGGCTTACGCGGTCTCCAGTTTCAATGAGAGCAATGGTGTGAACAATTTGCTCACCGCCAACCCGCCGTTCCAGCAGGCCAACAACGTCACCTTCGCCCCCACGACCCCGCTGCCGGGCAGCACTCTGGACCAGGGGTTCACGGGCTTTCCCTCGGGATGCACGCTTGCTCTGGCCCAGGTGTTTTCTCCGGTCTGTTTCTCGGGTGTGACCACTCATGCTTTTGACGTGAACATCCGGCCCGAGGTCCAGGAGGAATGGAGCTTGAACGTTCAGAGGCAGTTCGGAAGGGCTACAACGGTGCAAGTGGGCTACGTCGGCGAGGACGATCAGCACCTCAGCAACATTATCATGCTCCAGCAGAACCAATTGAACGCCAATTGCACGATCACTCCCAGCCCGTTTCTGAACCCGACACTGCTCAGCGAACCGGGGCAAAGACGTCTTTCACTCTCCAACGGTATCGGCAATTACAATGCGTTGGAGATGGTGCTGCAAGAGCGCTTCACCAACGGCCTGCAGGCACAGTTGAACTACACGTGGTCGAAGTGCTTGAGTGACACACCGGGATTCTTCGGCCAGTTCGGCGATAACGTTGCCACGGAAGCCCAGACGATCTCGGGGTGGGCTTTCCCACAGAATCCGTATGACCAACGCGGCGACTATGGCCGGTGCCCGCAAAACATTGCCAACCTTTTCAACGGCTACGTGGTTTACGAGCTCCCTTACGGGCACGGCCGGCGGTTTGGCAACGACGTGAACGGCATCGTAAACGCGGTGGCCGGGGGATGGCGTATCAGTTCGAGCTTCATCTTCCACAGCGGATTTGCCCAAACCATTTTTGCCAGCGGTGACACGTCGGGCACCGGCGGATTTTCCACTCGTGCAGACTGCGTCCCTGGTGTTCCCGCACATGTCCCGATGGTGTTCAATCCGGTAAACCACGGCGTGAGCTTTCTGAATCCTGCCGCGGTGACAACGCCAGCGACGGGAACTTTTGGGAATTGCGGCGTGGGAGCGTTCGACGGCCCCGGACTTAAGACTGCCAACATCAGCCTGGCCAAAGACTTCGCGATTACCGAAAGGCAATCGCTGGAGTTCAGGGCTGATATGACGAATTTTACGAACACGCCAATCTTCAACTTCGGACAAGAGTTCAGTGGCCAGCACACGGCAGGCTTGTCTAACTACGGGGAAATCTTCACCTCACAGGGAGCGCGCAATATCCAGTTTGCACTGAAGTATCGCTTCTGATTTCCAACCAAGGGTTTGCAGCAACGGGGCCCCCACCCCCAACGGAGTCGTCGCCTAGCCGCGGCGGCTCCGTTTTTTTTGAGTTTGCTCCGAGGGGATTCCGTCTAGGTGAGAGTACTCGAGCGCCTGGACCCCGGATATGGCCCAGACTCAGATATTCCCGACAGAGATAGTACTCGCCTCGTCCAGCCGAATAGACGTCGTGCCAACACTCCGACAGATTTGCGCTGAAACTCCCATCACCAAGTCGCCTGTGAATTGACGCAACCCCTTTTCTTCCATTCACTTCGGCGCCGTTTTCGTCACGAAGCGACTCTGGCATCGCCATTGCTCCTCTTTCGGTTGGGTATTGCTCAAACAAATGGCGAGGAGATACGGAATCATGGATATGTTTCCTGCACGCGGTATCGAAATGGACTCAGATCGCCCGTTCGTAATTGCCGCCAAGCGCGGAGACGCGCACGCGTTCGAAAAACTGGTGTTGCGCCATCGGCAGAAAGTCTTCGCGGTTGCGCTGAGGATAATGAAAAACCGCGAAGATGCCGAAGATGTGTTGCAGGAAGCTTTTCACAAGGCTTTCCTCCATATCGGCCGCTTTCAACAAGCGTCGCAGTTCTCCACGTGGCTGACCCGCATCGCCTTGAATGAAGCTTATATGGCGCTGCGCCGTAGGCGTAGAGTTCCCGAAGCTCTTCCCGTGGCCTCTGACGACGGTGTGAATTCTGTCCCGGAGCCGTTCGTTGACCAAAGCCCCAATCCAGAAGAATCCTGCTGGCGCCGGGAGCGTAAAGAACTCTTAACCCTGGCGATCAATCGGTTAGGTCCAACGATTCGAAAAACGATCTTGCTTCGCATGGTCGAGGAGTGCTCTGTCGAAGAAACGGCTCACATGCTGGACACGTCCGTTTCGGCCGTGAAATCACGCGTTTGTAGAGGTCGCCGGCAGTTAAGTGGAACTGTAATTCGTGCCCTCTTATACGCGACGCCGGCCTAGGTGCCCGCGAAGGCTGTGGGAACGGGAGTCAACGTGTTTTCCAGTAGCGACAGTAGCGCAGCAGTCCAAGCTGCGCCGCGAAGGTCAACAAAATATTTGCAGATCTCATTTCTCAGGAAAGGATAAAGCAGATGGAATACACAATAATCTCCGGCACGGAAATGAATGTTTCGCGCATTGCGCAAGGCACGTGGGCTATCGGTGGCTGGATGTGGGGAGGCACAGACGAAAGAGAATCGATTCGCACGATTCACGCCGCCCTCGACAAGGGGATCAATCTGATCGACACGGCGCCGGTTTACGGCTTCGGTGTTTCCGAAGAAATCGTCGGAAAGGCAATTGAGGAGAGAGGACACCGCGAAAAGGTATTCATCGCGACCAAAGTTGGACTCGAGTGGCACGACGGTTCGATTACCCGAAATTCCTCGGTCGCTCGCATCCGCAAGGAAATTCAGGATTCACTCCGCCGCCTTCGCACCGACTACGTGGACATCTATCAAGTTCATTGGCCGGATTTGGCCGTCCCGATCGAAGAAACCGCTATGACGATGCACGCGCTCTTTAAGGAAGGCCTGATCCGTGCGATCGGTGTAAGCAATTATTCACCGGAGCAAATGAACCAGTTCATGACCGTCTCTGAGTTGCACACCGTCCAGCCGCCTTACAACCTCTTTGAGCGCCAAATTGATCATGACGTGCTGCCCTACGTGCGCGAAAGGAATCTGAGCGCTTTCGCTTATGGACCTCTCTGCCGCGGGCTCTTGACCGGCACAATGCGGCCGGACACCAAGTTCACCGGCGACGATCTCCGCCTGTCCGATCCGAAATTCCAGCCGTCGCGATTCGCGCAATATCTGAATGCAGTGCAGCAACTGGACGATCTGGCGCAGAAAAGATACGGAAAACACGTGATGGATCTCGCCGTGCGTTGGGTGCTGGACCAGCCCGGAATCACCGCGGCCCTGTGGGGCGCGCGCCATCCTGCAGAACTGGAAGCTGTGGCGGGCGCCCTGGACTGGCATCTCGACGCGGATGCGCTCGCCGCGATCGATCAGATTCTGCGCCAGACGATCGCCAATCCGATCGGTCCCGAATTCATGGCGCCGCCGGCCAGAAAGACCGTCGCCGCCTAGGAGGCATGGAGCAGCTAATCGAATTGGATTTGTTAATAACCGATACTGAAAACCGGCTACAAGTGCTGAAGTACCCGCTCAGCCCTCGGCGGAAGAGTAGTTCGGAGTGAATCGATCACGTCGAGCCGGTTTCACTTCGACGAAAGAGCAGGTCCATGTGGATGAAGTCCCTCGCTTCGTCCAATAGCGCGCTGAGTGGGGGGGCGGCTGTCAGCAGGGGACGCGCCTTCCGCTCCTGGGATTTCGAAAATTTGCCTTATGCGCGGGTTCTAAGATCCTCACTCAAAGCAGCCGCTCCGGCGCGGCCATCCTTACTTTGGATGGGCTCGTTCGGTGGCGCGGGGGACTCACCTGGAGCTACGTTCGGCCCCAGCGCGCACTTTCCATTTCCGAAGAATGCCTTACGCGCTCTCTCAAAGGAATCTTCCGCCATGCGATGTTCCCTCCTCCCATTATTCTGCGGGCCCATTTGCCATTTCTGTTCGCGGGTCCTTTTCGCGGAACAGTTGCATCGTAGAAAACGCCAAGGATAGTGTCCATACATTGAACTCCTGAGAAAACACGAAAACTTCAATCAACGAGTGGCACACCCCTCCACTCCGCCCAAGCAAATGTGGAGGGAATTATTTAATGCCGCGCCCGTTAAGTTTTTGAAGGATGTGGGTTTAGACGTTCCACGATCGGCCAACACCGCGAAGTACACTCCTCAGATCCTTTGGGCCAGTAAATGCAGGTTCTGTTCCACTTCCCTGCAGACGGACAGCAATGCAGTGGACTCTTGCATGCCAGCTTTGGGCGGGAGCCGAAAAAATGAAGGCGTTTCAAAATCTAGGCGACCGCGGCAGACTCGCACAGGTGCGGCCAACAAAAATCCAGCCCGGCGCGTTGCGCGGCCGCTCAGGGGGCGCTTGCTGCAGTCGTCACCTCAATTGGCTCGTGAGTTTGCCGCAGCATTCCGGGCGCGCCGGCAACGCCGAGCGATCCCATCCCCCGCCGAGGGCCTGCACCAGCGAGACTGCATCCACCATGCGCCGGCCAAGAATATTAACCGCGGTGACTTCGTCCGAGAGAGCGGCGGTCTCCGCCGTTGTCACCTCCAGATAGCTGGTGACTCCGCCGGTATAGCGTGTGTTCGCGAGCTCGAGATACCTCTGCGCGGCAATGACCGCTTTGTCTTGCACCTGCGCTTCGTGCTCGAGAATTCGCAATGCAGCCACGTTGTCTTCCACTTGTTGGAAACTCGTCAGCACGATTTCGCGATAATTGGCGACGGTTTGATCGTATGCAGCGATGGCTTGATCGGAGGCAGCCCGGCGCCTTCCCGCGTCGAAGATTGTTTCCGTCGCAGACAGCCCAATGGACCACAAACCGCTTGGCCCCTGCACCAAGGTCGTGATGACGGCGCTTTCAAATCCACCGCCGGCAGCCAAATCGACGAGCGGGTAGTAGGCAGCTTTCGCCACGCCGATCTGCGCATTCGCGGCTGCGACTCTCCTCTCTGCAGCGGCGATATCCGGGCGTCGTTCCAGCAGTTCCGAGGGCACGCTCACCGGAATTGCCGGAGGCGGTGTGACGAGCGGCAGCGGAGGCAGACTGAACTCCGCCGGAGGTTTTCCGATGAGGATCGCCACCGCGTGTTCGAACTGTGCGCGGGCGACTCCCACGTCAATTGCCTCGGCGCGCGTTGTCTCCAGCTGAGTGCTGGCTTGCTGGACTTCCACCTCGGAAGCAATGCCGCCCGCATAACGGCTCTCGATCAAGTCCAGAGCATCTTGATACTGCTTCACAGTCGAATTCAGGAGCTGTTCCTCGGCGTCCAGGCTGCGGGCGAGATAGTAGTCAATCGCCAGATCCGCATGCATGCTCAGATTGACTGTAGCTAAATCAGCTGCGCTGGCTTGCGCTTGTTCTCGATAAGACTCCACATTTTTGCGAACGCGTCCCCACACGTCTGCCTCGTAGGAAACGTTGAACGGCACCACGAAGTCGTTCTCGGTGACGCCGGTGGCGTTCAAACTTGCGAACGGGCGATTGGCCGACGTCCGTGCCCGACTGGCTGACGGCGCGGTCGTCACGGTGGGATAATAGTCGGCCCGCGAGTAGCGGAGCAGCGCGCGAGCCTGTGTGTATTGGGCTTCAGCGGCCTTCAGGTTTTGGTTAGACACGTCAACTTGCTTTTCGAGAGCATTCAATTGAGGATCCTGAAATATTTCCCACCAATTGCCGCCAAGATTCTGATCGTTGGGTTGCGCCGGTTTCCAGTCACCAACCTCTTTATACGCTGCAGGAATTTCCGCGGTCGGAGTGTGGTATTTAGGTCCGACCGTGCATCCACTCACCACCAGCAGAGTTAGCGCGCAGAGAAGCCGCGGCAAAATTGTTTGCGCCGGGTTTTTGATCCAACACATCGTGCGAGTCGTTCTCACTTGGAATCTCCCGGCAACGTGGCTTGAACCACTTGAACTTCCTGCCCCTGCACAATTGAGTCGGGAGGGTTGACGATCACTTGATCGTCTGCCTTGAGTCCAGAGACGATCTCTATCTGATTGCCGAAATCATGCCCCGCGATGACAGGTGTGAGCACGACTTTCCCGTCTTTCACGACGCCCACGCGTAATCCTTCCGTGCGGAACAGCAGCGTATCAACGGGAATTAAGAAGGTAGAGCCCTGCGTCGGAACCGCCAGGTGGACCTCTGCATATGAACCCGTGAGCAGTGTTCCGGACGGATTGTCCACGTCAACCTCGATCAGCAACGTGCGCGTTGTCACATTAATCGCATCTGCCGTGCGCACTACCTTTCCCGGAAACTGACGCCCCGGAAACTCGGCAAGATTAAGGCTTGCCGTCATTCCGGGCTTGATCCCCTGCGAGTATTCCTCGGGAACGTTTACGTAGACGCGCAGTACTCCCGGCTGCGCGATGTGAAAGAGATCGGTCTTCACATTGCTATTGCTGCCGGAATTGATCAGGTCGCCGATGTCGGTATTGCGCGCGGTGATTACACCATCGAACGGGGCGTAAATCTTCTCGAAGGAAACTAACGCAGAGTATTCATCAACGGCTGCTTGGTCCGCGTCGACGATAGCTTTGTTCGCGTTATAGGTACCCACCGCGTTGTCCACGTCCTGTTGAGACACCGCGTGAGCTTTCAAGAGTCCCTGATAACGAGTTTTAGTGATGGAGGCGAGGTCGAGGTTCGCCTGCGCGGTATTCAGGTTACTGCGCGCCTGCTGCAGTTGCTGGTCCACTTCCGGAGTTTCGATTACCGCCAGCAACTGCCCTTTCTTGACATGTGCGCCGATATCGAAATACCACTTCCTGAGATATCCGTTTGTTCGCGAATAGATCGGCGAAGTGATGTAGGGCTGCACGTTTCCCGGAAGAATAATTTCCTGGGCGCTCGCGGTTTCTTTGGGCGACACAACCGACACTGCGCTGAGGGCGACTTGTGCCGTCTCCACACTCAACGATTTATTGGCCTTCACGCGTGACCAGATTCCGGAGACCAGAAGCGCGACCACCACAATCAGCGCAATTGCCATGAACAGCCATCGCCCGTGCCGAGCTCTTCCTATTCCTGCTTTATTCGCGGGCAGTGAATTTCCACCGCTCTGTGTTCCAGATTCAGCTTGAGATGACATAAGTGCGACTCCACATAAATTAGCGTCTATTTCCCGTTTCCATTCGTGGCCGGACGCAGATGCGCGCCACTCTGCAGTAAGCTGAAAAATGCCGGCACAAAGAACAGCGTTGAAACCGTCGCGAACAGCAGTCCACCAATGACCGCCCGGCCGAGCGGAGCGTTTTGTTCACCACCGTCTCCTAGTCCAAGCGCCATTGGGATCATGCCGATGATCATGGCCAGCGCGGTCATGATCACCGGACGAAAACGCGTGAATCCCGCTTCCACCGCGGCTGCGACGGAATCTTTTCCTTCCATCATTTTTTCCGTGGCAAAGCTCACCACCAAAATGCTGTTGGAAGTTGCCACGCCCATGCACATGATCGTTCCCATGAGGGCGGGCACGCTCAAATTCGTATGCGTTATAAACAGGAACCAGGCAATCCCGGCGAGTGCCGCGGGCAAAGCGGAAATCATGATGAAAGGATCCAGCCAGGACTGAAAATTGACCACAATCAGCAGGTACACCAGTACGATCGAGAACACCAAGCCGCTCATAAGGCCAACGTAGGAAGCTCGCATCGTCTGCACTTGTCCACGAACGATGACTTGCGACCCGCGGGGCAGTTGCTGGCGTGAATCCTGAATGATTTTGTTGATGTCCCTCGATACGCCACCCAGGTCGCGTCCGGACGGAGCGCCAAAAATGTCAATCACCGGCGCGACGTTGTAGTGAGAAACCACTGCCATTCCCACTCCCCTTTTCATCGAGACCAAACTGGCCATGATCGACGGGGGAGCGTTGGGGTCTGTACCCGTAATTGGAATGTTCTCGAGATCCTGCAACGTGTCGGCGCGGTATTGCGGCGTCTGCGTCGCGATTTGGTAGCTGACTCGGTTCTTCGGATCCACCCAGAATGTCGGCGCAGTCTGGAAGCTGCCGCTGAGAGACACCAGTAGATTCTGCGCGATATCGTGCGCCGAGAATCCCAACTCTTCCGCTTTCGTGCGCTCCACGCGGTAACGCAGGTAAGGCTCGTCGAATGGCTGTTGGATCCGCAGATCGGCCGTTCCTGTTACGTATTTCAATTTGCTCAGCAGCGAGTCTGCATAACGCTGATTTCCCTCCAGGTTATTCCCCACAATCTGCACATCAATCGGAGCCGGCAGGCCAAAATTGAGGATCTGGCCGACCATGTCGGCAGGCAAGAAAGCGAAACTGACTCCTGGGAATTCTCTGGGGAGCGTCAGCCGGAGTTGGCGAATATAGTTGTCCGTCGGATGGTGATTCGCCGAGAGGTTCACGAGCAGGTCGGCGTCCTGCGTGCCAATCGGCGCTGAATTGCTGTAGGAAAGGTTGATGCCGCTATAGGGCAGGCCGATGTTGTCGATGACGCTCAGGACTTTGTCGGCTGGAATCTGCCTCCGAATCGACCGCTCCACCAGGTCGCACAGGTTGGCAGTTTCTTCAATGCGCATTCCCGTGGGAGCTCGCAGATGAAGTTTAAAAGTTCCGCTGTCCACACTGGGGAAGAAGTCCTGGCCCAGCCAAGGAATCAGAATTGCCAGCGAACCTAGGCAGAACACGAAAAACGCAATCAGGAACGCGCGCCGGTGTCGGAGGCAGAGCTCGAGCACGCCGTGATACCTCTGCCGGAAACCCTCGAAGGCCTCCTCAAATCGTTTCTGCACTCGTACCAGCGGATTCCGGGACGGCGCATCTCCGGGCTTCTTTTCATCGCCGCGCAAGAGATACTTCGCCATCGTCGGAACAATCGTCCGGGAAAGAAAGTAAGACGCCAGCATCGCGAAAACCACCGCCTCGGCGAGCGGCACAAACAGGTACCTCGCCACGCCGGATAGTAAGAACATCGGCGCAAACACGATGCAGATCGAAAGCGTGGCCACGAAAGCGGGTGTGGCAATCTGCGAGGCGCTGTCCAGGACGACTTCGTCCATGTCCTTCTCCGGTTCCGCTTCGCGATTGCGATTAATGTTCTCGACTTCCACGGTAGCGTCGTCAACCAGGATGCCGACCGCTAGAGCGAGCCCGCCCAGCGTCATGATGTTGATCGTTTCTCGGATCGCGCTGAACGCGATGATGGAGGTCAGGATCGCGAGTGGAATGGAAGTCGCGATGATCAGCGTGCTCCTCCAGCTGCCTAGAAAAGTGAGAATCATGAAAGCGGTCAGGCACGCAGCGATCAGCGTTTCCCTCACCACACCACTGATCGCGCCACGCACAAAAATAGACTGATCGGCGAGGGGCTGGATTTGTAGTTGGGGCGGAACGGTCGTCTTGATTTGCGGCAGCAGTGCTTTGACGCCGGAGATCACGTTCAGCGTGGATGCGTCCCCCGCTTTTTGGATCGTCAGCAATACGGAGCGCTGCCCGTTGACCTTCACGATGTTGGTCTGCGGAGGGAAACCATCGCGCACCCAGGCGACGTCCTCGATATATATCGTAGTGCTGCCGATTGTCTTGATCGGGATGCGATTCAGGTCCTCAATCGATTGCGGCGCCGCATTCGGAATGGAAACATCGTATTCCCTGGAGCCGATCTTGGACGTCCCGGTGGGCAGGATCAGGTTTTGCACGCTGATCGCATTCACTACGTCCAGCGCAGACAGTCCCTTCGATTGCAGCGCCGCCGGATTCAGGTCCACTTGCACCTGGCGTTGTTTGCCGCCGTACGGATAAGGAACCGAGGCGCCCGGCACCGTGATGAGCTGCGTGCGAATGAAATTCAGGCCATAGTCGTTGAGCTGTTGTTCCGACAGATTTTGGCCCGAAAGAGCCAACTGCAGGACGGGTACGCTCGATGCGCTATAGGCCAGAATGAGCGGCGGCGTGGTTCCCGCCGGCAACTGCCTCAGCTGCGTCTGAGAAACTGCCGTGATTTGCGCAATGCCCTGCTGAATGTTCGCGGTTGGTTGCAGGAACACCTTCACCACCGCGGTGCCGTACAGCGACTGGGACTCGATGTGCTCGATGTTGTCAACCGTGGTGGTAAGGGCGCGTTCTGTTACGCTGACGATTCGGTCGCTCATGTCCTCGGGCACGAGGCCGTTAAAGGTCCAGATAATGCTGATCACCGGAATGTTGATGTTCGGAAAAATATCGGTTGGGGTGCGCACGATCGCGAGCGATCCCATGATCAGGATGAGTATGGCCATCACCACGAAGGTGTAAGGCCGGCGCAATGCGAGTCGAACAATCCACATAATTCACGTCCTCAATCTCTTCATCCGGCGGAATTAAGCAGCTTCAATCTCTGTTATTTTTGGCTGGCGTCAGACCAAGATGGTGCAGCCCGCATGCCACACCGCACCGTGAACGGAAATTTCGGGAAGTAATTGAAAATAGTGGCACTTAGTCCCGGCGACATGAAATGCAACGGGTTGAACTGACGAGGGAAATGTCCAGCGGATTGGATGCTCGTCGGCTCGCTGACACCCTGCATTGCGGCGGCGAGCGGTCGATCCTCCCATACCTGGCGCCTTCTCCCCACCGCAAATCAATCGCTGGTTTTTGTCCTGTTTCTTGCGATTACGACGGGCGCGGATTGGCCTTCTGGAGCGAGCGTGCGGCATCGGACACGGTACAACCGCTTCCATCATTCAAAGAGAATCTTCGCCATCATCCCCTTGTCTTCGTGATTGAGCAGATGACAGTGAAACACAGACATGCCCTTAATCACGGGGTCTGTGAAGTCCATGATGACGTCCACGGTGCCGCCGGTAGGCACGTTCACCGTGTCCAGCCACAACGGCTCGGCAATCCTCTTATCGTTTTCGGCGTACGCCAGGAAATGTACCTGGTGAATGTGCAACGGATGCAGTTCCGCCGAGGCATTGACGATCCTCCAATGTTGAAATGTGCCGACCTTTGCACGCGCCATGGGAGCGGCATCGGGCGCAAATTTTTCTCCGTTGATGTAAAAGCCCTTGTCGTCTTCCGTGAACGTGACGGTGAATCGGGGCGGCGCTTTTTCTTCCGCCGTCAGATCCAGCGTTTTGAAATCAGGTTTCACGTGGCGCTTCGATATTTTGCGTGTTGACTCCGGTGCAGACCGCGCAACGACGTCCGCCAGGATCATCGCTGGATTCGGATCGCCCTCTGGACCGGTATCCACACAGCGGGAAATCAGATGCGGGTGTGCCTCGGCCGTTGGTCCTGTGACAATCGCTTCAAGCCGGCCCGCCGGTGGCAACAGGACATGATCAGCGATCCGCGTTCGATGATTGGGGTCGTGACGATCGATCGGCATTCCGTCCATGGCGACAATTTCAAACGTTTCACCTTCCAGCTGCAGATCCAGATAGCGATCCGCTGAAGCGTTGACGAGACGCCAAAATTGGTGCTCGCCCGGGGCGATTTCAATTTGCGGCCGCACGGTTCCGTTCAGCGTAAAAATTTCGCTTGGCGGCTCGGACTCTCCGCCGCAAGCATTCGACCCAAGTTGAACGCGCTGTATCAAATCGGCAGACTGCGGCCCGCGTCCAATGGAACGGCCACGCACAATCAGGATTTGTTCTGGCAACCCGGCGAGTTCCGGGTAATAGGATTCGATTCCTTCGATCACCAGCGCGCCGGACATTCCGTCCAGCACTTGCTGGTAGCTCTCTCCATGCGGATGCGTGTGATACCAAAACAATCCAGGCGGGTGGTCTTTAGGAATGTGCACGACATAGCTGAGCGATTGTCCCGGCATGGCGATCATGTCCAAGACGTCGTCCTGCGGCCTGTCGGGAGAGACCGTCAGCCCGTGGAAGTGCAAATTCGTCATGTCCATGCACGGGCCAATCAAGCAGCGCTCGAGTGGTTTGGCGGGAAGGTCGTTGATGTAGGTGATCTTCAGCTGGTCGCCTGGAGACAAACGCAAGGTCGGAGCGCTTGGCTGGCCATTAAAGTAGAAGGAGTCCTTACCGTCAGGGGTGATCCCCGCGTGCAAAGTCAGCGAGAGAATGTGGCCTTTCGCGCGGAGCTCCGGAGCATTTGGATGCCGCTGCGCTGGCATCCCCGGCATCGTCAATCCGCAAAGGGAGGCCAGCACAATGACTGCGACGGGTCGGATTGAGCGCACGCTTATCTCCTATCGCCCGATTTTCAAACCGCAGTTCTAGAGCGGTCCATTCGTTCGCTGAACCGCACAAGTGAAAAGTAGGCCGCTCGCGCCACAACTTGCTCGCACAACTTTATAGCAAATTCTCCAGTCCAAATTGAGACCTCTCATCGGTTCCATCGTCGCTACTTCGAAGAACCTGGCGGGAATTTCTTGAACAATTTGTCCACGCCCTTGTTCAGGTTCTCGATGTTCTTGTTGGAGTTGTTGGAGAGCGTGTCGCTCGCGCTGCCTCTCCATATCAGCTGCTTCGTCTTGGTGTCGAATAAATCGACGACCAGCGTGCCAACCTCATACGTTTCCGTTGTGGTTGTCGCGTCTCCAAAGCCTCCAAAACCGCCGCCTCCAAAGCGTCTCCAGCCCCAGCCTCCTCCAAACCCGTCGTAAAAGGTGTTCAGAGTCTGCTGATCTTGTGTCGTCTGAATAGCAATGATCGAAACATCCCCGCCCGAATCCACCTGGGTCCAGCCTTTCGCCGTCAAAGCAGCGTTGACGGCGCTCTTGATTCGATCAACATCCAGCGGGTCTTGCGTCTTGAGGTGCTCCCACGAAAACGTCTTGTATTGTCCGAAGTTTGCGTTGCGGTCGTAGTCGGTCTTCACCTGCTGCGCCGGCGAGTTGCCCACGAATAAGAACATCAGTGCAATGAAAGCGAATAGTGTTTTTTCCAGTTTCATAATTCCTCCTTTTTGGGGATTCCCAGCCAGAACCTAACGCGTGCCCGGCTTGCGCGCGATCCAAGTAGTCGCTGTTCCTCCGGGTCGTTCATTTCCCGACTGTGGTTGCGCCCGGTGTGCCGGCACATGCTCCTGGGCTTCCGCTGCCCCTCGGCCTAGTTTCTTCTCGTAGCTCGACTCGACCACTTGGCTGCCGCTTGATTCGCCTTCGTCGAATAATTTCTCCAGGAAGTATTTGTCTCCGTATCTGTTAAAGACCAATTCACTCTTGGGCGGTACTGAGTTCGCGTCTGCCTGGCGAACCTGAAGCAGGACGGCGACCGAACCATCCGGTCTACTGATCTCGATAAGCGTTAAATCAGAGTCGTCCATCATGCGTATGAAGTACTTGCCTGCGGGAAGCTTCGTATTCCCGGCGTGGAACTGAAACGGAATTTCCGCTTCCATGGTTCCGATGAGCTGCGCGTGTGTTTGCTGCGGATAAGTCATCGCCGCAAAAACCAGAGCGATGAACAGCACAACCAGGTAGCGCGTCTTGATTCCGTTCTGGCGCTCGTAGGCGTCGCCGATTGCTTCTGTGACCATTGTGTTTTCTCCCTATTCGAATTGTCACCGATGGCGTGGATGCCTTGGGCGACGCAACTGGAACAGGCAATAGGGCTGCCAAACATATCGAGCTCGTAAATGATGAAATACAAAGGAACACCGTGGGTGCAGACGCTCTCGAGGATGCCAATCGGCTGGACGTGATGTCCTTATTCCGACAGCGCGAGCAGCGTCACTTTCATTGCTCAGCCGAGGGTAGCCATTGCAAAGCCAGAACTAGACGCGCGCAGCACAGCACGGTAGTCACGCGGAAAGCAAATCATTGCTGTAACGTGAAATGCCCAGCTTTTGCATGCGGAAGTAAAGCGTGGATCTCTTCATTCCTAACCGCGCAGCAGCGCCGCTCGGACCGGCGACAACCCAGCGCGTTTGCTTCAGAGTTTTCAGAATGTGGTCTCGTTCCGCGTCCCTCAGCGTAACTGCCCCCCGCGAGTCGGCGCCGGCGGAATGTTTTAACTCTCCCAGAGGAGGACGCAGCACCGTCCCGTCGCTCAAGATGACGCTGCGTTCGATGAAATTCTGCAGCTCGCGAATATTCCCGGGCCATCCGTACGAAGCCAACGCAGACATCGTTTCCGCGGGAACGTGTTCGATTTGCTTGCCCATCCGGCGGCCGAAAATCTCGACAAAATGTTGCACCAGGTCCGGAATGTCTTCGCTGCGTGCTCGCAACGGTGGCAGCACGATGGGGAACACGTTCATCCGATAGTATAGGTCGCTGCGAAATTCGCCTCTCTTCACCATGCCCGTCAAGTCCCGGTGCGTCGCGGCCAGCAGCCGGACGTCCACCTGGTGAGTTCTTGCACTGCCCAAGCGCTCGAACTCCTGTTCCTGCAGCACACGCAACAGCTTGGGTTGCAGCGCTAATGGAATATCGCCTACCTCGTCCAGGAAGAGAGTCCCGCCGTCGGCCGCTTCGAAACGGCCGATCTTTTGCGCGATGGCGCCTGTAAAAGCCCCCCTCTCATGCCCAAAAAGTTCGCTTTCCAGCAGGTCGAACGGGATAGCGGCGCAATTCAGCTTTACAAACGGGCGGCCGCAGCGCGAACTGATGTTGTGAATCGCTCGCGCGATCAGCTCCTTGCCGGTCCCTGTTTCTCCCTGGATAAGAACTGTGGAACCCGTGGGGGCGACGCGTTCGACTTCTCCGAAAACCGATTCCAAGGCGCTGCTGTTGCCTATGATTTGCTCGAACCTGCGCTGATTTCGACCTCGGTCACCGGGCCCCAATCGCTCGAAAGTACCCATAGGACACCTCCTGGCGCGGCTGGATGCGCTCTTTGGTTAGCTGTTGAGAGCCGCTCGAACGCTGTCGAGGAGAGCTTCATCGTCAAACGGTTTTGCAAGAAATTCCACCGCGCCGGCTCGCATTGCCTGCATTCGCATTTTCTCGTCGCCATGCGCCGTGATGAAGATGATCGGAATCCTGCAACGATCGGCATTCAGTTTCGCCTGGAGCTCGAGGCCGGAGATCCCCGGCATGCGAATATCCGCGATCAGACATGCAGTCTGGTGCCGTTGGCCGGATTCCAGGAATTCCTCCGCCGACGCAAACTCTTGCGCCGGCAAACCAACCGCCTTCAGCAGTCCCCGCAAGGCGTCGCGCATCAATTCGTCATCATCAACAATCGCCACTAATTTGCTGTTCCCTTGAGTGTTCATGGCCAAAACTTAGCAGGCCGCCAAAACCCGCGCAATTATACTTTGGTATAACGCGATTCGCCGAAAAGCCAGTAAAACAGCGGGTTCCGGGAGTCACTGTCCACCACACCATCCAAATCGCGCAACTGCTCAATACTTTGCGGGACGCGATTGTGAAGCCGGTAGTTAAACCAGTAAGAATACGAACCCGCAAACTGTTTTGCATGAGCGCTGTAACTTGAGGCTACTTCCCGCGAGGCCCGAGCTTCTCCGCCATTCTCACCAATTCTGCCAGCGATTGCGCCTGCATCTTGCGCATCACGTGGCCGCGATGCACCTTCACCGTGATTTCGCTGGTCCCCAGCTCCGAAGCAATTTGCTTATTGAGCATGCCCGAAACCACCAGACCCATGACCTCGCGCTCCCGCGCGGTCAGTGTCTCATAGCGTTTTTGCACGTCGGCAAGGTTGCGCCGCACTTGGCGTGTCGCACTGTCACGATCCAAAGCCTGCTGGATCGCATCCAGCAAATCAGTATCCTGGAATGGCTTGGTCAGAAACTCCACAGCACCGGATTTCATGGCCTTCACCGAGGTGGGAATGTCTCCATGACCGGTGATGAAGATGATGGGGATTTGGACGCCAGCGTCAGCCAGCTCGCGCTGAAAGTCCAGACCGCTAATTCCAGGGAGGCTCACATCCAGCACCAGGCAACTTGGTCCATCCGGTCGTTTAGCGCGCAAGAACTTTTCCGCCGTCTCGAACGCCTCGGAACGCAAGCCCGCGGACTTCAGCAATCCCTGGACAGCGGCACGCACCAAGCCATCGTCGTCAATGACGAACACCATCGGAACGTCTTCTGCCGTCATACTTGTGCCTCGACTTTGGTGGGCAGCGTGAAATAAAAGCTTGCGCCGCGTGGTGGGTTGTCCGCCGCCCATAAACGCCCGCCATGCGATTCGACGATCGAGCGGCTGATCCGAAGCCCCAAGCCGGTGCCGTGGCTCTTGGTGGTAAAGAACGCGTTAAAGATCTGGTCCGTGTGCTGCTGGGGCAGCCCCACCCCGGTATCCGTCACCGAGATCTGAATTTGCTCGTTT
>Ga0209006_10000787_pt1 | contig 29272 bp, 21 predicted proteins | sample JacPin_JW_Ref_O2_FD_188567 | JGI IMG/M metagenome (GOLD analysis project Ga0209006, IMG submission 188567) | Forest soil microbial communities from Algoma, Ontario, Canada - Jack Pine, Ontario site 1_JW_Ref_O2 (SPAdes) (version 2) | ecosystem: Environmental > Terrestrial > Soil > Boreal...
TCTAATCCTACTTTCCGCAACTCTCCACAATTCGCATGGGAAAACCTTTGCACCATGGGGGAAGGAACATGCGCAGGAAATCAGTACCGAGTACCCAGTACCGAGCAATCGCACGGCAGGTAATGATAAGCACTATCCGTTGACAACGACCGAGGTGAATATGAGTGGCAATTATTATGTATCGAGAGATTTCGCTCGGTACTCGCTACTCGATACTCGCTACTCGGTACTCAAAACTCGCAAGGTGTTACTCCACACGTAACTAGCGGCGCGCCCAACCCGACTCTACTATCGCAATCGGAACAAGTCTTCGGGAGGAACGATTGCGCACTTCGTCTTTTCGCATTGTCACGGGAGTTTCCTGTCTTCTGTTCGGCGCCGCTGCCTGGCGACTCGGTCCACATTCCGCCTCTGACTTCGCCGTACAGGCGCAAACCATAAAACCAGCCGCACAGCAGCAAGCCGCTCCGCAGCTCCAGCCAGTCACAGCCAAAGTATCGAATGACGCGAAACCGGCTTCCATTCCCGAGCCTAAACTGCTCGCCGCTCCCGGCACCGAAATCTATACCGCCAAGCGCGGAGAAGCCATCCCCATAGTCGCCCATCACTATCTGGGCCGGACCTCTTATTTAACGTCTTCCGAACTCTCCGACGCGATCCGCGCCGTCAATCACAAATCGGAGTCGTCGAACATCCTTAAAGCCAACGAGCAGATCGTCATCCCCGGCATTCTCCCGGCGCCGATCGTCGAGCACACCATCCCCGTTCCCCGGGATTTCGAAGTACGCGCCATCTACCTCACTGGAGTTATGGCCGCCAGCGATCACGGCATCCGCATCATCAAGCATTGGCGCGAAGTCGGCGGCAATGCCGTCGTCTTCGACATCAAGGATTCCGATGGCAGCGTCAACATTCCTTATGAGCATCCGCTGCTCGGCGAGCACAAGGTTTACATTCACGACGTGCCCAAGTTCGTGCACTTCGTGCATAGCCAGAACATGCACGCCATCGCCCGCATCGCCATGTTCCGCGACGAGCACCTGGTCGTGACCCATCCCGAACTAGCTGTTCAGTCGCGCAAGAATAAGACCGCGTGGCGCGAAAACGGCAAACTGGTCTGGACCGATCCCTCCAACCCCAAAGTTCAGGACTACGATATCGCCCTGGCCAAGCACGTAGCCCAACTCGGCGTCGACGAAATCCAGTTCGACTACGTAAGATTCCCCGCCGAAGGCGACCAGAAAGACGCCCAATTCGTATTCCAAGGCGAAACTGCGTCGGCAGCCGAAAACGCCAGCAGCGACACCGGAACATGTGGTGACGGACGCCTCGTCCGTCCCGCCAAAGCGAAGCGAGGCGTAACAGTCCCAGCCGCCGACGCCAAGACTGCCAGTTCCGAAACTAAGCCGTGCCACGCTAACCACGGCCCGCAGCGCTCCGACGTAATCACCGGCTTCCTGAAAAAGGCCTACGCCGAACTTCATCCGACGGGCGTACTGCTGAGCCTCGACGTCTTCGGCGTCATGGCATGGCAACGCCAAGTCGACCTCTCCCACACCGGTCAGGACATCGTCGGCATGGCGCACTACTGCGACGTGCTCTCGCCCATGATCTATCCCTCGCACTTCTTCGGCATGGATGGTATCGAGCACCCCGGCGACGAGCCCGCCCACTTTATTGGCGAATCTATGGACCGCTTCGAGCTCATCACGCATCCTGATGGAAATCGCGCGACAGGCGTCGTAATCCGCCCGTGGCTGCAGGCATTCCACTGGCGTACTAAAACCTACTCACCGGAATACATCAAGATTCAGGTGGAAACCGCCCGCGCAAAAGGCGGCATCGGATTCTTGTTCTGGAACGCCGCCAACGACTACTCCAAGCCCTACGAAGCCATGCCCGAAATGAAAGCCGCCGACCAGAAAGAAGCCAAAGACAAACCCAAATACTTCCGCGGCGACGAACTGCCAACAACTACAACAGTCCAGGCCGCCCTAACCCCGGCCAACTAAAACCAATCGTGTAGGGACAGCCGCCCTCGGCTGTCCAGCGGCGCGGAAGTATCGCGCCCCAGCGTCTTCGCGCTCCCGTAATTTTAAGATTGAGGGATGCAACCGGATTCGGTGTTCAGGACCGGACACCCCAGCACTGCATTCGGACAGAACACCCATCCCAAAATCAACGCCTAACCCCTAACTCCCAATATTCTCAACACGACCCACCACTCCAAAGTTGGCAGCCAGAATGTACTTCGCGGTAAGGCAGAGGTGTGCCAAAACAGTCGAGGGGGAACGATGCGAACTGTCATGAGAAATGTTCTTTACGGCCTGCGCATGTTGCGCAAAAGTCCGGGCGTGACGGCGGCTGTCATCGCCACGCTCATGCTCGGCATTGGCGCCACGACGGCGATTTACACCGTGGTCTATGCCGTCCTACTCGCACCCATGCCCTACACCAACCCCGATCAGTTGGTCATGGTCTGGTCGAAGGTCAACGGCGGCCGAAACTCGATGTCAGCCGGCGACTTCCTCGACTGGAAAGAGCAGAATCATTCGTTCCAGCAGTTGTCTGCCTTCAGTGGAGCCAGTTTAAATCTGGCTACGCAAGACCAGCCCGAGCCAGTAGATGACCTGCGTTGCACGCCCGGCTGGTTCGACATGCAGGGCATCCGGTTTTTCATGGGACGCGATTTTCTTCCCGAGGAAGGAATCCCAGGCAAAGACCACGCCACCATTCTTACCTACAAACTGTGGAACCGGCTGGGCGCGAATCCCAACATTCTCAGCCAGCCAGTACGGATCGATGGCGAACCGTACACCGTGGTCGGAGTGTTGGCGCCGGGCGTCGGGGACCGTTTCACCTTTGAAATGGCCGTTCCGCTTGCCTTCCGGCCTGATCAGATCAATCACTCGTACCACTGGCTCCTAACCATGGGACGGTTGAAGCCCGGCGTCACGCTGAAACAAGCGCAGGCCGATATGGACGCGGTCACCAGCCACATCGCCGCCGCATATCCCGACAGCAATCAGGGATGGGGCGCGTCGGTTGAGCTGCTTCAGAATGACTTCCTTCCGCCCGAGCGCATTCGCAACCTCTGGCTTCTTCTGGGCGCGGTTGGGTTTCTTCTTCTGATCACCTGCCTCAACATCGCCAATTTACTATTGGCCAAGGGCGCGGCCCGGCAGCGGGAAATCGCGATTCGCAACTCGGTAGGAGCCACGCGCGCTCGAATCTTCGGTCAATTCCTCACCGAAAGTGTGGTTCTCGCTCTTATTGGAGGCGGACTTGGCGTGGCCCTTGGCGTCGGATTGCTGCGTGCCATTCTCAGCATCGTTCCGGCTGGGATATTACCGTCCGAAGCGAATTTCCATTTGGACGTTCACGTCCTGATCATTGCACTGGTCGCAACCACACTTGCCGGCCTGCTTTTTGGCTGCGCGCCCGCCTGGTACGCCTCACGGGTTGATCCCGGCGAATCGCTCAAAGACGGCGGACGATCCAGCACCGGCAGCGGCAGCCACAAATTGCGGCGGGCGCTCATCACGGGCGAATTCGCGCTGGCGTTATCTCTGCTGGCAGGCGCTGGGCTCGCCATGCACAGCTTCTGGAATCTCACCCGCGTCGATCTTGGCGTGCTCACCGATCACGTATTGACCTTCCGCCTGGACCAGCGCCACGGCAGGTTTCAAAATCCCGAGCAGATGTATAGCTACAACCAGCAGATGTTGAACGCGATTCATTCCGTATCCGGCGTCTCGGCCGCCGCTACCGTGACCGGCATGCCGCTGCGCTTCCACAGCGACGGCATGGGGGTAAAAGTGGTCGGGCAGACATATGGGGACCGCTCACAGCAGCCGGGCGCGGGCTTCCAATCGATTTCACCGGATTACTTCAAGACCTTCGGTATCCGCATGATGCAGGGTCGCGCGTTCACCGAGCAGGACACGGCCGCCAGCGTGCGCGTTGCCATCGTGAACGAAGAATTCGTCCGGCGTTTTCTGAAAGGATTGGACCCGCTCCAACAGCGGTTGGCCATTCAACAACTGATTCCCGGATCGCCGCAGGTGGGTCCCGAAGTGGAGTGGCAGATCGTTGGGGTCAGCCACAATGTGAGGTATGGCGATTTCCGCGACGATAATCCGGAGGTCAACGTTCCCTTTGCGCAGTCGCTATCGCCCAATGTGACCATCGGCGTACGCACGGCCGAGGATCCAGCGGCGATGAGCAAGACCATTGCCGGAGCCGTCCACTCCGTGGACTCCGAGATTGCCCTGGCCAACCTCCTCACCATGGATCAAGTGAGAGAAGAATCGCTCGGCGAAGATCGATACACGATGATTCTGTTTGCCGGCTTCGCGGCGGTCGCTCTGCTTCTGGCCGCAGTCGGAATTTATGGGCTGATGGCTTTCGCCGTCTCCCAGCGAACCCAGGAAATCGGTCTGCGCTTGGCGCTGGGCTCCGGCAAGGCGCGCGTGATTTGGTTAATCCTCAAAGAAGCGTCGCTGCTCGCCGCCGTGGGCCTTGGAATCGGCCTCGTAGGTTCCATTTTCGTAGGCCGGACCATGCGTACAACTCTCTACGGCGTCGCTGCCCTCGATTTCGCCGTGATCTTATCGGTCGCCTTGCTCCTGTTTTGCACTGCCTTGCTCGCGTCCTACCTGCCCGCGCGCCGCGCCGCATCGATCGACCCCATGCACGCGTTACGCACCGATTAGCAGGCAAGATTAGCACCCAAGATTTTGGGTGGCGACTACCTCAGCGGCGCATAGAACGCGCGCAGAAGATTTAGATGGGTACGATCCGGAATTACTTCTTCGGAAAACCCGGGTCGTTCTTAATCTCGCGAATCTGCTGGATATGCCGCTCGGCGTGCGTGGAGATTTCCAGCATCCACTGCCAGCTATCGATCGGTTCACGATTTCCAAAGCTGTGGGCACGCAAGTCGTCATTTGTCGTCTTGATGTATTCGATCATCGTGGCGCGTAAAGCCTGAAATTTGCCCAACGCCTCGGCTAGATCTTTATAGGTGTCAACTTTCTCGTGTCCGCCGCCGGTCTTCGTATGGACCACCCGATCGATGCCGTACCACATAATGTCGGCATCGGTGGCGGACGATTTCTTGCCCTTCATATCCGGAGCCGCCTTCACCGCTTGCTGCAAGTCCCGCCAATAGTCGGGTTCGGCGACGGCCAAATGCGAAACGCATTCCCGAATACTCCAGCGGTCAGGCGAAGTTTTGTATTCCAGTTGCGCCGGCGACAACCCCTGCACCAGCTCAGCCACCATTTGCGTGGTCATCTGGAAGTGTACGAGTAGGTGTTCGCGATCGACATCGCTCATCGGAGCCGCGAATAAGCGAACCGTCAGCCCCAAAATCAGCAACGGCAAGAATCGAAAGGTTTTCATAAGAATTTCCCCAGGGACAGCCGGAGTGGCGCAGTTTGTGTCCAACCTCAACGTCGGCGTCATCCTGAACGGAGCCGTTCTTCCGGCGGAGTGAAGGGTCTCCCGATTAGTTGGCGTGAGCCAAAGTGCCCCACTTACAGATGGGGATGGTAGCAACTTCTTGTCGGAAAATCATGCCTCTGGGACCATCGGCCTGAAATTAGGGTCCAGCGTAGGCTGGCGTTTGAGGAACTGCGCGCCTTACCGCGCCGCCGCTTTCGCCCGCTTCTGCCCAATTGCTTCGGCGACGCCTTTCTCTACCGTCGGCAGATCTTTGGAGCTATCGATCACCATATCCGCGTAGCGTTTGCTGGGCAGCAAATAGTTGCGCTGCGCGGGAAGCACTGTGTTCTGATACTGCCACTGGATGAGTTCCAGCGTTCGCTGCCGCTCCGTGATATCCCTTACCTTGCGGCGATGAAAGCACATTTCATCCGGCGCATCGAGATAGATCGCCAGATTGTAGTGCGGCCGCAACTCTGCATAGTGCAGCGCCAGAATTCCTTCCACAATCAGCAACGGTTTCGTTGTAATTCGATCCGTCCGGTCGCGCAGCCGTAAGTGCTGGGCAAAGTCATAAATCGGCGTATCGATCTCATGTCCCGCCGCATATTTCCGTATGTGACTCTCCAGCAGTTGAACGTCGGTCGCCTCGGGCGCGTCGTAGTCCTGCTTCGCCCGTTCAGCCAATGCCAGATGGTTCACCGACATGGCGTACGTCTCCATTGAGATCGCATGTCCACCCAGTCGCGCCGCCACACGTTTAGCTACAGTCGACTTACCACTGCCGGAGGGCCCGGCTAATCCCACGACAAATACTTTCTCCAATGCAGAACCCATACTTTTCGGCATCTGCCAATCATCTCGTTTCCGCTCCCGCCACTCAACACACTTTAGTCATCACTAACACATACACATAGAAAGTAAGTTTCGGGTGCCCATTCAAGCCGGCGTTTAGCTTGAGTGGGAATTTTGACGCGCCACCCCTACTCATGTGGACACACTTGGAAATCAATCGAACAATCGACCAGCGTCAGACGATTGCAATCCCGTGGAAGAGCGCCGCGTTAGCGCAAAAGGAATCGGGGATTCAGCCCCCCAAAACGCCGCGCGCGCAATGCCGCATTGCGGCACTGCGCGCGCTGGTCGCCTGAATGGCCCGCTAAGCAGCCGACTCAGAAAGTATTGATCACCGTGTTCACGTCCACCCGCTGGCCAGTGATGTTCCCCGAAACCGCCTCCAGCACATTGCCGTTCATGTCATATTGCGTAATCGTGAACGTCCCCGAGAACGCATTTCCTTTCGGCCCCAGTTCCACGTTCTCAACAATGTTCGCCGCTCCTACCTGCACCGTGCCGGTCGAATCCCACGAGATCGCGGCATGGTTCAGCTTGTAGTGATTGTTGATCTTCTTCCACACGCCCAGGCAGAAGTTGCTGGTCAGCGGAGCCCGGTCGCCGGAGTTCATGATCTCGGTCCCATCGGCATGCCAAACCGAGAAGCCAGTGTCGATCTGCGTTGTGCCCGCCATGAACGTTACCTTCCACAGCCCGGTGATCGGATCGTTATCTTGATCAACCAACCGTAGTTGGGGCATCCCGAATTCGCTCACCTGAAAGGCCTGCTTCTTCAAGGTTGCCTTGCCGCGGCTGAAGTCTCCGCATCCCGCGTTTGCCGTCGCCGCCATCATGGCCACGACCACGACTGCTCCTACCATTACCGAAAGTTTTCTTAGCGTTTTCATTTGAAATCTCCTTTGATATGTGACTTTCCTGGTTGCGTCTTTCGAGCAGCGCAACTCTCGGCGCACATCGTGCAGCCACAGGAGCTTTCCGGCAATGCAGGGAGGGTGAAGCTTGGGTGAAGGCGAGGTGAATCCGCAAGTAATTGAAGCGCCATGACTTGCCTCTTCACCTTGCAGACGATGCTATAGTTTTTGGGCGCGGGAGGGCCTTCACGGGCGTGACAATGGCCGACGGATCCTACCATTTCAGCGAATTCGAGCTCGACCGCGAGCGCTTCGAGCTGCGGAGAGACGGCCGCCCCTTAAAACTCGAACGCATCCCACTCGAACTTCTACTCCTGCTCGTCGAGGGTCAAGGCGCCATCGTCTCCCGCCAGGAGATCATCGACCGCCTCTGGGGCAAAGATGTCTTCGTCGACACCGAGCACGGCATCAACACCGCCGTCCGCAAGATCCGCCAGACCCTGAAAGACGACCCCGAAAATCCCCGCTTCGTGCAAACCGTCACCGGCAAAGGCTACCGGTTCATAGCCGAAACAAATGGCCAGGTAAAGGAAACCGAAGAAGGGCCAGTTAACCAAAATGCTCTTGCGGAGAAAGACGTCCATGTGGGGACGGGCGCCCTCGCCCGTCCAGCCGGCGCAGAGGTACCGCGCCGCAGCCGAGCCATTCTCGCTCTAGCCCTCCTCGTCGCAATCGCCGCCGCCCTAACCTTTCTGTTCCGCTCCCGAATCTTCCCCACCCATGCCTCCCAAATCCACTCTATCGCTGTCCTTCCGCTAGCCAACCTCTCCGGCGACCCCGCCCAGGACTACTTCGCCGACGGCATGACCGACGAACTCATCACCGCCCTCGCCAAGAATCGCAACCTGCGCGTCGTCTCCCGCACGACCGTCATGCAATACAAAGGCGCAAAACGGCCCCTGCCCGACATTGCCCGCGAACTCAACGTCGACGGCATCCTGGAAGGCTCCATCGAGCGCACGCCCAACAATATTCACATGACCGTGCAGTTGATCTACGCACCCACCGACTCCCACGTCTGGGCCGAGAGCTACGACCGCGATCTCAACCATGCCTACTCACTTCCGGAAGATCTTTCCCGAACCATCGCCAAAGAAGTGAAAGCCGCCACTTCTCCCACGCCCGCGCAGCGCTACGTCAATCCCGAAGCTCACGACGCCTACCTCCACGGGCGCTATTTCTGGTTTACCTTCAACGTTTCCAACACACTCCCCTATTTCGAAAAAGCCATCCAGCTTCAGCCCGACTATGCCGCTGCCTGGAGCGGCCTCGCCGATACGTACGCGATCGACGGCATGGAGAATCGGCCGGCGTCCGAAGTCACCGAAAAATGCCACACGGCCGCCCTCAAAGCCGTCGAACTTGATCCCACGCTCTCCGAAGCCCACAACTCCCTCGCCGCCTGGTACCTTTTCTATGCTTGGGATCCGGCCCGCGCCGAAGTCGAAGAACGTCGCGCCCTCGAACTCGATTCCAGCTACGCCGAGGGCCATCATGTTCTTTCTTACATACTCGAAGTCGAGCAACGCTACCCGGAAGCCGAAGTCGAGGCCAGGCGTTCCACGGAACTCGATCCCTTCGAGCACATCTGGGAATTGGGCGTTTTCTATACGAACATCCATCAATATGACGCCGCCCTCAAAGAGCTGACCATGCAGCGCCTCGCCCGCACCGACGACCCCGATATTGCCGGGAACCTTTCGAAGCTCTACTGGCTCAAAGGCATGTACAAGGAATCACAGTTTGAATACGAGCGCGGGCTCGACCTGCAGCACGATTCCGCCACCAAAGCTGCCGCCCATCAGGCGTGGATCACCGGAGGAGAGCCCGCCGTCGAGCGCTGGGGCGTGAAAAATATTAAAGCCCTCGCCCGCGAGCAATACTTCCAGTCGGAGGTCATCGCGTCGACCATCGCCTTCTCCGGCGACAAGGACGAAACCATAAAATATCTTGAAGCCTCTTACCGCATGCGCGACCCTGACCTGATCTTCATCCAGAACGAGCCCCTCTTCGACTTCCTACACACCGATCCGCGCTACCAGGCAATCGTAAAAAAGATGGGCCTAACCCCAGCGTACTAAATACATTAATCGACTTTATATGTACACTATTGTACATATATTGAGATATTCCAAGTGCACTTCACTACAACCAACATTTGTATTCTCGCCCAAAAACATTGCCACTTCATCCCAACACTGGCTACCTGCGCCTCAGCTATAATGATCTGTAACGCTGGTTGGGTGTGCGCCTCCAAAGCCAGTCCTTGCTCTTGCCCAGACGCCAACCGCCTCGTTGCCACACTGAACTGCCCAAGGAGTTTCGATGGCCATCCAGAAGACCGATAAGATCTGGCACAACGGCAAGCTGATCAACTGGGAAGACGCAACCATCCATGTGATGTCTCACGTGGTCCACTACGGCTCATCTGTGTTTGAAGGCATCCGCTGCTACGCGCCGCCCAGCGGTCCGGCGATCTTTCGCGCCACTGAACATATTCAGCGGCTCGTCGACTCGGCCAAGGTTTACCGCATCGACGTTCCCTTTACGCGCGACGAGATCATCAAGGGCATGCTCGAAATGGTCGGCCACAACGGCCTGTGGCCCTGCTACGTGCGCCCCATCATCCTAAGAGGATATGGCGAAGCCGGCGTGAACCCGTTCAACTCGCCGACCGAGGTCTACATCATTAACTATCCGTGGGGCAAGTATCTGGGCGGCGAGCAGGAAGGCTGCGACGTCTGCGTCTCTTCGTGGACGCGCCTTGCGCCCAACACGCTGCCCGCCATGGCGAAGGCCGGCGCGAACTACATGAACTCGCAGCTCATCAAGATGGAAGCCATCGTCAACGGCTACGTCGAAGGCATCGCGCTCGACGTGAACGGATACGTCAGCGAGGGCTCGGGCGAGAACCTGTTCCTCGTGCATCGCGACAAGCTGATCACTGCGCCTCTCGGCAACTCGGTGCTGCCTGGCATTACCCGCGACTCGATCCTTCAGATCGCGCGCGATCTGAACATCGCCATCGCCGAGCAGATGATTCCGCGCGAGATGCTCTACCTTGCCGACGAAGTCTTCTTCACCGGTACAGCCGCGGAGGTCACGCCGATTCGTTCGATCGACAAGATCAAAGTCGGCAACGGCGCCATCGGACCGATCACCAAGGCGCTTTCGCGCGAGTTCTATGCCATCGTGCGCGGCGAAAAGGCGGACCGTTACAACTGGCTCACGCCGGTTCCGGTGCGCAGCAAGCAACCCGTGGGAGTATAATCCGCGTCGCATAGTTTGCGACGCGTAGAAGTCAGATTTAAAGCAGGATATTAGGGGCGCGGCCGCTTCTGGCGACTGGCGCCCCTTTTCACCGTTTCAGCCCGAACAACATAACACCCTAAAGGAGAAAAAATATGTCTCAAGGCCTGACTCCGGAATTTGCCCTCGGCTATCGCGCCATGATGCTCGACGGCGTGGTGCGCGAAGCAGAGACCACGAAGAAAGTTATCGCAGCGATTCCCGATGCGAAATCCGATTACAAACCTGATCCGCATGCACGCTCCGCCAAAGAGCTGGCGTGGCACATTGCCAACAGCGACGTCCAGTTTCTGGATGGCATCGCCGGGCTAACCTTCGACAACATGCAGAATCCTGAGCACAAGCCGGAAACCTCATCGGAAATTGTGGCGTGGTATGGCGAGAACATCGCGCGGGGCGTGGCGCGGATTCAAGCCATGACGCCGGAGCAATTGATGACGCCCGTGGCCTTCTACGGCCTGTTCAACCTGCCGGCTGTGCTGTATCTCAGCTTCCTCAACAACCACAGCATTCATCACCGCGGAGAGTTGTCGACGTACCTGCGGCCGATGGGATCGAAGGTGCCCTCGATTTATGGCGGCAGCTACGATGAGCCGTTCAAGATGCCGGAGCCGGCATCGCCCGCGGCATAGATCGATGGTTGTCTATGTAGAAAGCCGCCCACGAGGGGCGGCTTTTTTTGCGGATTATGATGCTGCGCTCACTTCGGTGCAGCGGCGGATGGATTCCTGTCTCCGAACTGCCGTTGATGCCAGTAGGGATAGACCGGCGTCACGTCGCTGGCGGCATCGAGTTTGGCGATCTGCTCCGCGGTCAGCTTCCATCCCTCGGAAGCCAGATTCTGTTTAAGTTGTTCTTCGTTTCGCGCACCCATAATCACCGTCGAAATCGTCGGCCGCTGCAGCAGCCAGTTCAGCGCAATTTGTGGCACGGTCTTGCCGGTTTCTTTGGCCACCGCATCGAGCGCGTCGACGACCTGATACAGATATTCCTCCGGCATCTGCGGGCCGATCTCCGCCGTCTTGTGCAGGCGGCTTTCTTTCGGCAGCGGCTGGCCGCGGCGAATCTTGCCGGTCAGCCGTCCCCAGCCCAGCGGACTCCAAACCAGCGCGCCCACACCTTGATCCACGGCGAGCGGCATCAGTTCCCATTCGTATTCGCGTCCGATGAGCGAGTAGTAGACCTGGTGCCCAACGTAGCGCGGCCAGCCATAGCGGTCGGCGACGTCCAGCGACTTCATCAAATGCCATCCGGAAAAATTCGAGCAGGCAATGTAGCGAACCTTGCCGCTCGTCACCAGAGTGTTCAGCGTGTTCAGCGTTTCTTCAATCGGCGTGAGCGCGTCGAAGCCATGCAGATGGTAGATGTCGATGTAATCGGTTCCCAGCCGCCTGAGACTGTCTTCGCAGGCGCGAATCAAGTGATAGCGCGATGACCCGAGATCGTTCGGACCGTTGCCCATCTTGAACGTCGCTTTGGTCGAGACGAGCACCTGGCTGCGGCGTTTGGCGATCGCTTTACCAAGGATGGTCTCCGACAAGCCATTCGAATAAACGTCCGCCGTATCGAAAAGATTGACGCCGGCATCGAGACAAACATCGACAAGGCGGGTGGCTTCGGCAACATCACTCGCGCCCCATGCTTTGAAAAACTCGTCACCGCCGCCAAACGTACCAGTGCCGTAACTGAGGACCGGAACCTTAAATCCAGACTTGCCCAGCTGTCGAAATTCCATAGAGGAATAGATTACAGGGGCGTTGTGAACGATTCGTAAAGAGCAATCAGGTGTCCGCAATTGGACGCATTCCCCTGGGATGGACACTCTGGCCGGCTTGAAAAATAGTCAAATTCAAGTCCTGCAAAGATTTGACCTGTCCGTCGAATGGAAGAAGAACTGCACTCATCGTGCTTTTACCTGGGAGGGATATGTTATCGAACCTGTGGCAGGACGTGCGGTTCTCGATACGACAGTTGCGCAAGACTCCGGGATTTACCGCGACAGCCGTGCTCACCCTGGCGCTGGGAATTGGCGCGAATGCGGCCATCTTCACGCTAGTGAATGCGGTCCTGCTGAAGAACCTTCCCGTTGCCGATCCGGCAGCGCTGGTGAAATTCGGCAACGAGGCGATATGCTGCGTCTCCTTTGGCACCCGCGATAACGGTAACTTTGCGATGTTCTCCACCGACACGTACCAGCAAATCAGGAAGAACGCGCCGGAGTTTGAGGAACTGGCGGGGATGCAGGCTGGATTTGGCTACCGGCCGCTTGTGGTCCGGCGCGATCGAACTGGTGAAGATGCGCGGTCGGTTATGGGCGAGTTTGTCTCCGGCAATTATTTCCGAACGTTCGGTCTGACGCCCCGCGCCGGCCGCTTCTTCACCGATGCTGACGATGTGAAGGGAGCGCCAACCGTCGCCATCATGAGCTACGAGAAGTGGAAGAACGATTATTCCGGCGACAGCTCCGTGATCGGCAGCACATTTTTCCTGAACACCAAGCCGGTTACAATCGCCGGCATCGCTCCCGAAGGTTTCTTTGGAGACCGGCTGCAAGATAGTCCCCCGGATTTTTACCTTCCCATCCAATCGATGCCTGCGCTGGCGAACGTACCTTACGTAGACGATCCCAATTGCCTGTGGCTGTACATCATCGGGCGGGTAAAGCCAGGCGTATCGCGGGCGCAGCTGCAAGCGAAAGTAAATGTGCTGCTGCAGAACGCGGTGGCTACCACAAAGCCGTATTCCTCGGAAGAAGGGAAACGTCAACTGTCCCACGCTCATACGGTGCTTACGCCGGGCGGGGCCGGCATCGAAGGATTGCGCGAAGAATATGGATCCCACCTGCGGTTGCTCATGTGGGCCTCAGGGCTGGTGCTGCTGATTGCATGCGCGAACATTGCCAACCTGCTACTCGCGCGCGGAATGGGCCGCAAGGCCGAGATGTCTGTGCGAACGGCGCTGGGAGCGCAGCGGATAAGAATCGTCCGGCAACTGCTCACGGAAAGCGTGTTATTGGCAGGGATCGGCGCCGTTGCAGGGCTGGCGGTGTCCTATGCGGGTGCGCAGATGTTGCTCGCGCTGGCGTTTCCAGGCGCGCAAGGGCTGCCCATCCACGCCAATCCCTCGCCAGTCATCATTGGCTTCGCCTTCGGCCTGGCGCTGCTGACCGGAGTGCTGTTCGGAATCGCCCCAGCATTGATCGTTTCGCGGGCGGAACCTGTCGAGGCCCTGCGCAGCGGGACGCGAGTGACGGGCGGAGCAACCTTGCTGCAACGCGGATTGGTCGTGGTGCAGGCGACTCTCTCCCTGGTGCTGCTGGTTGGCGCGGGACTTTTTGCGCAAAGCCTCTATAAGCTGCAGCATAAAGATCTCAAGCTGGAAGCCAACAATCGATACATCGTTCACATCAATCCGCAGGCTGCGGGTTATTCCCAGACCCAAGTTGGCCCGCTTTACCAGGCCATTGAAGAACGCTTTCACGCGATTCCCGGCGTCGATAAGGTCGGCATTTCCTCCTACACGCCGATGGAGGACAACAACGACGCCTGGGGCGTGCAATTGCAGGGGCGGCCGGAGACAAGCAACCTATCTTCTGTCATCAAGGCAACCGCAGAATACTTCGATTCGGTGGGTACGCGCGTCGTAATGGGGAGAGGGATTGGCGTGCAGGATACCGCGACTTCTCCGATGGTTGCCGTGGTCAATGAGACCTTTGTGAAAAAGATGTTCAAACCTGACGAAAATCCAATTGGCCACCGCTTCGGCACCAGAGACAATCCCGGCGATTTTGAGATCGTCGGCGTCGTCGAGGATACGGCCTACACCGACGTCCGTTGGAGCGACCATCTCATGGCCATTATGCCCATGATGCAGAGGCCGGCCAGCGCGGGCAAGATCGAGGACGACGAAATGATGTATGCGGGAGCGATTGTGATCAAGACCAATCATTCCATGAGCGATATGGAGTCGCTGGCCAGGAGCACGCTTTCGAGCATCAATCCCAATCTCAGCGTGGTGAAATTTCAGACTTTCGATGCGCAAATTGCGGACCGCTTTGCCGAAGACCGCATGCTGGCGCGGCTGACGATGTTGTTCGGCGCTCTGGCGCTGCTGCTGGCGACGATCGGGCTTTACGGCGTCAGTGCATACACGATTGCAAGGCGCAGATCTGAAATCGGAATTCGAATGGCCCTGGGCGCGGAGCGTTCGCGCGTGACCCTCATGATGATGCGCGGCACCGTGATCCAGGCACTCCTCGGTCTGGCAATCGGTATTCCCGTCGCATTTCTCTGCGCGCGGTTTGTGCAGGCCGAGCTCTTCGAAGTACAGGGGATCGACGCGCGCCTGCTGGCCCTATCCGTTTTGGGCCTGGCGTTCACGGCTTTGGCAGCGGGACTGATTCCAGCGCGACGAGCCGCTTCGATCGATCCAGCCAAGACGTTACGAACGGAATAATAGCTGAGCGCGAAACAAAGCGCCGCCCGGCCAGGGCGGCCTGATTTCACACGATGCAACCACAGGCGTTGATCCTCAGCGTCTCCATCAATAAACTTCAGCAAACAAATCAGCCCTCGCCGCATCTCATTACGCCGCTGGGATATTCTGGCTGCAAAAGTCATCGATATTCCGCGCTCTCCGCTCAGTCAACGCCCCCATCCCGACTCGGGCAGAAATCAGGTTTTGCATGCCGCAAGCCAAAGTTACTTCGTTATTTCAATCGGTATCCGCCAGTACCGGCTGCTTAGTGCGCAAACTCAATTTCCTTTTCGCCTGGGCTGTCATTTTCAGCGCAGCCTCTATAACGACGCCAATTGCCCACGCCCAAACTTTATCGACAATTTACAGCTTTGCCGGAGAGCCGGACGGATCAACTCCTTACGGGCCGCTCATCCGCGACGCGGAAGGAAATCTGTACGGCACAACTGGGCATGGAGGCGCAGACAACGCTGGCACCGTCTTCAAGATAGACAATCAGGGCGTGGAAACCATCTTGCATTCGTTTAATGGGGCGTCGAACGGCGGCGGGCCGTTCGCTGGGCTGGCGCGCGACCGCGAAGGAAATCTTTATGGAACCACAGGCTACGGCGGCGCTCACAACCTCGGAACCGTTTTCAAAGTTAGCCCAACCGGCGAAGCGCGCGTACTGTACAGCTTCAGTGGTCCTCCCGATGGCGCCAGCCCGTTCGCGGGAGTGATTCTCGATGCCCAGGGCAACATCTACGGCACAACGAGCAACGGCGGAACCGGCTCCTGCCCTGCTGTTGGACAGGAGGGTTGTGGATCAGTGTATGTACTGACCAAGAGCGGCAACGAGCGCGTGATTTACAGTTTTCAGGGCGGCGAGTCCGATGGAGCGTTTCCTAACTCACTTCTAGTGCGCGGAGCCGACGGCAACTTTTATGGCACGACTTCTACCGGAGGCTGTCTCTACTCACCAACTTGTGGAACGGTGTTCCGGATTACCAAGGACGGCGTAGAGAAAGTGCTTCATCGCTTTGGCGGAGATAACGATGGCGCCGGGCCGAATGGAGTAATTTTTGGGCCCGGGGGAATTCTCTACGGCACAACCTACTCTGGCGGCGGTAACGACGGTGGGATGGTCTTTGGTTTGACGCTAGCAGGCGCTGAAATAATCTTGTACCACTTTGGCAGTACCTCGAATGACGGAATCAATCCTGGGGCGGGCTTGCTCTGGTATGGAGGCGGAACTTTTTACGGCACCACAGAAATGGGCGGTGGCCCCGGATGTCTCACCGGTTGCGGAACCATTTTCAGAGTGACCACTGCGGGCGTTGAAACTGTCGTGTACTCCTTCAGCGACAATCCTTCGGGAGGATTTATACCCTTCGCGACTGTGATCCGCGATCCGTCCGGCAATTTATACGGAACCACCGGCGAAGGAGGGCCAACTGATAATGGAACAGTTTTCGAGGTCACGCCCTAGCTGTGTACTCCCGCAAATAAAAGGCCGCCCGTAGGCGGCCGTTTTTCAAAGCACAAACTTGTTACGGCGAAACGCCCGCCGGTGGTTGCGCCGGAGCGCCGGCCGTAGTGGCGGCAGCAGCCTCATTCAGAATCCGGTGGTGGATCGTAAACAGCGCCAACTCCAGCCGGTCCGACACGCCGATCTTGTCATAGACGTTACGCAGATAATTCTTAATGACCTGCTCGGTTGTGCCCAGCTGCGAGGCGATTTCTTTGTTCTTGTATCCCTGGACGATCAAAGCGACGATGCGTAATTCCTTCGCCGTCAGCCGGTCGCGGACACGCAATCCGACCATATCGTTTTCGGTGAGTTCACTAGGCACGGCAACATCCTGCACCCAGGTCTCGCCGCGCGCGACCTTGCGCACGCAGTCCACCAGAGCCGCGCTGGTCACGTTGCGATAAACCACGCCATGCGCGCCGCTCGACATGTGCTTTTGCGCGCTCTCGCCGGTATCGGCCAGCACGATGACGCGCGTCTTCGCCTTGTTCGCGCCCTGCACGATCGCGGCAAAGTCGTTATGAAATCCCGCTGCGACCACCAGCACCGCGGCGCGGAACTTATCCAAGGCCATGAACATCTGTTCAGGGGTCTGCGCCTGAGCTACGATTCGCATCTCGTCTTCCACGGCCAGCACTTTCGCAATACCGGCACGGAAGATCGCCTGGTTATCGGCCAGAATCAGTTTGAGCATGGTATGAACGCTCCCCAAAAATTTCTGCTTCGTGAATCTGCTTAATCCGCTTCGAAAGACTATTCGTTTCTCACGAACTCATACGAATCGATGACGCAGGCAACGCCGCGGCCTTCGCCGCCCTCGCCCGTTTCATCGGCGCGCACCACCCGGCCTTTACACTGGATGGTCACGTGTTCCTGTCCGCCAGTCATTTCCGGCGGCAGGGTGATTTCGAATTCCACGGGTGAACCAATTTCCATGGAGGAATCGGCCCGAATGTACACTCCGGCCGCGCTCAAGTTTCCTGTTACTGCATTTCCAACGGTCTGCCCTTGATGAATCTTGATGGGCAATTCCAGGGGGAATCGCTTTCCGGTCCGTGCTTCTTCGCCCACGGGGCCTCCTCTGTGCTGGCCTGTTGTGCTTTTATTTTCTGCGTTCGCGGCCAGCATCATCAAACTAAAATCCCTTGGATATTGATATTTAAGACGGTATTCGCCAGCTCGCAACTGGCTAAAACCGAGCGCCTGACGGGCTACGCCCCGCATTTGGGCTCAGGGGCGGTTATATCACGAAAGTTACGCGCGTAAAAGCCTGATAACCCGTTAGTTAACGGTAATAATTAGGTTCCCCCCACCGGGTGGACGCCGAAATTATGACTCCAGAGGTCAGCCTATCTGTACTGCCGGTCGAAATAAGGAGGCCAGTCGCCGCGTTTGCCGATCGCTATCAGCTCCGATCCGAATTGCCTCCCCTGATTGACGCCAAATAACCGATGCTTGAGTTCAGTCTGCTTCAGGATCGGCCAACGCAATAGATTGCCGGCCCGCTGTTTGAGCGTGGGAGCATGAGCGCGAAAGTTCAACAGGCGAATTTCGTCAAAGCCGCATATGTCGAGCAATGAGATTAAGTTTGAGGCCGCAAATCCGTATTCGTGCGCCAGCGTTACGTAGAGGCTGGAATTGGCGCAGGGCCCTTCCATATTCGGCGTCCGTAGCAACACAGCGCCGCTTGGCTTTAGCGCCCAATAGAGAGAATCCACGACCCAGAGCAGCGAATACTTGGGTATGTGCTCGATGACGTGCGACATGTGAATGAAGTCGTACTGTTCTTTTTTGTCGCTCAGGAACTCTCCAATATTTTCCTGAATCTCGTAAAGCGTAATGCGGTCCGGGGCCCAATCGCGGACGTAATTTTTGTGCGCGATGCCAAAATCGGCGCCGCTGAGATTCTGATAACCCAGCTTCAGGCAAGCGGCCAGGAACCAGCCGGTGCCGAAGCCGATATCGAGAATCCGGGCCGCCTTGTCCTTGGGCAAGTAGGGCAGATATTGGTGCGCCGCGAGCTGGACGGTGCCATCGTTTTCGGTTTCCCGCCAGTCCGGACGGCGCTTTTCGGTCGCATGACGCGCTGACATGCGGCGGTACACTTCGGCGATAAATGCGTCGGGGTGCATGCTCAGTTTAGGGATGATTTACGAAGGCATGGTAGCAGAACAGATGCCGCCCCCATGGCCCATTGCGCGACTCTTCAACCTTTGACGCACCCTTACGATCTTCTTTGGCATCGGATGCTAGTGTCGCATCAGATTGTTTCCGGCACGGCAAGGATCGCGAGTCATATGGCAACTCCATTTTATTTCCGCGGGGGAACGCGGAATTTCTCCATCTTAGGATTCGGCCTCTTAGCATTCATCCTCATTTCTTCAATATTCAGTTCGGCGCAGGCATCCACGAAGGCTACCGATGCCAAGTCCTCTGAGAATGAGCCCAAGCCCTTCGACCCGCCTCCGGTTTTGCAGCAGCTCAATGGCGCGCTGGAGAGCTTGTCGGCTCGAGTCTCGCCGGCGGTGGTGCAGATTCTGGTCACCGGCTACGGATCACTGAAGGAAGAAGACCGCTCGCAAACTGCGTTGATCGTTCGCCAGCATGCCGTCGGCTCCGGAGTCATCGTCGATTCGAACGGCTACATCATGACGAACGCTCATGTGGTCGAGGGAGCGCAACGCATCCGCGTGGCGCTGCCGCTGGATGGAGATGCCTCCGGCCAGGTCCCGATCGGCAAGCGCCGCATTCTTGAAGCGAAGCTGCTGGGCCAGCACAAGGAGACCGATCTCGCTCTGCTGAAAATTGACGAGACAAATTTGCCTACGCTTCCACTCATGAGCCAGCAGAGGCAACGCGTCGGCCAACTCGTTTTCGCCATCGGCAGTCCAGAAGGACTGCAAAATTCCGTCACCATGGGCGTGATCAGCGCGCTGGCGCGGCAGGCCGATCCCTCGAAACCTCTCACTTATATTCAGACGGACGCGCCCATCAACCCCGGCAACAGCGGCGGCCCGCTGGTCGATATGAATGGGACCGTCGTCGGCATCAATACATTCATTCTTTCGCAGGGCGGAGGCAGCGAAGGCCTCGGCTTCGCAATCCCGGCGCGGGTGGTCGAATTCGTTTATAAGAGCCTGCGCGCACACGGACACGTGCATCGCGTCGAGATCGGCGCCACCACGCAGGAGATCACTCCCGAACTCGCCGAAGGCCTGCGCCTGCCCATGCACTACGGCGTCGTGGTCGCCGACGTGAAACCCGATGGTCCGGCCGCCTCCGCCGGTCTGCAAATTAGGGACATCATTCTTACCGCCGACGATCGCCGCATCGAAACCCTGCCTTCGCTTACCTCGGCCCTTTATCTGCATCGCCTCGATGAAGTGGTAAAGATGGAAATCCTGCGCGGCAAGGAACGAAAAACTATTTTGATCCCAGCCATCGAACATCGCGACGCCATGGATCAACTGCTCGACTCCCTCAATCCGGAGAACAGCCTGGTGCCGCGGCTCGGCGTCCTCGGCATCGACCTCAGCCCCGATCTCAACGCAAAGCTGGGAGGCGCACGAGTTCCTTCGGGCGTCGTGGTCGTAGGCCGCGCGGCTGATCTGATTACGCCGGACACCGGCCTCGAAGCCGGCGACATTATTCACCAGCTCAACCTGATGCCGGTCGATACCATGGAAACCCTGCGCAAGACGGTGAGCGCGCTGAAGACCGGCGATCCGGTGGTACTGCAGGTAGAGCGCGACGACGGACTGATGTATTTGAGTTTTGAGCTGGAATGACCGCGCTCTTCACGCAGTTGCGTCATCCTGAGCGTAGCCGTTTTTCAGGCGGAGCGAAGGATCTCCCGCTAACCCGGCCTAACGCGTAAGCCAAGTTGCGCCACTACCCGAGCGTCCTGACGCTTGACCATCGCGCGCCGCTTGTCTACATTGACTTGTCTGGATTGACTGAGAATCAGAAGCCGCCTCCGCGGCGCCGAGGCCCATGCGAATGACGAATAAAGTATCGAAGAGCAAGACCGGACTCCGTCAGAAGGCGCAATTGATGTCAGCCTCGGAGATCGAACGCACGCTGGTGCGCCTCGCCTACGAAATCGTCGAAAAAAATGGAGGCGTTGAGGGACTCGGCCTGGTCGGCATCAAGCGGCGCGGCGTGCCTTTGGCCGAGCGGCTGGGCAAAATCATCGCGCGCATCGAGAACGCGGAGGTTCCGGTCGGCTCGCTCGACATCACCTTTTATCGCGACGACCTTTCCACCGTCGGCCCGCGGCCTGTGGTGCAGGAAAAAGAAATCGGATTCGACATTGAAGGCAAGAGCATCGTCCTCTGTGACGACGTTCTCTACACCGGGCGCACGACTCGTGCCGCACTGGACGCGCTCTTTTCCCACGGCCGTCCGCAGCGCGTGCAGTTGCTGGTTCTCATCGATCGCGGATGGCGCGAAATTCCCGTCGAAGCTACATTCGTCGGACGCAACGTGCAGACCACGGCCAACGAAGTAATCGAAGTAAAGTTGCAGGAAATCGACGACGCAGAAAAAGTACTGATGATGGAGAAGTAAAGCCGTTACCGCTTTGGGCTAACCCATCTGTGCAAAGTCTTTCAACCTTGACAGTGCATTGTTCCTGAAGCACCATTCTGGCGGCCTAACTGTGCCTGATCCGTAGCCGCCCAACGGATGCAGAGCGCTGTTTGCCGTACGCCCGGCCCTCCCTGTTTTAAGCAGAATTCACTTCCAGGAGATGTCGATGAAATTCGCCGTGCCCACTTCCCGCTTGCGATCCTTCGGATTCTTACCTTTGATTTTCATGGCCGCAAGCATTGTTTGCTCCGCGCAGACTTACACAACTTTATTCAGCTTCGACCAGACCAATGGCTGGAGCCCGGCCGGCATTCCGACGCAAGGCATTGACGGCAATTTTTACGGCACAACCATGTTCGGCGGAGCTGAGGGAAGTTTCGATGGCACCGCCTTCAAAATCACCCCCGCCGGCAAACAGACGGTGCTGCACAACTTTTGCAGCGTTGCCAACTGCGCCGACGGCGACGATCCGTTTTGGGGCCTAACGCTGGCGACGGACGGCAACTTCTACGGCACGGCCTCCGCGGGCGGCGCGAATAGCGGCGGCACGCTGTTCAAAATGTCTTCGGCAGGAAAGCTCGCCGTGCTCTATAACTTCTGCGGGTCGAGCGACGGCAACTGCACTGACGGTGGCACCCCCGAGGGCGGCGTGATTCAAGGAATTGATGGCAATTTTTATGGAACCGCGCGTAGCGGTGGCAACGGACCGCTGTGCTTTTCCAACGGTTACTGCGGCGCCATCTTCAAGGTAACGCGCACCGGCACGGAAAGCGTTCTGTACAACTTTTGCAGCCAGCCCAACTGCACCGACGGCGTGGAACCGATTGCGCCGCTGGTACAGGGAACGGATGGAAATTTTTACGGCAGCACCAGTAGTGCGGCTGGCAACGAGAACCCCACGATTTTCAAGATCACGCCCGCTGGAAAACTTACGACGCTTTATACCTTCACTGGTACCGGACTGCAGCAGGTAAGCGGCGTCAGCGGCCTGATCCAGGCTACGGATGGCAACTTCTATGGCACAACTGCCAGAGGAGGAACGAATGGGAACGGACTGGCGTTCAAGATCACACCGGGCGGAACCTTGACGACGCTTTACAATTTTTGCTCAGTCGGCGGCTGTCTGGACGGCGCCGATCCGCTGGGAGGAGTTATTCAAGGTTCGGATGGAGATCTGTATGGCACAACGTCGGAAGGCGGAGCGAACGCCAACGGGACTAACGGGGGGATCCTCTTCAGGATGACGCTTAGCGGCGCGATCACGACGCTTTACACCTTCTGCTCGAAATCGAACTGCGCCGATGGAGACTTTCCCCCAGCCCCACCGGTTCAAGGCACGGATGGAAATTTCTACGGCTTTGCCCAAGGCGGCATTGGCAACGAGCCGCTGTACGGCGTCGTCTACAAGCTCTCGACTGGGCTTGCGCCGTTTATTAAGTTCCTTCCGGCTGGCGGCAAGGTGGGATCGGAGGTCGGCATTCTCGGAAATGGTCTGACCGGGACAACGAGCGTAACCTTCAACGGGACGGCAGCGACGTTCAAGGTTGTGTCGTCAACGCTGATCACGGTCAATGTTCCGACTGGAGCGACGTCGGGAGTGTTGCAAGTTGTGACGCCGAGCAGAACGCTCAGCAGTTTGGTGTCGTTTCACGTGTTGCCGTAGCGACGGAGTTCGTAGAAAGTTTTGTAAAAGAAAATCCCCGCCATGTTTTACGACATGGTGGGGATTTTGTTTGCAGATGCGCAGTTGCTACAGCTTCGTGCAGACGGCTTTCGTCTGCGTGTAGTTGTTGAGCACCTCGTGCCCCATTTCCCGTCCCCAGCCGGATTGCTTGTAACCTCCGAACGGCAGGCCTGCGTCGAAGATGTTGTAGCAGTTAACCCACACCGTGCCCGCGCGCAGTTGCTCGGCCATGCGATACGCTTTGCTGATGTCGCGCGTCCAAACACCGGCGGCCAGGCCGTAATCGCTGTTGTTGGCGCGAGGAATGATCTCTTCGACGTCGGTGAATGGCATTGCCGTCACCACCGGCCCAAAGATTTCTTCCTGCACGACCTTCATATCCTGCCGGGTATCGACGAGAACTGTCGGCTCGACAAAATATCCGCGGTCGCCCGTCTTCTTCCCGCCAGCCGCGGCCTTCGCGCCTTGCGAAAAGCCTGACTCGAGATATCCGCAAACGCGATCGAGCTGCTCAGTCGAGACCAGCGGTCCCATCTCGGTTTTAGGATCGAGCCCTGGCCCGACTTTAATTTTCTTCGCGTACTCCGCGACCCCTTCGACGACGCGATCATAGACTTCCTTCTCGACATACAACCGCGACCCAGCACAGCAGCACTGCCCGTGATTGAAGAAGATCGCGCTGGCCGCGCCCGGGATCGTTGCATCGAGATCGGCGTCTTTGAAGACGACATTCGGCGACTTGCCGCCGAGTTCGAGCGTCACTTTTTTCAGATTCCCCGCCGCCGCGTGAACGATCAGCTTGCCGACTTCCGTCGATCCGGTGAAAGCAACTTTGTCGACGTCGGGATGCGCCGCCAGCGCGGCCCCCGCCGTCTCGCCATATCCGGGGACGATGTTAACTACGCCGTCAGGAAATCCAGCCTCCGTGATCAACTCGCCCAGACGCAGCGCCGAAAGCGGAGTCTGCTCGGCCGGCTTCAGCACAACCGTGCATCCCGTAGCCAACGCAGGGCCCAGCTTCCACGCCGCCATCAGCAGCGGAAAATTCCACGGAATAATTTGCCCAACCACGCCGATCGGCTCACGTAGCGTGTAGGCGAGATATTTCGCGCCCGGCGTATAGGGCACAGATAGCGGAATCGTATTGCCTTCGATCTTCGTGGCCCATCCCGCCATGTAGCGGAACATATCAATGGTCAGCGCCACGTCGCCCGCCCGCGCGACGGTGAGCGGCTTGCCATTGTCGAGGCTCTCGATGTAGGCCAACTCCTCGGCATGTTTTTCGATCAGATCCGAGAGTCTCCACATTAGGCGCGTGCGCTCGGCCGCTGTCATCTTTCGCCACGGGCCGGCATCAAAAGCTTTACGGGCCGCGCGCACCGCTTGCTCGATATCTTCGCGGTCGCCCTCCGCAACCTGGGCCAGCACTTCACCGGTTGCGGGATTGTAAGTAGGAAAAGTTTTTCCGGAGATGGAGTTGACCCATCTTCCATTGATCAGCATTTGACGAGGCTTTTCGAGGAACTCAGCGACTCGCGGATGAATTTGCGGGGAAACTGCGATACCCATACGTCCTCCTTGGTCGACGTGGACTTTCGAGAGAGATGATTACGAGATTTCTGGCGAACGAGGTTTCCTGTGAAGGAAAGCGACGGGGAAATGCTAGTCCCGGCAGAAGACAAATGCAATGGGAGGGGGGAGATCGACAGGCCTAAGTATGGCGTGTCATCCCGAACAAGCGTTCTTTGCGCCGTGAGGGATCTGGATTTACTGTCTCCGGCACCGGCCATAGCACCGACAAAAACCTGGATCCCTCGCTTTCGCTCGCGATGACAAATCGAATTTTACGGCTATAGTCATTTATATCGCTTCACGATATAATCTCTATGTGCACTATCGCAGCACGATACAATCGCGGACATGAAGAGGCTCACCCTGTCGGATTATCAGGCGCTGGCGGAATTCCGCTATCAGATTCGGAAATTTCTCCATTTCAGCGAGCAAGCCGTGCAGGCGGCGGGGTTGGAGCGCGGCCAATATCAATTGATGCTGGCGATTAAAGGCATTCCCGAGGATGTCCGTCCGCGTATTCGCGAACTGGCCGACCGTATGCAAATTCAGCACCATAGCGCGGTCGAACTGGTCAACCGCCTCGAAGCAGGCGGCTATGTAAAGCGCGAGCGCGCGAGCGAAGACCGGCGTGAAGTTCTGCTCGCATTGACCGCGAAAGGCGAACGCACGCTGGAAGAATTGGCGCTGCACCATCATGAAGAGTTGCAGAACGCAGCCCCCGATCTGGTAGCCGCGTTGCGGAAGGTAATGCGCGACGGGAAAGAAGTGTAGGGGCCGATCGAAACCCGGTAGTGGTGCGTTGATTTTCATCCCGAGCGAAAGCGAGGGATCTAGGTTTTCTCTACCCACTCATGAACACCGAATCCAAGAGAACTCAAAAACAGCGAAGCACGAAACCGCTGTTGCGCCAACCTCTTCTCCGCAGGTACACGTCTCTGGTCCGCGAAGACCTCACCGCCGTCTACGCGCGCGATTTGCGTAAATGGCTGATCGTCGCACCCGTGATCGGCCTCACGACCGGCCTGGTAATCACCGGAGTCGTCATCATAATTCTAGGCAAGGTGTGGCCGCCGGTGCTCAGCTACTACTTGCATCATCCCTGGTCGATTGTGCCCGGACTTGTTCTCGGCCTCGTTGCCACCGGGCTCATCATGCAGTTTCTGACTCCTGACCCGAACGAACATTCCACCGAAGAAATTATTCGCTCCTATCACGAGCACGAGGGCGAAGTGGACATGCGTTCTTTCGTCCCGAAGCTCATGGCGGCCGTCGCAACGGTGGGCGCCGGCGGTAGTGCGGCTCTCGAAGGCCCCAGCATTTATGGAGGCGCGGCGATCGGTTCGTGGCTTTGGACCAGGCTCCGGCGTCTGCATCTGCGACTCGATGATCGCGACCGCCGCATCATGCTGATCTGCGGCGCGGCCGCCGGCATGTCTGCGGTGTTCCGGGCGCCGCTCACCGGCATCGTCTTCGCACTGGAGATGCCATACCGCGATGACCTCGCGCACGAAGCGCTGGTGCCGTCTTTGATCGCGTCTGTGGTCTCGTTCGTGACGCTCAGTTCGTTTCTCGGTGCAACGCCACTTTTCAACTTCACCGGCTCCACGGGATTCGAGCGGCGAGATCTCTACTGGAGCGCGCTGCTCGGCTTGATCGTTGGGCTGGTTGCGATGGCCTTTGTCATCACTTTCCGGCGCGCTCGCGGTTTCTTCGTGAGATGGCGCGTTCCACATTACGTGAAGCTGGGCCTCGGCGGTTTGCTGACCGCACTTTGCGGGCTTCTGTTCCTCGCTCTCTACCCCGGCGATCTCGTGCCCATCGGTCCAAACTACGAAGCAGTCGGAGCCATTCTGAGCCAGCACCACGGCACCGCTCAGCTCATCGTTTTCAGCGTTCTCAAACTGGCCGCGACGCTGTTTACGCTGGCCGCCGGTGGAGTGAGCGCCATGTTCGTGCCGCTGTTTCTGGTCGGAGGAAGTATTGGGACGGCATTTGGACAATCGGTGGTCCACAGTTCGTCGCTGGACCTTTATGCCGCGGTAGGGATGGCTTCGTTTATCGCAGCTGGGTACAAAACGCCGCTCGCAGCCGTAGTATTCGTCGCCGAAGCCACGGGCGGACATGCCTTCATCGTTCCCGCTCTCATCGGCGCTGCCGTGGCTTACGCGGTCTCCGGAGACGCCTCGGCGTCAGGCGATCAGCGCCTGCATGAAGGCGCGAAAGTGAAACAATTGGAAGTGGAAGTCTAACGCCGCTCCGGTCACAGCATTCCGTCAGCCCGCTGCCTCACAGCCGCAATACTTAGTCGCCAGTACCGCTCACAGTAAACGTAGCCGACGGCGTAATTCCGCCTCCACCACTGCTTAAAGGCACAGTCACCGTCCCGTTGTAAGCCTGCGCCGCAGTGGGCGTGAAGGTCACGGTGAGCTTGCAATTCGAACCCACAGGAATCGAAACCGTGCAGGTGCCAAGCCCAACGCTGAACACCGGGCTGCTGGAAACCGGTGTGCCAACTCCCGCGGCATAGAGATCGCCTTCATTGGTCAGCGTTACATATTTCGTGACGCTGGTGGTGTTGACCGTCTGATTTCCAAACGCCAGCGCCTTAGGCGAAGGCACCATGTAAACGCCGTAGACGAATCCCGAGAGCGCGACCGTCTGCGCCGTAGCCGTAGTGTTCAGAGAATTGGTCGTGAAGGTGATGCTCCCGGCGTAAGTCCCGGCGTGCGGAGCAGTCATGGTCACGGCAACGTTACAGTAGGAACCGGGCGCGATCACTTTGCCCACGCTGCAGGTTATCGGGGAGCCGGCCTTCACCGTGAAGGCAGATCCGGAAACCAGCGTAACCTTCGACAGCGTCAGCGGCTTGTTGCCTCCGTTGTAGATGCCGACATCTTGCACCGTGCTGGTGACGCCTGCCGTCTGCTCGCCAAAGGCAACGGCGCCCTGCGTGCGGTCCACTTTGTCGAGGTCAGTGTAATTCCCTACCCAAACCGTGCCATCAGAAGCTACGGATTCACCCAGCGGCGACGACGCCGGATCAAGGCTGATAATCGAGGTGGAATAATTCGACGCAGGCAGCTCCCCGACTCCCCCTGCCGTATAGCGAGTCGCATAAACGGTGGATGCTGCATCGGCTGCTACACCCTCAAGGCCCCCAACCGTATTGATCTGAGTTTGGACACCGGCCGGAGTCAGCTTATTAATAGCGTATCCGCCGATGTAGACGTCGTCACTGGCGTCGAGTGCAATCTCGGATGGCAGAGTCATCACGGGATTGATTGCCGTCGTCACATAGCTTCCATTCGGTTCGAGTTCGAAAATCTCACCGCACAGAATTTCGAGGGTAAAGATATTTCCCACTTGGTCGACTGCCACCGAATACAGATATTCCAGCGTTCCACCATTCGTATTCGAGCAAGGCGTATACGGCGGAGGCGGAAAGACGGTAATAGCGCCCTGCACTCCGGCAGCCGTATAAGTCACGATGTCAAAGCTGTAGGTGTTCTGGGCGATATACAGCGTGCCCGCGCCGTCAATAGCAATCGCATGCGGGGATTGCAGCCCGGTAATCGGTAACTGCGTGACAACGCCAGCCTTGGTCAAGCTATAAACTGCGTCGCTGTTGTCGGAGAGAAAGTAGACGGTTCCGTTTTCATCCACCACCGACTGATAAATGTAATAGCTCGCGGCGGTCACAGGGCTGGTCACGATCCCCGGCTGCACCAGCGATAACGGAGCCTGCCCGATTCCACCGAGCAGTACCGTGGCGAGTGTCGTGGTGCCATCCAGCAAAAGCAGAGCGTCTTTGCGCGCGCCAGGAAGCGTCGGCGAAAATGCCACCGTCACCTTGCAGGTTTCGCTGCTGCCGCTGACGGTGCAAGTTACCGCGCCGAGTGAATAATCGTGGCCGTAATGCGCAGCCGCCGTCGGCTTAAATGTGCCGGTGTAGCCGGAGACGAGAAAGCTCGCAGTCAGCTTCTGCGCCGAGGTCTGGGAAATACCAACCGCGGCGGGCTTGAAGCTAAGGGCAAATTCGCTGGGCGTGGCCACGATCTGGGCAAAGGCGCGTGCGGACGACAAACCGAAGGCGCTGAATACAACGATAGCGATCAATATCTGGAATTTGCGAGTCATTCTAAGTCTCCCCTGCTGAGTCTCTGCGACGCCCTAAGTGATAGTGACAAGAATTGCCTGCGCGTTTCATATCCATTCAAAGCGAGCCCGTCGTAACATCTCTTGGGACTTATACACGCGCTCGAAGCTGCGGAATACAGTTTGATATCGATTTTTAACTGAATTTACCGAGGCACTAAGGGCGAAACGAGCGCGTAGCGCTCCTTTCGACGCTTGGGGAAACGAAGGGCAGCGGCACCGGGATTGTCCCCCGGCTGTATCCCCCTGTCAAGATGAACTTTTTTGCGCTCGCGGAGGTATTGCGGCGTCCGCGTAGCATCACGGAGATCGTAAATTTGGCTTCATTCGCCTACTAATTACTTGATTCGCTCATCCAACCGAACCGTAACGGTCTCGGCCACTTCCTTACCGATAGTTCGCCGGATTTCCGCCTTCATCGGCAGCATATGTTTTCCATTACCCATCGCCATGAACAAACCTCGGAACGGACGGCCGTCGACACTGCCCTTGACCTTAACCAGCCCGCGAGTTCCAAAGAATTTGACCGACTCAGGCCAGACCACATAAGTCCATCCGCCTTGTTGGACTCTTCTGCAATTTAGCTGTGAAAGTAGCTTTCATGAGTCAGACATTTTACCGGCTTGGCGGCTCGCATGCATCGCCATAACATGCCGAGCAGCATTCTGCAGGGTCGAGCGTAAATGCCCGCTAGCAAGATGTGTTTGTTCTCTAGAGCCGCAGCGTAGTCATGGTATGATGCCGCGTTTCTATGTCTCTTCC
>Ga0209006_10000788_pt1 | contig 29270 bp, 21 predicted proteins | sample JacPin_JW_Ref_O2_FD_188567 | JGI IMG/M metagenome (GOLD analysis project Ga0209006, IMG submission 188567) | Forest soil microbial communities from Algoma, Ontario, Canada - Jack Pine, Ontario site 1_JW_Ref_O2 (SPAdes) (version 2) | ecosystem: Environmental > Terrestrial > Soil > Boreal...
GTCCCCCGCGCCCTGATCGCCGAGACCATCAACGTTATTGCCGTCCTTTCCGGTCGCGGCGCCGGTCGCCGCCTGGCCGAGCTCGCCGGCGTCACGGGGCTCGGACCTTCCGGTGATTACAGCCTTGCAACATTGGGGGACCAATCATGAGTGTTTCATCTTCGCTGGAACGATACGTCATTTCGACGACCGTGTTCGCGACGGCCTATCTGACCGTCGGCCCAGCCTTCGCGGCTGGCTCTAACATGCCGTGGGAGCAACCTCTCAACCAGATCCTGCAATCGGTCGAGGGACCGGTCGCCAAGATCATCGCGGTCATCATCATCATCGTCACAGGGCTATCGCTGGCGTTCGGCGATACCTCGGGCGGATTCCGCAGGCTCATCCAGATCGTGTTCGGCCTATCGATCGCGTTCGCAGCGTCAAGCTTCTTTCTGTCGTTCTTCTCGTTCGGCGGGGGAGTGGTGATCTGATGGATGCAGAAATCCCAAACTTCGTCACGCCCGTGCATCGCGCGCTGACCGAACCGATCCTGATGGGCGGTGCGCCGCGCTCCATCGCCATCGTCAACGGCACGCTCGCGGCTGCACTCGGCATCGGTCTGCGCCTTTGGATCGCGGGCCTCCTGTTTTGGTTCGTCGGCCACATGGCCGCCGTCTGGGCCGCCAAGCGCGATCCTGACTTCGTTGAGGTCGTGCGTCGACATCTCCGTATCCCCGGTCATCTCAACTCGTGAGTTCTGTCATGATGAACCTTGCCGAATATCGCCGGTCGAATACGCGTCTCGCGGACTTTCTGCCGTGGGCTGCCCTCGTCGATGAGGGCATTGTCCTCAACAAGGACGGCTCGTTTCAGCGGACGGCAAGGTTCCGCGGCCCCGATCTCGATAGCGCGGTACCCGCCGAGCTCGTGGCCATCGCCGGGCGTTTGAACAATGCCTTGCGTCGCCTTGGATCCGGTTGGGCGATCTTTGTCGAGGCGCAACGCCATTCCGCAGGAACGTATCCGCCCAACACTTTTCCAGATGTGGCATCCGCCCTGGTCGATGCCGAGCGGAGGGCACAGTTCGAAGAAGCCGGTGCCCATTACGAGTCGAGCTATTTCCTGACGCTTCTCTATCTCCCACCGGCGGAGGGCACGGCGAGAGCAGAGCGGCTGCTGTATGAAGGTAGCAACCGCACCGTCGACGCCGATGCGCGTGAGGTCCTCCGGGGGTTTGTCGACCGCACCAGCCGCGTGCTGCAACTCATCGAAGGCTTCATGCCGGAATGCGCCTGGCTGGACGATCAGGAAACCCTGACTTACCTGCATTCGACGGTCTCGACTAAGCGGCATCGGGTCAGGGTGCCCGAGATCCCGATGTATCTTGACGCGCTGCTCGCCGATCAACCATTGACGGGCGGGCTCGAGCCGATTCTGGGCGAAGCGCATCTACGTGTCCTGACAGTCGTCGGGTTCCCGACGGCGACCACGCCCGGGATTCTCGACGACCTGAACCGCCTCGCCTTCGCCTATCGCTGGTCGACCCGCGCGATCATGCTGGACAAGCCCGATGCCACAAAACTCCTGACCAGGATCCGGCGGCAATGGTTTGCCAAGCGCAAGTCGGTGGCCGCGATCCTGAAGGAAGTGATGACCAACGAAGCTTCGGCCCTTCTCGATACCGACGCGCATAACAAGGCCATGGATGCCGACGCTGCCTTGCAGGAACTGGGCTCCGACCAGATTGGAGAGGCCTTTGTTACAGCGACGATCACGGTATGGGACGGCGATCCCGTGACAGCCGACGAAAAGCTCCGCCTCGTCGAAAAGGTGATCCAGGGTCGGGATTTCACCTGCATGATTGAGACAGTGAATGCGATCGAGGCTTGGCTCGGCAGCCTGCCGGGACATGTTTACGCCAATGTGCGGCAGCCGCCGATCTCGACTTTGAATCTGGCGCACATGATTCCGCTGTCGGCGGTATGGGCCGGGGAGGCGAGGGACCACCATTTCAAGGCGCCGCCTTTGTTCTTGGCGAGGACGGAGGGATCAACTCCATTTCGTTTCTCGCTTCACGTCGGCGATGTCGGACATACGCTGGTGGTCGGACCGACCGGCGCCGGCAAATCGGTGCTGTTGGCGCTGATGGCGCTCCAGTTCCGCCGCTACCCTGAATCGCAAGTCTTCGCCTTCGATTTCGGTGGTTCGATCCGGGCGGCCGCGATTGCCATGGGCGGCGATTGGCATGACCTCGGCGGCGCGCTCGCCGGAGAGACCTCCGAGTTCGTTTCCCTCCAGCCGCTCGCCGGAACCGATGATGTCGCGGAACGCGGCTGGGCAGCCGACTGGATCAGCTCGATCCTAAGTCGCGAGCGGATTGAGGTGACTCCGGAAGCCAAGGAGCACATTTGGTCGGCGCTGGGTTCGCTGGCCTCCGCTCCGGTTGAGGAGCGTACGCTTACTGGCCTTTCCGTTCTGCTTCAATCGAATGTCCTGAAGCGAGCCTTGCAGCCTTATTGCATCGGGGGGCCGTACGATCGGTTGCTCGATGCCGAAAGTGAACGCCTCGGAGACTCGTCAGTCCAGGTCTTCGAGACCGACGGACTGATAGGCACCGCGGTTGCGCCTGCTGTGCTTGCCTATTTGTTTCACCGTATCGAGGCTCGCTTCGACGGTCGACCGACCCTGCTCATCATCGATGAGGGCTGGCTGGCCCTCGATGACGCGGACTTCGCCGGACGGTTGCGGGAGTGGCTGAAGACGCTGCGCAAGAAGAATGCCTCCGTCATTTTCGCAACCCAATCGCTCGCGGATATCGACGGCTCGGCGATCGCGTCGGCGATCATCGAAAGCTGTCCAACACGAGTGCTGTTGCCCAACGACCGTGCCATCGAGCCGCAGATCATGGCGATCTACAGGCGCTTTGGACTTAACGACCGCCAGATCGAAATCCTGGCTCGGGCCACACCGAAGCGCGACTATTACTGCCAATCGCGTCGCGGCAATCGACTGTTCGAACTCGGCCTTGGCGAGGTCGCGCTCGCCTTCAGCGCCGCTTCCTCGAAAACCGACCAGGGTTTGATCGAGCAGGTGCTCGCCGAAAATGGCCGCGACAACTTTGTGCCCGGATGGCTGAAGGCGCGCGATGTCGCCTGGGCGACCGATCTCATCCCGCATCTTGCTGAACTGGAAGCATCCAAATGAACCGCCTCCGTCGTATCGCCGGCGCCAGCGTGATTGCGCTTGCCGTCTTCGTCGGTCCCAACCGGACCTCCGCGCAGTTAGTTGTGTTTGATCCTAGCAACTATGCACAAAACGTGCTGACCGCCGCTCGCGCCCTGCAACAAATCAACAATCAGATCGTGTCTCTGCAGAACCAAGCGCAGATGCTGATCAATCAAGCAAAGAATCTCGCCACGCTGCCGTTCTCCTCGTTGTTGCAGTTGGAACAGTCGATCCTTCGTACCCAGCAACTACTCGCCCAGGCCCAGCGTATCGCCTACGATATACAGCAGATCGATCGCGCATTCTCGACCACCTATGCGTCAGCGTCGTCCAGTCTCTCAAACCAAGCGTTGATCGCGAACGCGCAAACGCGTTGGCAGAATGCGATGGCCGGCATGCAGGACGCCATGCGGACGCAGGCCACGGTCGTCGGCAATCTCAACACCAACCATACGCAGATGTCGGCCCTCGTCACCGCGAGCCAGGGGGCATCCGGTGCGTTGCAGGCGAGCCAGGCCGGCAATCAGCTCCTGGCGCTGGCGTCACAGCAACTCGCCGATCTCACGGCGGTCGTCGCGGCCCATGGTCGCGCGCAAAACCTGGAGTCCGCCCAGCACGCCGCCGCCCAGGACCAGGGCAGGGAGCAACTGCGCCGCTTCCTGACGCAAGGCGCCGGCTATCAACCCACAACCGTGCAGATGTTTCACTGATGAACACGAAAAGACTTGAACAGCTCCCGACCGTGGCAGCAGTGGTGCTCGTCGTTCTGGTGGTTGCCGCTTGCGCAATCCGGTTACGTGACGACGAAGGCCAAACCCTGTCCGCTGCATCGGCCGATCAGGCATCCGATGCGCTGACGGCAAAGCTCGCGGAGTGTCGTTCCGTCACCTACGAGCAGAAAGATGCTCTGTCCGAGTGCCGCAAGGCGTGGGCCGAGAAGCGCCGTCAGTTCCTCGGACACGATAAGGCTCCATCAGCATCGTCCGACAACGAGGCTGCCAAAGCGGGCTCCTCGTTGTTCGTGCAACCCAAGGACGAGAGGCGCCAATCACCTGGTTACTCTCCGATTCAGCAGTCAGGGAAGGAGTGACCCATGGGCGGCACGGGCATTATCGATCAGTTCCTGGCGACGTTCACGCAGTACATCGATTCCGGGTTCGGGCTACTAGGAGGCGAAGTCGGATATCTCGCCACCACGCTAGCGGCGATCGACGTCACGCTGGCGGGTCTGTTCTGGTCATGGGGAGCAGACGAGGACATCCTGGCGCGCCTCGTCAAGAAGACCTTGTTTGTCGGTGTCTTCGCTTTTCTGATCGGCAACTGGAACAGCCTGGCCCGCATCATCTTCGAAAGCTTCGCAGGTTTGGGTCTGAAAGCTTCCGGTACCGGTCTTTCCTCAGCCGACTTCTTGAGGCCGGGAAAGATCGCCCAGGTCGGACTTAATGCTGGACGACCTATTCTCGATTCGATCTCGGGTTTGATGGGCTATGTCAGCTTCTTCGAGAATTTCATCCAAATTTCGGTGCTGCTGTTCGCCTGGATTGTGGTGCTGCTCGCATTCTTTATTCTGGCAATCCAGCTCTTCATCACCCTGATCGAGTTCAAGCTGACGACGCTTGCCGGGTTTGTGCTGATCCCGTTCGGGCTCTTCGGTAAGACCGCGTTTGCCGCCGAGCGCGTCCTCGGCAATGTGATTTCGTCGGGCGTCAAGGTCCTGGTGCTGGCCGTCATCGTCGGCATCGGCTCGACGCTGTTCTCGCAGTTCACAGCAGGATTCGGTGGCAATCAGCCGACGATCGATAATGCCATGGCGCTCATGCTCGGGGCGCTATCTTTGCTTGGTCTGGGTATCTTCGGGCCCGGTATCGCCAATGGTATTGTATCGGGCGGACCGCAACTTGGCGCCGGCGCTGCCGTCGGCACCGGCTTGGCTGCCGGTGGCGCCATCGTGGCCGGCGCGGGTATCGCGGCGGGTGGCGCCGGACTGGCAGGTGGCGCAATCGCAGGCGGCGCGCGCGCTGCAACCGCGGCAGCAAGCGGAACCGCAAGTGCTTTCCGTGCGGGAGGATTGAGTGGTGTCGCCAAGGCGGGGGGCTCTGCGATCGTAAGCCCGCTGCGCCGCATGGCCGCCGGGCTTGGTGGCAGTTCATCAGCGACGGACACACCACCGGCTTGGGCACGCCACATGAAGCGCGCGCAGACCGTGAACCAGGGCGTGTCCGCTGCCACCCATGCGGTTCGCAGCGGTGATAGTGCCGGCGGCGGATCCTCCGTTGATCTGTCCGAGGGAGGGCACTGATGTTCAGGCGACCAACCGTGCACTACGGCCGCATGCCTGAGCCAGTGACGCCCTACCAGAAAGCGGCGCAGGTTTGGGACGAGCGCATCGGCTCGGCCCGTGTCCAGGCCAGAAACTGGCGGCTGATGGCATTCGGATGCCTGTTCCTGTCGGGAGGACTCGCCGCAAGCCTCGTTTGGCAGTCCACGAAAGGCACCATCACGCCATGGGTGGTCGAAGTCGACCGCCTCGGTCAGGCCCAGGCAGTCGCACCAGCGAGTACTTTCTATCAGCCGACCGATCCGCAGATTGCGTTTCACCTCGCGAGATTTATCGAGGACGTGCGGGGACTTCCGTCCGACGCCATAGTGCTGCGCCAGAACTGGCTGCGCGCCTACGACTTCACGACCGATCGTGGTGCCGCGGCGCTGAACGACTACGCACGCCACGACGATCCTTTCGCCAAGCTCGGCACCACGCAAATCTCTATCGACGTCTCAAGCGTCATCCGTGCGTCGCCGGGGAGTTTTCGAGTTGCGTGGGCCGAGCGACGCTACGACAGCGGCCAGCTGGCCGCGACCGAGCGCTGGACCGCGATCCTTTCCGTCGTGATCGAAACCCCGCGGGATCCCGACCGCCTCCGCAAGAACCCGCTCGGCGTTTATGTCCATTCCATCAACTGGTCGAAGGAGCTCGGCTGGTGAGAAATCCCGTACCGAGATCTGCTAGGCCACAATGGAATGGGACGTCAGTGCGTCTCGCCCTACTGTTTGCGCTCTCCCTCTCTGGCTGCACGACCTTCAAACCGCCGCAGATCAGTTATGATGACGATGTGCCGCCGTCTCCTGAGCTACCGATGCTGGCGGACGACCATGCACGTCCGCTGCATGTCCCGCCATCCTGGACGCCGGCCAGCGGCGGCAAGAAAGGTGAAGTAGAGGCTAAGGACCCGACCGATCGCATCGAGATTGCCAACGATGTAGCGCGGGTCCAGCCACGGCGCGCAGGGTATTTCAATGCTGTCCAGGTCTTTCCCTACAGTCCCGGCGCGCTCTATCAGGTCTACGCTGCACCAGGGCAGATTACCGACATCGCACTTGAGCCCGGCGAACAGCTAACCGGATCGGGGCCGCTCGCCGCCGGCGACACCGTGCGCTGGATCGTCGGCGACACCGAAGGCGGCAATGGCGATAGCAGGCGCGTCCACATCATGGTGAAGCCGACCAGGCCCGCCATCGAAACGAATCTTGTCGTCAACACCGATCGCCGGACCTACCTGATCGAACTCCGCTCCCGCGAAAAGCCATACATGCCGTCAGTTGCCTGGTTCTACCCGGAAGACCGGTCCGGCCGTTCAACGGCTTTGCCACCAACTCCGATCATTCCGGAAGTGGATCGGCGCCGCTACCGTTACGTCATCGAAGGCGACAGCCCGCCGTGGCGTCCGGTCAATGCCTACGATGATGGCCGCAAGGTCTATATTGAGTTCTCGCCCGGCATTGCCCAAGGAGAAATGCCGCCGCTGTTCGTCATCGGCCAGGATGGCAAGCCCGAACTCGTCAACTATCGCGCCTACAAAAATATATTGATTGTCGACCGTCTGTTCGCTGCGGCTGAGCTGCGTCTCGGCGGAGAGAAGCAGCAGAAGGTGAGAATTGTAAGAAAAGACGGGAGACAATCTTGACAGGCAACGGGCCAAACGAGAACCCCGTCCCGGGACCGCCAACATCACCGGATGACGGCGCGCAGGCTTTGCGTCTGCGGGCGGAGCGCCCAAGGATCACAAGGCTTTCCCGCAAAGTCCTTGCTGGTGGCACCGCGCTGGCTTTGCTGCTCATCTCGGGCGCGGTACTGTGGGCGCTGAGGAGCAACCGCCCACACAATCCCGCGCCCGACGAACTCTACAGCACGGATCATCACAACGTTGCGGACGGCCTGACAACGCTGCCGCAGGATTATGCCGGGTTTCCCCGCGACGTTCCCCGACTTGGGCCAGCATTGCCGGGCGACTTTGGGCGTCTCACGGGAACAGTGGAAGGCCAATCAGCACCGATTGGTCCTGACGCCGAACAACAGCGTTTCAACCAGGAAATCGAGGCGGCACGGACGAGCAAAGTATTTGCGTCGACCACTGCGCCTGTCCCCCAGCCGCATGCCGCATCTCAGGAAGCGGCGACCAAGACTGCGTCATCTTCTGATGAAACCTTCACTCAGAACGGCCAGGACAGCAAACTCCTCTTCGTCAATGCTCCGGTCGATCGGCAGACCACTACACCTGACAGACTTTCACGTCCCGCGTCCCCATTTGTTATCCAGGCGGGAACGATCATTCCCGCAGCTCTCTTGACCGGGATTCGCTCGGATCTGCCCGGCCAGATCACCGCCCAAGTTACGGAGGCGGTTTTTGATTCTCCGACCGGCCGCGTCAAGCTAGTTCCGCAGGGAGCACGACTCTTAGGGTTCTATGATAGCCAGGTTGCGTTCGGCCAATCGCGGGTGCTTTTGGTGTGGACGCGTCTGATCATGCCGAACGGTCGCTCGATCGTGCTTGAACGACAACAGGGAGCCGACGCAGGCGGTTATTCCGGTCTTGAAGATGAGGTCGACAATCACTGGGCCGAACTGTTCAAGGCGGCGCTGCTCTCGACGGTCCTTGGCGTGGGAGCGGAGCTTGGCTCTGGCGCGGATAGTGGCAGCAATACCGATATTATTCAGGCGCTTCGCTTGAGCGCGGCCAATTCGCTGAATCAAACCGGTCAACAGGTGGTTCGCCGAAATCTAAACATCCAACCGACGCTCACAATCCGCCCGGGATTCCCGGTGCGGGTAATCGTCAATCGCGATCTCGTGCTGGAGCCGTACCGGGGGTGACGAAGATGGCGAAGTTGAAAATAACGGAGCTTTCCGAGGATAAGCTTGTAAAAGTCACTGTCGAGTTGCCCGCGAGCGTTCACCGCGATCTTGTCGCCTACGCCGAAATTCTGGCAGCGCAAAGTGGGCAGTCGATCAGCGAGCCCAACAAACTAATTCCGCTAATGCTCGCGCGATTCATGGCAACAGATCGAGCATTTATTCGGTCACGGAAGCTGCGTAAGGAAGCTAACGGATAGTCCGCTCCGATCGATTCGCGAAATGGGCGATTATTGGCTGACGAACAAAAGCTTTCAGGACCGCTGATGGGCTTCGCACGCGGCGACGTGAAGGACCACATCGTTTCATACAGAATCGACTACGGACCTTCGTGGCGGCGTTGAAAAGCGACGTAGTGGCAGAAAAGCCTAAAAATCAACTTCCGCGAGATTTTTGAGGCTGTTCAATTTTGGAGTCACGGGCTCGCGAGCGCCAACCGACAATACCCCTAGCTGCACTCGCGACCGGACCGCCTGTTCTTTGGACATCTTTCGGGCGCCACTTCACCACGCAATGTCTGCATTCACCGGCAGAGTAAACTGAAACGTAGCGCCGTGGGGTATGTTTGCCGTGGCCCACAGCCGGCCACCGTGGGCTTCCATGATCGAACGGCAGATCGAAAGCCCCATGCCCATGCCGCTGGATTTGGTGGTGAAGAAGGCATTGAACAGCCGGTCCGCGTTCTCGGCGGAGATCCCGATGCCGCAATCCGTCACACTTACAAGCACTTGTTGTGTGTCATCCAGACGCGAACGGATCACCAGTTCGCGCGGCCGATCCGTGACTGATTGCATGGCTTCAATACCATTTATCACCAGGTTGATAACCACCTGCTGTAATTGAACCCGATCACCCATAATCGTCAGCTCCGTCGGTGCCAAATCGATTTGCAGCGACACCTGGTGGCTCGCCAACTCTCGCTGCACGAGCACGATGACCTCCCTGACGACCTCATTGATGTCGAGCGGCACCTTCTCAAAGCCGGCTTTGTTCGCCAGTGTACGAACGCGGCGGATCACCTCGCTCGCCCGATGGCCGTCTTCGATGACCCATTTCAACGAGCGGCGTGCTGTTTCGAGATTGGGAGTTTCGCGGTCGAGCCAGTTCAGACAGGCATGGGCGTTGGCGACGACACCCGCAAGGGGCTGGTTGACCTCATGGGCGATCGAGGCTGTCAATTCGCCCAGCGTCGTCACCCGTGTTACGCGTGCTAGTTCCATCTGAGCATCGACCAGGCGCTGTTCGCTGGCCCGCAGCTTCTCTTCCGCACGTTTGCGGTCGGTCATGTCGACGATAAAGGAAACGCCTTCGTCTGGCTTCCACTCAAAAAGCGCGCGGGCGATTAGAACCGGAACGCGGCTACCGTCTTTGCGAAAGTACTCTTTCTCAAGGGGTGGGAGGGTTCCAGCCGCCTTTAGCTCTGCGACGATCTGTTCATCGGCGTCGCGCCATTCGGGCGGCGTCAACTCGGTCCATCGCAGCCAACCAGCGACGAGATCTTCCCGGGCATATCCGATCATGTCAAGAAAGGCCTGGTTGGCATCGGTGATCCGGCCTTGAAGGTCCCAAAACACGACCCCGACGATGTTCGAATCGACCAGGCGGCGGATCTTGGCCTCACGCTCCTGGAGATCGTCGTACAAACGCGCATTCTCCAACGAGATCGCCGCTTGCGACGCCAGCAGTTCGAGTACCGAGATGCGGGCCGGCGTGAATACGTGCGATGCTAGAGTGTTCTCGAGGTAGAGCACTCCGATCAGCTTAAACTGCTTCACCAGCGGCAAGCAGAGAATAGACCGCGCGTGGCGCTGACGAAGGTAGGGATCCGCGCCAAACGTTGGCTGGACGGTCGCGTCGTCTAAAATGACGCTCTCGCGGGTTCGAACCACATAATGGAGCACCGACTCCGGCAGTACCGCCGCAGTTACCGGCTGATCGCGCAGCTCGACCACAACCGTGTCGCCGCCTGTGGTAGCTTCAGCCTCGATCCGCTGCTCCGCCCCGCGGGGAACAATCAACAGGCCTCGCTCGGCGCCAGCTTGCTCAACGGCCGTGCGCATCAGTGTGTCGATCAGCATTTCCAGGACGATCTCGCTCGAGACGGCCTGCGACACCTTGATCACGGTCGCGAGGTCGAGGTGCTCGACCGGCGCCCCGATCGTGCCTGTTGGACCCGGCGCTCGCTCTTCCTCCCTGAGGCGTGGATACATTTCATCGAGTTGCCGCACCTTGCCGTCGGCTCCCCAGCGCAAATAGCCGTAGCGGGCGTCCTTCAAGTACACTTGGGCAATCTTTTCGAAGCCGCGCGCCGCATAGAAGCGGGAAGCTATTTCATTGGCTAGCGCCTCATTGTGAATAAAGCCGTTGTCGCGGGCGGAGCGGATGGCCTGTTCGTAGAGGCGCATCGCGTCAGCGTCCCGCCCTTCAAGGCGGGCAAGTTCGGCGCCGACCAGTGCGGCGCGGTTCTCGAAATTGTCCGGGCAATTCGCCGCCCAGATCTGAAGCTGCTTGTGATGCGCAGCGATGGCATCCAGCTGCCGCTGTTGCGGCTCGCCGGCTGCCGCGGAATCACAAGAGGCTGCTTGCGACAGCGCGCCGTAGAAGTGATATTCTGTGTTTTCGAGCATGGAAACCGGGGCCCACAACAACCGTTGTGCTTTCGACGATGCCTCGATCGCCGACGAATAGTCGCCGGCAAGGAAGCGGGCCTGCAGCTTGCGGATCCAATACCAGCACTCGCCAAACGCCAAATCCGGATTTTCTGAAAAGCGGCGTTCGATTCGGCGCTCATCGAACTGCTCGTCGTCGAAGGAGCCGAATGTCGGCGTCAAGCCGCGGAGGGTTCGGATCAGCGCGAGCTGAGTGGCGATGAAGTCAATCGTGATGCCGAACCGCGCCTTCTGCGCAAACGCGAGGCCACGCTCGGCCTCGGTCTGGACCTCGTCGAGTGGATCGCCCGCAGCCAGAAGATTGGTGTTCAATTGATTGCCGCAATGAGCGGCGCAAGTGAGATCGCCGAGTTTGTTTGCCGCGTCCAATGCGCAGCGCACCAGATCGCGACCGGCACGGACATGTCTGGTCCAGGGAAGAACGCTGCCTCCAAAATCCATATATGTCCTGGGCTGGAAACGCGTCAGCCCGCGTCGCTCGACCAGGTCAAAGCCGAGCTGGCCGAAGCGATAGACGGCGCTCCGATAATCCCCGAAGGTTGGGCCGGCAACCATGGAGAGCCATACATAGACGCTGCACGAAGCGTCGCAGTTGCCGCGTTCGAGGCTGAGATTGACCGCTCGGCAGGTGATCAAGCCGATCAAGTTTGCATCTGTATAAAATGCAGGCAGGCCGATCTTGGCCAGAACGTCCATTGTCGCGACGGTCGCCGGGTCACTCATCAAGGGCAGCTCGATCAGAGACTCGATCGTGCGGCGCCCGAGTTGCGACCAGACCAACTCGTATTCGCGTCGCGCCTCCTCGTCCGTCGGGTGCGGCGACCAGTCGATGCCAAGATGCCGGAGGTAATCTAGACCGACGGCAATGGCACGGCTGCCCTGATCGAGGGTCGTATAAAGATCTGCGCGCAAACACGCGACCGTAGCTCGTTCCACCGTATTTGCGGCACGGCTCGACAGCGCCGCCAGGCGCTGCTCCGCTTTCGCCAGCGAGCCAGTAAGAAACTCGCATTCGCCCTGGTGCAGCGCCAGTGCAAAGGATAGTTCGTGCCGGCGCACCCACGAATTTTCCGGCAGCATGGCCTCGCCTTCCGTCAGATAGGTGAGCGCCGAGGCGTAGGCGGTTGCGACCTTCGCGCGCTGACCCGCGAGCAGATTGAGCTCCGCCAGCTGCTCACGCTCGTCGGGTGATGTGATCAAGGCAGCGCCGCGATTGAGCTGATTGACGATTTCGAAGATGGTCTCTTCGCGTTTATCTGCGGGGGTGCGCGCCGCGAGCAGCCTTCCAATGCGGAGGTGCACCTCGGCGCGAGACTGTTCCGGTATCAGCGAGTAGCTGGCCTCCTGGACACGGTCGTGGATGAACTTGTATGCGCCCTCCAACTGTTCGACCAGTTCCAGACGAACGGCCTCCCAGAGGATCGAACGGACGTCGTCCTCCGATTTCCCGAGAACGACCGAAAGCGTCGTGATCTTGGCGACGTTGCCGAGGCAGGCAAGCTGCTGCAACGCAGCCTGGGTCTCGAGCGGCAGGCGGATCAATCTCCCGACCATGAGGTCCACGACATTGTCCGTGTAGGCCTTGGCGTGAATGCGATCGAGCTCCCAGTGCCAGCGCGACGTCTCATGATCGAAGCGGAGCAACCCCTCTTCGACGAGCGTGGAGATGAACTGGATGGCGAAAAACGGATTGCCACCCGTCTTCTCGTGCACCAGTTGCGCCAGTGGGGCGGCGTGGGATGACCCGCAGCTGAGCGTATCGGAGATAAGCCTTCCCAGGTCTTCCTGTCCGAGCGGTGCAAGACTGATCTCCTGCACGAACGTTCCCGCTTTGCGGATGGCATCGAGCTTCCGCATCAGCGGATGCGTAGAATCGACTTCGTTGTCCCGATACGCGCCGATCACGAGCAACCGCTGCACGTCACCCTGCGTCAACAGGTCGACAAGCATGTCGAGCGTTGCTGCGTCGAGCCATTGAAGGTCGTCGAGAAAAAGCGTCAGCGGATGCTCGGGCCGCGCGAAGACGCCAAGAAACCGCCGGAATACCATTTGGTGACGGCTTTGTGCCTGCTGCGGCGGAAGCTCCATGATTGGTGGCTGCTCGCCGATGAGAAGCTTCAATTCGGGGACAATGTCTGTCACGAGCCGCCCGTTCGGGCCTAGCGCCTCGCGCAGCGCGTCGCGCCAGCCGGCCAATTCGGCGTCACTCTTCCCGAGAAGCGGGCGGATCAGGGTCTGAAAGGCTTGCGCCAGCGTCGCATAGGGAATGTCACGCTTGTACTGATCGAACTTGCCGGAGGCGAAAAGCCCGCGCGGCGGCACCAAAGCCTTGTGTAGCTCATTGACGACCGCGGACTTGCCGATGCCGGAGTACCCGGAGACCAGCACCAGCTCCGGCCGACCGCTGGTGACGACGCGGTCGAAGGCGGCGAGCAAGGTCTCGATCTCGCGCTCTCGCCCGTACAGTTTCTCGGGAATCAAAAGCCGGTCGGACGTGTCCTCTTCGCCCAGAGGGAAGGCGTCGATCCGGTGCTGAGCCTCCCACGCAGCAAGACAGCGCCGGAGGTCGCGCTCCAGACCGGCCGCAGTCTGGTAGCGTTCCTCGGCGCTCTTGGCGAGCAACTTCAGGATGAGGGCGGAGACCACGGCCGGGACAGTCTCCAGCCGCTCGCTTGGCGGCACGGGCTTTCTGGCGATATGGCAGTGGACCCACTCCATGGGTTCGGCCGCGGTAAACGGCAGTGAGCCCGTGAGCATCTGGTAGAGCGTGACGCCGAGGGCGTAGAGGTCGCTGCGGGCGTCAATCGAGCGGTTCATGCGCCCGGTCTGTTCGGGCGCCATATAGGCGAGCGTCCCCGCGATCGACTCGGGCGGCGCGGGCGCCTGCCGCTCGCGCGGAAAGCGCGAGGCGATACCGAAACCGGTGAGCTTGACCTCCCCGTTCAAGCGATTGACGAGGATATTGGCCGGCTTGATGTCTTTGTGGATGAGGCCGCGCCGGTGGACTTGCGTGAGGGCCGCAGCGATCGGGATGGCGACGCGCAGAAAGCTCCGCACGTCCATGGGTACTTCGAACAATCGATCCAACGGCTCGCCGCTGCTGTCCTCGAGCACCAGCATGATCCGATCGCGTTCGCGAACGAGCTCGAGAGGTCGCGCCGCCCACGCCCCGTCCAGCTCGTCCTTCAATCCGTATTCGCGAGCGAGCCGATCGAGGGTGGCAGGTGTCGGATGTTCCGCTACGGGCAGCACGGCCAGCACGGCGGCCCGATTACCGTCGACGCGGCTCTCTCTTCTGCAGAAGACGCGTTCGCCGTCCTCCCACAAGACCTTGAGGCTGCTATCGCCATCAGCGCCGAACCGAGAGGATGGGCTCATCTGCGGGATCCGCTGGCACCCGTTGCGATCGTACTGATCTGGTAGGACCTACATTAGAATTTCTTGAGTCTCTGGGTTAAAGTTTTCGATGCAACATAATACCGCAAATTGCATAAAAAACGAAATGCATGGAATGCGCTGTTGTCAAGCTTGCTGAGAGGAATAGCATATTGCGTGGCGACCGCTAAGGCGGGGTTGCGGGGTTATTGACGGATCGCCGATGGCGAAGTTTTCATTGAACTTCCGCCACATATTGCCTGCGGCGAAAACAGCATGCCGATACTCGGCGACGAACAGAGGGAGGTACCGATGTTTGGAAGCCAGTCTCGTCGGAGTGTGCTGAAATCGGTCGTCCTCGGTGGCGGAGTGGCGCTCGCCCAAGGCCTTCTCCCGCGCTCGACAGCAGCGCAAGACGTTTCGACGCTAACGGTAGGCTGGGGTACCGATATCGACACGCTCGATCCGGCGCAGTTCAAGTCGGACGGTGCTTACATCATTCAATGCAACGTCTACGACGCCCTCTTGGGATGGGGCACTGAGCCGGTGCTAGAGCATCCCGGCCTCTTTTCCGCCAGGCCTGGCAAATTCTTCGGCAGCGTCGCCGAGAGCTGGGCCTACGAAAACGACGGCAAGACGCTCGTGGTGAAGATACGGCAAGGCCTGAAATTCCCAAGTGACAGGCCCGTCGATGCGCACGCGGTAAAATATCTGTTCGATCGCGGGTTGCAGTCGCCGGGGTATATGCGGCTCATTTTTCCGACGCTGCTGGCGGTCACGCAGCCCGATCAGTTCGCGGTTCGCGACGACGGCACTTTCGTGATCAACATGCCCGCGCCGAGCGCCATGCTTCTGGACGTGTTGGCGGTGTCGAATAACGCCCTGCTCGACCCGGAGATGGTGAGGGCCCACGCCACGACCGACGATCGCTGGGCCTCCGACTGGCTCAAGCGCAACGTCGCTGGCCTTGGCCCCTATCGGCTTGTCAGCAACGAACCCGGCGTCGAAGTCGTACTCGAAGCGACTCCCAGCTACTGGAGGCCGGCCCCCTATTTCAAGCGCGTCGTCGCCAAGTTCACGCCGAACGAGGCAGATCGCATTCTGCTTCTCAAGCGGAAGGCGATCGACATGGTGATCGGGCCGAACTCGATGTCGCCGAAGAATCTCAAGAGCCTCGAAGCCGAGCCCGGATTGAAGGTGGTCTCGCTACCGGACACCAACTGCAACTTCGTCTGCATGAATCTCAAGAAGCCGCCCTTCGACAATGTGAAGGTCCGTCAGGCGGTAAACTTTGCGATACCGATCCAGGCGATCATTCCGAATGTCCTCTACGGCTACGGCGAGCAGATGAAGAGCCCCGTGCCGAGCCAGACACCCGGCCACAACGGTTCGCTCTCAACTTACAAATATGATCTCGCGAAGGCCAAGTCGCTGATGCAGCAAAGCGGTCTGGGTTCAACTCCGACGTCCGTCAAGCTTGCAGTTCGCGTCGGCTACGGGCCGCACGAACAGGCGGCGGTGTGGATTCAGCGCGAACTGGAGAAGATCGGGTTCCAGATCAGCATCGAGAAAGAGACCGACGCGACGTTTCGTCAGCTGTCATCCAACGGCGACCACGAACTGTCGATCGAGGCCTGGCAATCCTGGATCAACGATCCGCTTTATCACCTCTACTGGAACTTTCACAGCGCGGCCAGAGGGACAAACAAAGGCTCCTACGCCAATCCGGCGCTCGACAAACTGATCGACGACAATATTCGCGAAGGCGATCTGGTAAAGCGGACGGCCAGCGTCAAGGAGGCGCAGAGGATCATCCTCGACGACGCGGTCTGGGGACTTCTCTGGTACGACAACTGGACGCGCGTGATGCGGTCCGACCTTCTCGGCCTCGAGAAAGTATGGGATTCGTATGAGCGCTTCGATAGGATGAGCCTCGCCTGAGCATACCCATGTCCCCCGTTGGATCGTTGGCAAGATGTCGTTCTTGTTCTTCGTTTTCCGTAGACTGGCTTTGCTGCTCCCGACGCTGTTTGGAGTGAGCGTGATCGGCTTTCTGCTTGCCTATCTTCTGCCGGGCAATCCCGCCTTGGTTAAGGCGGGCCCCATGGCTACTCCCCAATATGTCGTGGAGATGAAGCACAAGATGGGGCTCGACCAGCCCGTCTATGTTCAATACGCGCGTTACGCGACCGGGCTCCTGCATGGCGACCTGGGCGAGAGTTCATCGACCGGGCGGCCCGTTCTGACCGACTTCTTGCAACGCCTGCCGGCGACGCTTGAACTCACCCTGGCGAGCCTTCTTCTCGCCATTCTTCTTGGCGTGCCGATGGGCGTGCTTTGCGCCATCCATCGCGACACGCTCATCGACCACTTCGGTAGGGTCTTCAGTGTCGCGGGAGTGGCAATGCCCAGCTTTTGGACTGGGCTCATTCTCATCTATGTCTTCTTCTATCTGCTCGACATCGCGCCGGCGCCGCTGGGGCGACTTGGGCCGGGGATCAATCCACCGATTCCGATCACTGGTCTATATACCGTCGACTCGCTCATCAGTGGCAATTGGCCCGCGTTGGAATCGAGCCTCGCGCACCTCGCGTTGCCTTCGCTGACGCTGGCCATCAGCGTGATGGCACCGCTCGCACGGATGGTACGGGCGGGGATGCTGGAAATTTTGGAGACCGACTATATCAAGGCCGCATGGGCATTCGGCTTGCCGCGTTGGCTTATCATATACAGAGATGCGCTCGGCAACGCCGTTATTCCGGTGATCACCGCGCTCGGCGTCGTCTTCGGATTTTTGATGGCGGGCAACGCCGTGGTCGAAAGTGTCTTCGGCTGGCCGGGCATCGGCAATTATGCGGTCAAGGCCCTCACGCTCAAGGATTCGGGTCCGATCCAGTCCTTTGTGCTCTTCGTTGCCTTGATGTGCATCCTGGTGAACCTTCTTGTCGATCTGGCTTACAGTCTTGCGGACCCGAGGGTTCGGATCGGATGACGCTCGATATCGCGAGAGCCGCTAACGCGGATTCGCCGGCCGCTTCCGACTCGGCGTTCGTCTCCTTCCGTCGACGGCTACTGCGAAACAAGCCCTCATTCGTCGCGTTCTGTGCGATCGTGCTTTTCGTTGTCATCGCCATACTAGCTCCCTGGATTGCGCCCCTGGATCCGAACGAGCCGGACGCGAACGCCGTCCTGCAACAACCAAGCTGGGATCACGTACTGGGAACCGACGATTACGGTCGCGACGAGCTCTCCCGGATCATCATCGCCTCGCGCGTCGATCTTCTTGTCCCATTCATCTCGACCTTCCTGGCGCTCCTGATCGGATCCCTTATCGGCGCTCTCTCCGGCTTTCGCGGCGGCTGGCTGGATCAGATCGTCATGAGGATCGTGGATGCGGTGATGGCCTTTCCTCCCTTCGTGCTCGCGATGGGGCTCACGGCGGCCATCGGAAGCAGCATCACCAATCTCATTCTCGTTATCGCGGTCACGCAGGTTCCAGTCTATCTGCGGCAGTTGCGAGCGGAGATACTGCGCGAGCGCGAGTTGGAGTACGCTCAGGCGGCTCAGACCGTTGGCAATCCAACCTGGCGCATCGTCTTCATCCATCTAGTTCCCAACAGCTTCCCCCCGCTTATCGTGCAGGCGACGCTGGCAATGGGCTTTGCCCTGCTCACACTTGCGGGCCTCTCTTACATCGGTCTTGGCATTCAGCCGCCCGATTCGGAATGGGGTGAGATGATTTCCGAGGGCGCCAGTTTGATGGTTACGGGGCAATGGTGGCTGTCGCTGTTTCCAGGGATCGCAATTCTGGTGACAGTGCTGATCTTCAACTTGGTGGGTGACGGCCTGCGCGATCTTCTGGACCCGAGGATGCGCGGCCGATGAACAATCTTCTCGAGGTGGAGAATCTGGTCGTGCATTTCGACACTGACGGCGGGTTGGTGGAGGTGCTCGACGACGTCAACTTCACCATGCACGCTGGAGAAATTCTCGGGCTCGTCGGTGAGTCCGGCTCGGGCAAGTCGGTAAGTGCGACCGCGATACTCGGCATGATCCGGCCTCCCGGCCGAATTCTAGCCGGGTCGATTCGGTTCGAAAGTATCGATCTGCTCCGTTTATCGCTGGATGAAATGAGGGGGTACCGCGGACGCCGGATCGCAATGATCCCCCAAAGCTATCGCACGGCCCTCAATCCCGTAATATCTGCAGGGCGGCAGATTTCCCGTCTCCTCGAAATCCACGAAGGCTGCTCGCGGGCGGCCGCGTACCGGCGCGCGATCGAGCTTCTCGATCTTGTCGGGGCGGCCGATCCTGCGCGCCTCATGAAGCATTATCCGCATCAGCTTTCTGGCGGCATGTGCCAGCGCGTCATGATCGCGATGGCGCTCGCCACCTCTCCGCGACTTCTCATCGCCGACGAGCCAACGACGGGCCTCGACGTAACGATCGCCGCGCGCATCCTCGATCTGCTCCGCGACCTCAGCAAAAGAACGGGCGCGGCGATCCTCTTGATCACTCACGATCTCGGGGTCGTCGCGCAGACCTGCCAGCGGGTCGCCGTTATGCATGCGGGCCAATTGGTGGAGACGGCGCCCGTTCGCGAGCTCTTTCGCACTCCGGCTCACCCCTATACATGCGCGCTCGTCCGATCGATCCCGCGCATCGACATCGAGGTGAAGCTCGAGGCGGTTCCTGGCGTGGTCCCTTCGCTGCGTCGTCCGCCGAAGGGATGCCGGTATCAGAATCGCTGCCCGCACGCCGTGGAGGTTTGCCGGCGCGACAAGCCGCGCCAAGAGGCCGTCGGGCAAAATCACGAAGTCGCATGTTTCGCATTTCGGAGAACACCGTGACGCCGCTGCTTGAAGTGGAAGGCTTGCGGAAAAGCTTCCCATTGACCGGGGCGACGACGTGGGCAGCCCGGCTGCGCGGAGAGCGGCCAGCAGTGCGGGCAGTTGATGGGGTCTCGTTTGCGGTCGCCAAGGGTGAAACGCTTGGCCTCGTCGGCGAGTCCGGTTGTGGCAAATCGACCGTCGCCCGCTGCCTGCTGCGCGTGATCGAACCGACAACTGGCAGTATCCGTTTTGATGGTGAGGAGATCACTACTCTCAGCGGAAGGCGGCTTCGTGCCACGCGACGTGCCATGCAGATGGTTTATCAGGACCCAACTGCAGCGCTCAATCCGCGCTTCAATGTGCGACGCACAATCGAAGAGCCGCTTCGGCTGCATTTCAAGATGACATCTGCAGAGCGGCGCGAGCGACTGATGGGCGTCATTTCCGACGTGGGCCTGGGAACCGACCTCATAGAACGTTACCCCCACCAGCTTTCCGATGGGCAGCGGCAACGTGTTAATATTGCGCGCGCCATCGCCGCGCATCCGAGTTTCGTCGTTCTTGACGAACCGACCTCTGCTTTGGACGTCTCGCTACGTTCGCGCATTGTCCTTCTTCTTGAGGCACTCCAGAAACGGCTTGGGCTCTCGTTTCTCTTCATCTCGCACGACATTGCCACCGTGAAGTATCTCGCCCATCGCATCGCCGTTATGTATCTCGGCGTGATTGTTGAAGAGGCTGACAGCGCATCGCTGTTCGCAGCTCCTCGCCATCCCTATACACGCGCGCTTCTGTCCTCGGTTCCCGTCCCGGACCCGGATTTTTTTCATGAGCGGCTCGTGCTCAATGGCGAGATTCCGAGCCCTACAAAGACTTACACCGGATGCAGGCTGCGCAGCCGCTGCCCGCTCGCCGAGGCGGTTTGCGCCGAGCCGGTTCCCCGGCGTGAAGTGGCCCCAGGCCACTACGTTCTATGTCATTTGGCGTAGCTATTTTCTGGCGCAAAAATTAGGTTTTCGGCCCAAGGCCCTTGACAGCTTTCCCGGCAAACCGCTTTGCCAAGCGGCGTTCAACACGATCCACCATGATCTGGGTGATGGCAATCTCCACGGTCGGTTTGCCCGAGTGCCCACGGCATCGATGATAATGCCGGCCTTGTTGTCGATCAGGTAGTTCGCATCATAGGCAAAGAATGGGTCCAGGGACCCGGATGATCATTTTCTTTCGACGAATTGCCTGGACTCATGAATTGCAGCAGTGCCAAAGCAAATCGCTCTTCAGACAAGCGCTGTTCGACGAACCGCAACTCAATGTCGCTCAAGCCCGATTTGAGGAGGCCTTGATAACGGTCAATATTGCGCTGGTGAGAACGCAGGCGATCAACTCTTTCACTCATAAACGCCACTCCCGATGTCGTCGGGCTCAAAAGGTTGTGTCCCTGCCGGGTCTGCTACCGAGCCTTGAAATCTTCAGTGTCGTGCAGCAAAGCAGATATCGCGTAGCACGCATGTGAACTAGCTCACAATGATGGTCGTTCCCGACGACGCCCAACCGGAAACTCACTCGTCGATCTCGCGATGCTTCTCGGATGGAGCCTTAGTCTTCTCGCAGCTGCGGCGATTGATCTGGTCACGGCGGCCGAGGTCGGCCTGTGGACAATTCAAGAGGTGGAGAAGGTTGACGGCGAGCCGCGGGTCGCGCGACGCCGCCAACGGCGATCGGATGCGCGTAACGAAGCATAGCTGCCCCTTTTGATTTAGCTCAATGGTCCCCTTTGGTTCTCCCTTGAACCATTGGCGCCATGAACACGACCGATCGCCCAAACCCGGGTGAGAAGGTGCCGAAGGCCAAGCTTTCGCACTCGCAAGAGCTTCTGCGGATCATGGAGGAATACGCGAAGGAGTTGCGAGAGATCATCAGGAAGGGATGAATTGAGCCGCCTCAGTGGGCGGCCTCTTTCATCTCCATTTGCATCACGCGCCAATGGCGAAAGCACAGTTGCCTCGACCGCGCTAAATCATGCGTTCACGACAGCCGCCAGCGGTACGGTGAATCGCAGGACCGTGCCATGGGCTAAGGTCGGTGACGCCCATAGGCGCCCGCGATGGGCCTCGACGATGGACCGGCAGATCGAAAGCCCCATGCCCATGCCGTCAAGTTTCGTCGTAAATAGCGGGTCAAAGATGCGATCGGCAGTCACCGGATCCAATCCGACGCCCGTGTCTTCGACTGCGACAAGTGCCTCGCCGTTTTCCCTCGGCTCCGACCTAATTCTTAGGACCCGTGGGCGGTCGGATATGGTGCTCATCGCCTCAATTCCGTTTCGAACCAGATTGAGCAGCACTTGCTGCAATTGGATCCGATCGCCCAGAATCGGTATGTCATCCGCCGAGAGATCAATTTGAAGCGCCACCCCGCCGCGCTGCAGTTCGCTGCGAAGAAGTGTCAGCACCTCACGAATGGCATCGTTGATAAGGACTTTCGTCATTTCCGAGCCGGATCTTCGTACCAGCGCTCTCAGTCCTTTGGCCACAACGGCGGTGCGTTGGCCGTCCCGCACGATGTCGGAGATTGTACTCCGCGCTTTACCGAGATCGGGCCGGTCCTGGCCCAGCCAGTTCAGACAAGCCTCGGCATTCGTCACGATGGCCGTCAATGGCTGAATGACCTCGTGAATGATGGATAGCGCGAGTTCGCCGACCATTGAAAGTGGTGTCAGCCGAACAAGTTGGGCCTGCGCGTGTCTGGCTGCCTCCTCGGCATGCCGGCGTTCGGTGATGTCAACGACTGTACCGACGAATTCCAGGGCACTCGATGTGTTCTCATCGGGATGACCCGTGCTCTGCACATGCTTGATCGATCCATCAGGCAAGACAATGCGATACTCATGGCTGAACTTGCTTTTTTTGAGTGCAGCTTCGGCGAGCGTTCGTTCGACCGAAAAAAGATCCTCCGGGTGAATTCTTTGCATGTATTTGGCATAGGAGGGCTGTTCGGAAGCCGGATCGAAGCCGAAGATTCGAAAGTGTTCTGCTGACCATTGGACCGCGCCGGTCGGCACGTTCCAACGCCAGCTTCCAGTGCGGCTGACGCGCTGCAGCTCGCCGACCAACGCCTCGCTGGCGCTTAGTGCCACTTCGAGCTTCCTCCGGTCGTGGCGTTCCGCGGTAAGCTCGGCAGAGAGCCGGGTGTTCTCAAACAAGATCGCATCGATAGTTTCGCTCTGGTGCACCGGCAGCATTGCCTTCGACCTTCGCAGTTAGAGCAAGTCGCGGTCCCTCACGATGGATTGTCGACGTCGGGCTCATCTTATCAACCGGACTATCCTGATCGGCGTAAAATGTCATGGCCGCGGCCTGAAAAGTCCTGAAATGATATAAATTGGCACTCGTTCCGTTGCCTTTCATAAAGTCGCAGGAAAAATCGCACGGTGCCCGCGGCATGGAACGGCTAGGGCTTTGGGCGCAGAAAATTGCGGTGAAGCGCGGAAGGCGGGGGGCACTCGGCGAGCACCTCAGGTGCCGGTGTGGCGGAAATCCGGAAGCGACCCGTAACTCGCACCTTTTCGAGTTATGACAGATCCTCGAGCAACGCCTTTGCCGCTTTGAGATCGGCGGTATCGAAGCCCTCGGTGAACCTATCATAAACCGGTGCCAAGAGTTCGCGCGCTTCTTTGCCTCGAGCCTGGTTGCGCCACAGTTTGGCAAGGCTCGTGGCGCAGCGCAGTTCCCAGGAGAGTGCGCCTTGCCGGCTCGCCCAGTCGAGCGCCTGCCGGAAGTGACCCTCGGCCGCCGCTGCGGCTCCGGGCGCGCCCTGCAACAGAAAGAGTTCGCCCTTGATGCGATGCAACTCGGCAGTTGCCCAGCGTTCCTGGCTTCGCTCGGAGCTGACGATCGCCTCCTCGATTGCTGCAAGCCCATCGGGGATCCGCCCGGCACGGCCCGAGGCCTCTGCCATGCGGAACGTAAAGAACCGTGGGACGGCCCCGGCCGCGCCGCGTTCGTCGAAACCGGCGCGCAGCAGCCGTAATCCGTTGCTGAGATCGCCGCGCTGGATAAGGAGCACTCCCTGATAGCTGCGGCCAAAGGCGCGCCAGCGCGGCAGCGCATGCCTGGTCGAATGGTCGAGCAGCATTTCCACGTAACGTTGCGCCGCGGCCAGATCATCGATCAACAGCGCGATGGGGCATGCCGCCAGGGCGAGAGCGAGGCCCAGCGAGATTGCGTGATTGGTCGCCCGAGCGTCGGCAACACTGCTTTCGGCGGTCCGCATCGCTTGATCCGGAAATCCCTGTAGCCACATGATCCGGGCAAGGTAGGCCTGCGCCGCCACCCGCTGGTCGACCTCAAAGCGAACGATTTGCCACTTGCGGGCGGGAGTGACGTAATGGGCGAGCACGTTCTCGAGATGGCGCCGTGCGCTGAGCAAGTCGCCCAGGTAATACTGCGACGTACCGATCATTCGCTCGCCGGTCAGACGATCGTTCGGCTCGGAGCGCTTCACCGCCAGCGCATAGAACCTTTGAGCCAGAGTCAGAGCGACGACTTGCTCGCCGCAGTTGAGACGAAAGGACCACAGCCCCCAGAGCGAGCGCAACTGGTACTCGGCATCGTCAAGGCGCTCCGCAATCTCGAGCGCCTTTGTCCCGGCCGCGCCGACTTCAGAAACGGCACCCTTCGTATACATCAGCGATGCCGTAAGCGCCGCGCGGAGTCGGAGCTCGCGGCGCGCGTCCCGATCCGCCCCGGACCCGATCGCCGCGAGAGCCCGTTCGGCCCGGCCGCTGCACTCCTCGATTAGCGACAGATGCATCCACAAGGGGACCGCGGCGGCAGTCAGCGCCACGCCGATCGAAGCGTCACCACCCGGCGAAAAGGCCCAGTCGAGCGCCGTGCGCAAATTGTCAATTCTCGGGACGTAGTTTGCCAGCCATTCGTCGGTTGGCCGCGTCGCCGCCTCCGCCTCGGCCCTTTCAAACAGATCCAGATAGCGTCTGGCATGGCGTCGCGCCACCGCGTCGAACTCGCCGGCTTGAACGAGCTTTTCGAGCGAATAAGCGCGGGTCGTTTCGAGCAGGCGATAGCGTACCCTCTCGCCGCCGCCGTCTGCAGCCAGAAGCGATTTCGCGACCAGGTTCGCAACGCAATCGACGACCTCCGCCGCCGCAATCTCGTGATCCGCCGCTATCGCACTCGCGGCCTCCAGTGTGAAGCCGCCAGCGAAGACTGCCAGGCGACACAGCACCACGCGCTCGGGTTCGAGCAGCAGCTCGTAGCTCCAGTCAAGCGTCGCTCGCAGTGTTTGATGACGCGGCATTGCCGTGCGATGGCCTCCCGCGAGCAGCCAGAAACGGTCATCGAGCCGAGCTGCAAGGCCCTCTATCCCAAGGGCCGCGACGCGCGCCGCCGCAAGCTCGATTGCTAGCGGGATGCCGTCGAGGCGACGACAAATTTCGGCGATCGCCGTCGTTAAGCGTGCGTCAGGCGCGAAGGATGGCGCGCCCGCGCGTGCCCGCTCGACGAACAGCTGAACGGCGCCGTAGCGAAGCGGGGCCTCGCCATCCGGGTTACCTTCTGCCGGGAAAGCGAGCGGCGGCACCTGGTAAACCCACTCGCCTTCTGCCCGGAGTGGCTCGCGGCTGGTGGCGATCACGCTTGCTGCGGGGTTAACGCGCAACAACGACTCGGCCATCCGCGCCGCGGCGTCGACCACGTGCTCGCAATTGTCGAGCACCAGCATGAGCTGCTTCGAGCGGAGCGCGTTCGCAACAGTTAGCGGCGACGCTGTGCCCAAAGCGAGTTCGAGCCCGAGCGTGGTAGCGACCGTGACCGGGACAAGCTCGGGATTAGACAGCGGCGCCAGCTCGATGGCCCAAATCCCATCGGCAAATCTTGGCAGCAGGTGTCGCGCGATCTCAAAGCCGAGCCGGGTCTTGCCTATGCCTCCGGTGCCAACCAAGGTGACAAGGCGGTGAGAGGGACTGAGCTCCAGGATCTCGTCCAATTCGACGTCGCGGCCGATCAGCTCGGAAATCGACTCCGGCAGGTTTGTCGGCGCGCGCGATGGCGTGGACTTCGGTTGAGCCATCCCTGTGGATGCTTGCGCATTGGGCGTTGCCGTGACGGTTCTGATCTCGCCGGTAAACTGGTAGCCACGCCCCGCGATCGTGCGGATGAAGTCACGGTCGACCCCGAAGGCCCTGCGTAACGCCGAGATCTGTGCTTGGAGGTTGTTTTCTTCGACAATTCGGTCTGGCCAGACGCAGTTCATCAGGGCGTCTTTACTGACAACAGCCCCTGACGCTTCGATCAGCGCCATCAGAAGGTCGAACGCGCGCCCGCCAAGATCTAACGGCCGGCCCTCGACCAGGAGTTCGCGGCTGAGAGGCAAAATACGGAACCGGCCAAATTCGATCGCCTTTGGCGTCTCGTCGGGATCCATAGCTGGCGATCGTAGAGTTAGCTAAACGGAAAATCGAACCCTAATTTCAGCAATTTCAAATTTTTAATGCGCCGGGGTTTACTGGTCATCAGTCCATTTAGCGGCCGTCTTGTTAGCTTCAAGTTCTTCGACGGAACGGCCAGCGGTTTCCGGGGCAAAAGCGACAACCACAAGCAGCGTGGCCAGGCCCATGACCGCGATGAGCGTCATCGTGGTACTGATGCCCCACGCTTCGACCAGCACCGGGAAGATTGCTGTCCACACGACGCCGCCAAGCAGTTTGCCGCCGATGCTTTCGCATGTCGACTGGCCGACGGCCCGGATCGGCGTCGGGTACTGCTCCGCGTACCACATCTTGTATGACGGCGCAGAACCGGACGCGGCGAACAGAAATAGGCATCCCCATCCCATCATCACGATCGGGTCCGACGACTGGCCGAAGAAGTAGGCACCGACCAATGCAACCGAGGCGAAGATCGCGTAAGTCAGCTTGCGCCCGAGAAAATCTGACAACACGCCGTTGAGGAGCTTGCCCGGGATCTGTGAGCTGGTGACCATCAGTGACAAGATCAAGGCATTCGAGAGACCGATTGATTTAGCTTCAAATAGCGAGGGGATGTAATTCACCGCCACATAGAACAAGGCAAAGGTGCCGAAAGCACCGGTGGTCATCGTGATCGTGCGCACGAGGTAGGGTGGCTGCCAGACTTCAAGTACGGTGCGCAAACTGACCAGCTGGGGTTCGCCGCCGAGGGTCATTTCCAGCTCGTGCGTGACGGGTTCCGGCAGCGCTGCACCGGTGAGCCGTTCGACTCGCTCCTCGATTGCCGCAACGGTACGCTCAGCCTCATCTAATCTCCCGACACGGCTCAGCCATCGTGGCGATTCCGGAAGGTATTTCCACAACACCCAGACATAGGCGATCGGTAAACCGGCGATCAGCAGGAATACGCGCCATGCGATGTCCGGCGCAAAGCTCGGCAGCACGACGAGGCCGACGATCGGCACTGCGACGTAGCCGATCCCGAGCGCCGATTCCAAGACGCCCGCAAAGGCGGCGCGCGTGCGGGACGACACCAGCTCCATGAGGAGTGCATAAGGCATGATGAAGACCGCGCCCATCCCAAGGCCTGAGAGACCGCGCAATATCAGCAAGGTCCGGAAATCGGGCGCCAGTGCCGAGACCAGCGTCAGGCCGGAGAACCACAGCATGCCACCGATGAGTATACGCTTGCGTCCGAAGCGATCGGCCAGAAGACCGGTGGGGATCATGCCGATGGTGATGCCAACCGTCGATGAGGCGGCGAGCATGCCGACCTGCACCGCACTAAGATGCATCAGCGGCTTCAGGATCGGCAGGATGACCGATAGGCTGCCAATGTCGAAAGCCTCGATGACAAGCGCGCCCGCGAGCAGCAGCACGAAGGCATAAGTGCAGCGGGTTGTCGGAATCCGCTGCAGCCGCGCCGACAGGAGCGGCAGCTCGCGAGAGGTCGTAGGCATTGTTTCACCTACACCATTTGGCGTTTTGGCGTTCTTTGCGCAGCAGCGGATGGTGACAGGGTCTCCTCCATTGCCTTTAATCCCGCATTCTGCAAGTCGATGAACGTCCTAGTTCCATCGTTTGCACAGGCGATCATCACATCGGCGATCCGTTTCCGAAGCTCATGGGTGTCCCTCTCTGCGGGAATTTTCTTGCAGACGTATTCGAGCGCTGCGGTCATGTTTGCAATTGTATTTGATCAAGCTCAGTCAGCATTTCGAAATGATCCCGATTTCTCAAATATAGAAAGCCTATCAACGGCTTTTAATCGGGCGTCGGTACCCCGTACCGTCGATTGAAAAAAGTTGGTCGGAAATCCGCAAAGCTGAACGCGATCGGAGGCGTCGATTGAACTCAGCTTAGGGCCGCAGATTTTCGGAAAGCTGTTCTAGCCCGGCATCAATCTCAGCCAGCTCGTTCGCCATGGTTCGGTGAGCAAGGCTGGTATCGAACTTCAAATCTGCCCGTATCTTATTAAGATCGGCCAGGAGCCACCGACGGTGATCCCTCAGTTTCTCTAGCCCTTCTCGATTTCTCAATCGAACCAGTGCGCTCACGATGCCTTCAATCGCTTCCGACATGCCGCGGGATCCGTGAATGCAGATCAGCTTTTATGGGCGCTCTCGCTAATGTTTCGGGCAAAGAGCAGCAAACCATAATAGCAAGGTTTCGCGAGATAACGCGGTATGGGGGTCCGGTGCTTTTCTGGATGCCACGCCGATCTTATTTTTTTGAGAAATCCGTCGCTTCTGCGTCGCACGGTGCACGGTAGGCCCTCTGTGCCGCTGCGCCTGAAGTACGCGTTACGCGGCCCGCGGCCCCGCACAACCGATCCCCCCGTCCGTCGTGCGGGGCCGTGCTGCGTTCGGTTGGGTCATAGGCGCGCGCGACGGCTGGTGGAAGTTCGAGCGGCTTGCCGATCACCATATGTGAACGGCCGCCCTAAGCGATGCCACCTATTTGCAAGCTGGCAAGTTCCAGCTTCGATGAGTGCAGACCTTATTGCAATTTCTCTTCCAACCCGATCTGAAACACTCCGCGTTGCATGTTGCCGCGTCGTAACACTTCGCCTTGGTTTGTGCTGCAGTACCAGTTGGCGCTCCAATCAGCACCAGCACGGCAAAAATGATTGCTGAGATTCTAAACATGAAGAAACTCCCCCACTGATGTACTGGCGAGAATGTATCGAGTCTAGATAGCGCTGCCGGGCAGGCAAAGCCCTATGCGCGCCAACGTTGCCTCAATGGGCGGTCCTCTTTGATTTGAATACTACTTGCAAGGCAGAAGCTGACCTTCTCGGCGTTTGCACCATATTCCACAGTTATGGCCACCAGCCTGAACACACGCCGTCATGCAACCTTGTTCGGTGTAGCAAGCAGGGTAGGCTTGGGGCTTCGCTGCTGAAGCGCTGCTCGCTGTCAGCACCACGAAAGAAAGCACGGTAATCGATGTAAAAAAACGACACATGGTGAGCCTCCCATCAATAAATCTTGGCGAAAATGGATATATCTGAACTTCACGCTGCCCGAGTGCCCGCTCGCGCTGTGCCCGATGTTCGGCCGGTTGCTCTAAGGCCGGTATGCCAGGTCGGCAAAATGATCGAGTAGAAAATCAAGCTAATGATGATATTCTACATGACGATCACCCTTCGTTGGTTGATCACCGAGTGTTAAAACACGCGTCTGTTTCAGGCTGGTTTCGTGGCCGGAGAAAAATGGCTTCGTCGTGCGCCGAACTGGCTTCATGTCCTTGACGAAGGCCTTGACGACGACGGGCGGTAACTCAATCGGCTTGCGGATCATCATTGCCTGGCTTCTGCTCAGGATCATTGGTTGGCTCGCCGCTGTCTTGAGGTTCGTCCTCAGCCCCGGTCAGCATGACGATACTCACATCGTGAAAAAGCAGGGCACTATGCGCATTCGTTTCATATGCGGCTTTTTCCGCCGCGCGTGCCATGCGCAGCCTGATTGCGGGCGGCAATTCTGCCCCATAAGGCCCTTCTCTGGTTAATTCGT
>Ga0209006_10000789_pt1 | contig 29260 bp, 39 predicted proteins | sample JacPin_JW_Ref_O2_FD_188567 | JGI IMG/M metagenome (GOLD analysis project Ga0209006, IMG submission 188567) | Forest soil microbial communities from Algoma, Ontario, Canada - Jack Pine, Ontario site 1_JW_Ref_O2 (SPAdes) (version 2) | ecosystem: Environmental > Terrestrial > Soil > Boreal...
CACTTTAATGATATTTCACGTCGCTCTTATGTGTCTAGCTTTCTTCGTGATTCTTCCAATGGGTATGTAACATGCTTTCCTCTTGGTCTCCGGCAAGGCGTGTCAATCGCTTGCCCCACAGCTATAGCAATGCGTTCTGTCCGTCATTCCTGGCGTCCATTGGTTATCATGACATTTTATGGCTTTGCTGCGCTTGGCTGGGGTGCAGGTGCTCTCTATAAAAAAGTCACTCCTAATATGTAAGTTACATGTCGGGGATCTTGGATTTATTCAATTTACATATCATATTATTTAACTTAGGTATGAAGGCTCTTCTCATGCACCACACGGCATTCTCCTTCTTCTCCTTACCTTCGCTCTTTCTTTATTTGATGTTTTACTCTTCATCCAGCGTCTACTCACCTACATTAGGAGTGGTGAGAAATTTGTCCCCAAATCGTTCTGGAAGACGGTTGTTTTAAATAAAGAGGAGCATCTGCCTAAAGGGGCCGAATACGCCGAGTTGATGATCGATAATCCCGAAGAGGTCGAGTTCACCATCCGGGACGCCTGTGGGAAAATAGATGGTGAGGAACCCCAAGTCCTACACAAAGCGGCCCGCAGAAGCGAAGAAGGACAACATTTTGACCAACAAGACGTTGAATGGGCCAATGTTCATCGACACACTCGTCGTTACTCCGGTTCTGTGGCCTCTGAACAAACTTTGTTCCATCCAAGTTCTCGCGATCTCGATGATGACCTCTACATTTCCAGTCGACACGCTGCATCAAAGCAATCGCTATTTATTCGCGTCAGAACCGGAATCCTGGCCACGTTGGAAAGGGCATTCATTTTTGCAGCCTGGGGTCTTCTATTAACGGGCATTGTTACATACACTGGGATATGCCGCAGATACTACATCAATGGTTGTTTAGCACACTTGATCAGTAGGTTTTCAAATCCTTCTTCGCGACCATCTGATGAGCCTCATGCTCGAACAGAAGGATCGATATTCTGGTGCTACGGCCTAGTGACGTTTGCTCGTTTCTTGGGATCCTTTGCTGAACTTGGCTGGGCCTGGAATCGCACGTTCACAGGTTATCCAAGTGCAGAATTTGTGGAATCACTTCTTATATTTGCGTACGGCATCACGAATACGTGGATGGAGCGTTTTGGAGCCAATCCAGGGGATCCTTTCACCACAAAGCAAATTCAGCACATCAGCATCGCTGTAGGTACAAAATCGATCGTAGAAGCTTGGCTCATTGTATATGGCAGGTAATGTTCTGGTTCGCGGGTTTGGCTGGCATGGGCCTCGAGTCGAAACGTTTACGCAGATGGCTTGCATCTCATCGTGACGCGAGAATTGCGCACCAAACCGTGGAGCCACCCTCCAACATTTCAGCCTTTAATCCTTTCCCTGCCCTTGTCATGGGTGTTACTGGTGCTGCGATGTCAGCTCATGCCCAGACATATCTATTCCAGGTAAGAACTCTAATCCATGGCCAATTTCCCGGGCAGACCACACGGAATGTCAGGTTAAAATTCACGCACTTTGGGGATCAGCACTGGTAGGCTTTACCATCTTACGATCCCTCACTTATTGCCTCCTATGGGTATCGCCCCCGCGCTCTGCTGTCCCCTCTCGCCCTCCGACAGAGGCGCTGGCCAGCTTTTGCCTTGCATGTGGGGGCCTGCTCTTCATTCTCAGTGACGAAGAAATCACATTTGCCGCCATGCGCCGAGGCCGTGATGGTGCGTGTAAATGTGTATGTGCGAATCCGTGACTCACACTTCTGATGGTTGTTGTTGGTAGATGTGATGATGTTTCTCAACGTGGTAGTCGCCATCACTTGCTTCGCGTTCTGCTGGATCCTTTCTATCGTGGCGTTCAAAGCATGGCTCAAGGCCAGGGCTTTCAATTGAATTCCTTATCAATGTATAACCTCCCTCAAATGTCACTTCATGTGCCTACCCCTTCACATCTTCACATCCCCCTTATATTGAGTTCTTATGTATCATATTCCTTTCGCTTTCCATATTTTCTAGAGTTCACGTTCAGATACTTCAACTATTCTAATCATGAAATTCAAATGTGTTGCTCTATTACGTGACGATGAGCAAGGCATAATCACTTAATGCACCCAACCATGTCCAGAATCCGGCCCACCCACAGCCAACGAAGCCTTTCCAACAACTAGAACGACTATCGAAATCCGTCTGGTAGAGAACTCGAGCGAGTTGCCCTGCTGCCAGTCCGACGCCCAAATAGAATGGAACACCATGCATGTTCAAATATCCGGCGTAGGAAATAAGGGAAAGCGACGACAACGAGAGCGCAGCGAGGATGGGCCGCGTGTGTGACCCGAAAAGAAGTGCAGTAGAACGGATCCCGGAATGAACATCATCGTTTTTGTCCTTGCAAAGTATGAATAGGGTGAAGTCTTTTGGATTAAATGGATAAAACATACTTGGTGGGCATATATGCTGTCGTAGACTAATGTCCAGCAGATACCGCCAGCGTATAATGGCAGGCAAACACTCCAATCGACTGAGCCTGCTACTGCAGACCAGCCGAGAAGTGCTCCCCAGTTAAAAGCGATTCCTGTTCACGTTGAGGAGTAAGAAAGTGACTGCTTATGCAGGTTGATGGCTGTTTCGCGAACCGAGAACGGCTTGAGGCCAATGAGTTACCCGCTTCATGAATGGGTAGATGGCTACGACTGAGAGGGACGATGCTCCTAGTATGATACTACGAAAGTGTTTCTACGATGAAGCGGATGTTTATACGGTGATCGGCAAGCACTCACCTGTACCAATTCAACTGCAGCAGAACGCCTAAGCCAACTGTGAGCTGAGCACAGAGAAATGCGGATGCTTGTCGGGGAGTAATGTCTCCTCGGGCCAAGGGTCTCTCCCTTGTTCTTTCTGGAAGGAATCAAGAATGCTCAAATCGGCGCGAGACGACATGCTTACCGACATTTTTGTCAAGCTTCCTATCCCACATGTCATTTATCGTGCAGCCTGCCCCACGCATGACGAGAGAACCGACGCCAAATATCGCGATGTAGGTCAATGGTGTCGAACACGGCAAGTGAAGTGCGTAGGATGCCATCGTAATGGACCAGGCTATGCCATGGTCTTCAGAAACGAAGCGTATGCGATGGCACGGAAAGAAAGTACGTACCGCAAGGATAGAACAACAGAAGTGTCCCAATGGGTTTGTCAATACGTGTTAAATAGAAGTACGGTCGAATTTTTGGTGAGAGACGGTCCACCCATGTTTCAACGGTTTGGGCTGGAGGACGCGTAGAATACAGAGCTCTACTAGAGTATGGCCAGTTATAGCGATTACTGGTGACGAAGACATGATTCCTCGAATACAACGGCCAGAGCGAATTACGACTGCAGCAGCTCGTCTTCAAGAAATTCATTGCAATTTCGGACTTCGCCGTCACTGGTATGAGTACAAGTACAAAACATTATATCCCCGCCGTTTACCACTCCTTCGCGAGTTTGAATGACCACTCCCAATCTGAAGTAGAGAGAATATTAGCTAGCAAATCGGCGTGTGACTTGACAACTGGCGCAAACCTGCATACACCTCACCGTCGTCGTCTACGACTCGGCTTTTGACATTATAACTACCCGTTCTTGCCATCATGCCCGACGGTGACTCTTCCGAGTCGAAATTCTTGATGTATGGTTCCCCAGTAGCAGACGGGCCGTAGGAACCCAGCATCTGTTCCAACTTATCAACTGCAAGAATTAGGAACTTAATACGTGAGCACGTTCTGATCGCCTTGTTATTGACCTTTGATGCCAGATCGCTTGACGAGTTGTATGTAGCGAGCACCCTGACATAACAATAAATTCGTAATTAATATAGATACGAGGAAAGTACTGGCATACCGATATGATGGAGTGGTTTACTTTGAATGTAATCCGGACACTTCATAAAAGCATGCGTGAATGCCCTAAGCAGGCTGTGTGTGTCCATGCTTACTTATACTCGACCCCTTCCTTAATCACAATGGGATTTTTCTTCGTCTCGGCGAGTCGAGCGGTGTCGGCTAGATTGAAAATGATCTTTTTCCCCGGTGGCAAGGTAGGAGAGTCAAGTTCAAGAGTCAACACTGTAACCTAATAGCAAGGTATAGTTCAAAAATTGTCAAGCAAAGACAACGAACAAGTACCTTTGGCTTGCTAGTATCTACATCAGCCCCGCCAGGGACGATACCGAGGCTCGCTTTCCAACGGGCCAGGCTCTCGTCTTCGGCATCGAGCTTGGCATATTCTTCAGCTGTCTTGGCTGCGGATGGTTTATAGCCTACAAATGGAGATGAGCTAGGTGTACCCTCATTTTGGTATATAACAGATATACCAGGTGTGGCGGAAGGTGCAAGGTCATCGTGATCATCATGCTAAATGTGATGAATTCAAGAACAGTGGGTTGAACGCTCTCAGGAGTTCACTCACGGTTGACATCGTTGCTAAGGATGGCAGCGTTCAGAGAGAGACAGCACCTCAGCCACAGTTATCGATCATCACACGCATGACTTTTACCTTATGTAATCGGGGACCAAAATATAGTCCCGGGACAGAAGAATATTATTTATCTGTAGGCAAGCGCAACATAACGAATGAGACCGCTAGGAATGGGACCTCAGCTTCAAGGTGAAGTTTTCTCAAGTACAGATTTGATTGAAGGATGCATCGCCTCTGATGCAGACATCGTTGGCATAAGTGATCCATGGTAATGGCAATAATACAGACGGACCTCCTTTGAACCAGCATTTGCCTTTACTTAAATGAAAGCATTTCGGCCCGCTGGGACAGACGTGACCCCAGCAGCACTTTTCTCCATAAGGGCAATGTAAGCCTGAAAAGTATCGATACATGGTTTGAACGGCCATGGCGGTCTCTCTCACCGTTTTTAAGCCAGTTACATGGCGCTTTTTTTGCATTACTCGCCAAAGAGGCCAGCTGTTCTGGGGTCAACACGTATTCATGCGAGTACTTGCACGCTGTCTATAAAGAGCTCAATATTTCGTCGAAGGTGACTAATTTGTCAACTCACGCCTTTGGAACAGGCCATTAAATAATACTCGTTGCAGGGTGGTGGAGACTCTGAAAGATGACCGTCTCAGTCAAGCAGCCGACAAGGACAGATTTAATTTGAAACGTGCGTTTGTGAAGGGGCTAGAAGGAACGTTTTAGATCACAGTATACATGCGGAGAGTAGCCTTGCTGGCACGCACCAACGAAGGATCAATCAATTTTGCATCGCTCCGGGACTGAGGACTTATGGGTCCATCGTCAGCCTTCGTTCCGGCATTAACCGCTGCAGTGACCGACGATGAACATTTTTTGGCAGTGTAATGCAATTTGTGTGTCATAAACAAGCCATCAACTTTCAGTGAAGGAAGAGAAAGTCTTTGTAGCTCATTTGCAACCTCGCTGTATCCTTGAAGTATTACGAGTTTCCCTGAAAGCTGCTCATTTTCTAAAGCAGCAAGCGTTGACGAGTATCCGTTATCATGGCCTCCTAAAAGAGAATAGTCAACGGTGCACTGAACACAGTTATCCAAGTAGCTTGTATATTCACCGCCAAAGAAGACGCGGAGAGTTTGTGGAAAACGGGCAAATGTTTGCAAATATTCTGGAATTTGCAATTGGTTGGTCACGGCGATCGGTTTGAACTTGAAAACACACCCTTGATCTTGGCATCTGCTGCCTCTTTACCATAACCAACGTCGATCACCAAAAACCGAGGAGAGGCCTGACTAAAGCCGACCCAGAACGCCTCAAATTGCTCTTGAGTGCAGATATTGTGGCCCGTGAGCGTTTCCATGAGGCCCATTTTGTTAAAATATATGGATACCCAGAATGAAAGTCGTCCAAATATATGGACGTCTTCATTGGACAAATATTCAGCAATACCTTTTGTCAACTGCTGCGCAGCATGGCGGCCGCCGTGTTGACCCTGTGCAAGTAGGGACTGAGTGAATATGGTTCCGTCACCGTCAATTACACAAAGGATGAGAGGATCTTGTTTCTGGTTCTATGAAGTGAGGCCCTTGAATTCAGGACATACATAATGCAATCGACTTACCCCACCCGATTCGATGGCTGAGATGTGCCTATTAAGTGAAGCGATCTGCACATTATGTGCCTTCGTCTCACGCTCAGAGGCTTCAAGCGCACTGGAATGTGCTTGCTTCCAGACCGATAGCTCAACCTCGAGCTCAGTAAGTCGAGTCTCAAGTTCCACATTTCGCTTGACTGTGGTCGTGGATAGGTCTGAAGATCAGATTTAAGAAGGGTCTGGCAGAGACGCAATGTATTCATCTCATACTGAGGAGCCTGGTAAGCGCTTCGTCCCTATAGGGAAAGTTAGTTAGTTCAACTTAAGACTGGATGGCTGTTACTTACCAGAGCTGCGCCTCTCCCACCTGTGGGGACGCCATTTATTTAATGGGTGGTTGTAGGATATGAACGAAGGTGAAGAATGGGAGGGATAGAGGGGGGCTTTAAGCGAACTAACGCGAAGGCACGATGTTTCTTGCCATTCCGAGTAGGCCAGATCCTACGGAAGGCACAATGGCCACGGAAGGCACAATGGAAAGGAAGGGTGCGGACAATTTTGGTTAGCTTCTTACTCCACATTAAAGTTACTGAAAAGTACTGTGTGAGTCCGTCGAATTCAACAGGGTACCTTTTCGGTGTTGTGCGGGTCTCCGAATTCGCCAGTTGCCATGTCTAAACTTGTATCAAAACATTCCATTGAATGTCGTTTATCTCCCTTTGACGAGGACCTCGCTCTCCGTGGTACATAAATGAACTTCCAGAGTTCTCGTACATACATACTTAGATGCATGAAGCCATACCGTTATGGGCTCAAAAGTTTAAGTATCATCGTGCATTTCAACTGCGGAAGCAGGTGAGATTACGTGTAATCACTGTTCACATCTTAGCAAGCTTACCTCCGGTGAACTTACACCTTCCCTGTTTCAGGAAACGGCATTGAGTTTTCTGCGGGCACACATGACCGTAGAAGCAATCATCCCCCCAAGTGCAAACTTCGCCTGAAAGTGACATGTAAAGAGAGGAGAGTGAGAATAACATCAATGGCGAACCTTTATTCACGGCTGGGCAAGGTGCTTTTTTGGCATTCAAACGCATTTCTTCATAATGTTTGGGTTCCAGGATATAATCGTGTGCATATTTACAGTCAACCCCATGTTTGCATGTGGACAAATAAAAGAGGGTGCAAGGCGGCGGTTTGTCTATCAAAGTGACGGTCAGTGACAAGGAGAAATGGTCGAACATAGCACAAACGCTTTGACAGCAACTAGACATATCTTCAGCCACAATCAGTCATGAAAGATCGAATAAGACTCAACTATATTTGGGTTGACATGTTTCATTCTAGGTAGGCGCGCATATGAACGGCCATTAATGGCAGACGCAGTTTCACTGGTATCGCTCGATGAGTCACCCGAGTCCAGTTCAGGTGTCGAGCAGCGGTCGTCCGCAATGTTGACACTCCGTGATGACCGTAGACTGGGACGGCGGAATGGGGCCGGAGGCGAGCCCGTCTTCTTCAGAGAATACGGAGGGTCTATCCCAGGTTGAACAGCTGCAGGAGCCACTGAAATTTCGCGCTGCTCCGCCGAGGATTGGAGAGAATTTCCTGGTGTGCTTCCCTGCAGCGTACCACCAGGCGGGTTTACGATTTTATGTTGCCTAAAGAGGTCCGGGACTGCTAGAGATGGAAGTGCGAGGTCCTCGATTCCTGCAGCCATTTCCGAATAACTCCGTAAAAGTATCAATTTGTTACGGAACCCAGAGGTAATCAGTGAGCGAAGAGCAGAAACGTAACCATTATCGTGGCAACCTGTAGATGACGCTCAAATATTGATAAGTCTTAGAAAAGAGTTGAGCTGACCTCCGAAGAGTACCTTGAGCGTCTGCGGCAAATGGATATTATCCTCCAGGTGCACTATGTAACCGTCGGTCATGAACCAAGGTATCAATGCGACACAACGATTTGCATACCTTTGATTTTAGCATCAGCAGCTTCTTTCCCACTTCCTACGTCGACCATTAGAAATCTTTCTGCCGCCTGATTGAATCCCATGATAAAATCCTCAAAGTTCGCCTTTAACATGCCAAGACCAGACCTCGCAAACGTGTCAAGCAGCCCACGCTTGTTGAAAAAAACGTATACCCAAAGCTGAAATTGATTAAGGCCGCAGTGTGAATCAAGATACTGTGCCGTGGCTTCAGATAGCATCTTAGCGGCTCGATGTCCGCCGGATTGGCCTTCTGCTATGAGGTCGTCGGAAAAAATAGCGCCATCGCCGTCGATCAAGCATATGATGCGTGATCCCTTCATGACAGAAAGCATCACCATTGAAGCATATGACAGAAGGTGATGTTATTTACCCTCAATTTGTTTTCCATATCGTGCCGTTCCTGGTCGATTTCCTGTCTCAACTTTTCTAATTTCTGCTCTAGGTCACGTTTCTCCCTCTCGGATGAACTGTAAGCGCTCTTGAAAGCACTCGACTCGGTTGTCAGGTCGTTGATAATCTGGTACGATTTTTCTTCACTAGACAGGAGGTTAAAAGCTTCGACTATATAAAAGTGAGCAGGTGTTTAAGCGATATCAAACACCCACGACGTACCTCTCAATAGGTTCAAACATTGATCACTGTCGCGAGTTGAGTGAAGTTTCACGCGACCCGGTGAGCACATACATGATTTGACTTCTCGTCAGCTTAGCCACAGAGGAATCGTTAAGGTTGTCCATATTCTTCAAATCAACTATGGGAGACCGTGAAAATATTTTAGAAAAGAGGACTCACAAACGATATACTTATACCATGAACCACCACGAGTGTATGTACCAGGTTGGTACAGCCTTGATATTTACAGTCGTGTCCGGCGTGGCAAATAGTACTTGCAAACGAGGATCCCATGCCGCTCGAGCATGTTGAATGTGCAAAAAAAAATAGTTGTTAAAGACAACGTGATCTTGCATGGCAATCTATTCTCCAAATGAGAACAGAAGTGAGTTTTACAGGCGACCATTTTTCGATCGTCCGAGTCGCATGATAGCAGCCTGACCGTCAACCCTGACCGGGACCATCAACTACTTGGTGTGTTAAGAGGGGCTGCTGCCAGACCATAAAGCTTGTACTTGAACTGGCATGCGACCTTGAACTGGCATGCGACAAACGCGATTTGAGGGAGTTAATCGAAAACGCTGTTAAGGGATGCTTACCCGGTCATGGCATTCAATTGAGCCAAGAAAACGCAATGTGCGGCAGTGATGAAGTCTGACACTATAACCGAGCCGAGGATTGTCAAGCTGTTCAAACACCATGTTTGGTTTACTCGTCCCTGAATAGTGGCGGACTTACCATGTCACTCGGCACCACTCACCACACCCATCTTTTTAATGACTGCCAGACTGGCCGTGGTACTCCACGAAGAGGGAGGGGACACAGAATCTACCTCACAACTTCTCAAGGCAACCATTCATAAACGTAAGACGGCCCCGTGGTGAATTCGGTTGCGCATGAAAGATAAGCATCTCAGCACCCTACATCCTTTGGTCGTGTGCATGTGAGTAACACTACTAGTGTCACGAAGAGACCTAAATATTGCGCTTGATTTCTCTTACGACCGCAAACTTTGCCAGAGCAGGCCCAATGAATGCAACTCCTTTCCAAACAAGTCGTACGAGGGATCCACATTGAAGTATTTCGGTAATTGACCCATTCAAGTGTCCCGAAATGTTACCCATCCTCTCTAGCTAGGTGAGTCAGCTTGTCATTGGCAGTATCTTTTTGGCTGTAATTTATGTGCCGGGGATCGATGATGGCTGGAAACCTGCATTCCTCAACTACCGGCTCGCTCTTTCGTGCCGGTGGATCAGTTGTTGGATATATATATGTCTCGAGGCAAAGACTCGGAGTCTAACTGAGATGCCACGTGTTACACCAACTTCTCTCGCGGGGATGAAGGTGAACGAATCCGGCTCCTCAAGGCCTCATGCAGGCTTCAGCCTTGATGAGGAAATGACGACGCCCTCGTCATCGAATTGCCAACGGACCTGGCAAAAAGTTCAATTGGCCTATGACCCAGTTGTTCTTGGTCGATCCTCCAAGTAACCATGTCAAACCAAACCTATGGTAACGACACATCAGACACTTTACACCTATTTTGTGTGCTAAGGGATACATAAATGAGAAATGAGATGCACCATGCGTGTCTGGATCTGAGGCTTACTAAACTACCATGCACGCGTTCGTGACGACGCGATTCGCGTGACCTCGCGATACCCAACTCCTTCCTTCATTTGCCTGCGCGACGGAAATGTCAGATTTATACACCACTCTTCACGTATCACCACGGAAGAAGCGCTGCCCACCAGAGCAAGATGAGCTCACTGCCACCCCAAAAAAGCTAAGAACCGCGCAAGTGTATCTTCCTCTCTTTTCTTTTCTTTTGCTGAGATTTTATCCGACCTTCAGGCCACTTACACCACCTTCTACTTCTACTCGGAAGGCGGGCAGGTCCCTCGTGGATCTTCCACCTCATCTGTCGCGTTTGCACACGGTTCAGACTGCCTTGCAGCAAGCTCTCTCGCACGCTCTGGCGACCTGCGCAGTATCTCCTTCTTCGGATACTGGTATTATCCGAAATGTACTGAACCATTTTTCACTGACGACCTACACCGGACTAACAACTAAATTCGACATCGATGATCTTCGGAGACTTTGCTGGGTTTGGGAATGGGACGGAAATAGCCCCTCTGATCAAACGAAGAAACCAAAAAGCAGTGAAGACGATGAAGATCCTTTTTTGGAACCTCATCCTCCGTCTCAGCCCAAAGACTGGACTCGGGGGTCTATGGGACTTGTCGTTAGTCCAACTACTCACTTTGCCAAGAGCAAAGGAAAGCGGGTCCCTGCCTATGGAATTGGTATTGAAGTCGAAATGGATATTGATAAGGACATGAAAGGGGGTATGGCTGCAGTTGCTCGTTGGACTGCCGCCGGTGAGACGCGTCTACAAGAGTTTCGCGGGAAACTTGAAAGATGGCTAAAGGTAGGTGTAATCTTCCCCTGTCTCGCGGTGTAACCACTGACCCCCTCAAAAAAGATAAACTCTGATACAAACCATTACCCAAATGTCCCTCTTGCAGACCTTCCACCGCTCTCGACAACAGCGTCCTCGTCACTTACGCATATCTTTGCCTCTGGGTCTCCCAAGGCGTTAAGTCTTTCCTCCCAATTGGCGTCACCCTTATCAAACGGACGATCACCATCAAAGTCGCCTAGTAAAAGATTGGGGGTGTCGCCAACCACCAAATTTCCTTTCCCGTCCCATGCTGAATCCAATGGCTCCATTGGTATTCCTCAAACACCACATCATAACCGCACCGACCCCTCATGTAACTTTCTGACACCTCGTACACCGGCTACTCTATCGAGTTCTTCGGTGCCCTCAACTCCCGCCCAGCAAAAGGGTGAGAACGCCATCACAGTCCCGGAGACTCCTACTAGCTCCCGCAGACAAGCCATTTATGAGCGTGTTCGTCAGCGATCCTTGTCCATGTCGCCAACCAAGTCCTCAAACAGCCCGACCGCCAGTGGAAAAATTTCCAAGAACCAGATGGTCAAGTTAAGTCAAGACGAGATGAGACGTCGTTGCTTGTTGGGCAGACTTGGAGGGGTAGCGGAGAGTGTTTGGATGTGAGCACTAGTCTTTTCTTTTGGCGTATCTTTGATCATTCGTTACAGGCTCTTTTCTACTCCTGTGGGATCGATGTCTACCCCCACCGCACGAAAACGCCGCGCCCTCCCCACATCTGAAGTAGTAACAGCCGTTGTAAAGTCATCGCCCGTTCCTATATCGTCCGCTGAGGCAACCCAGTCCCTAGCCATTCTTACCGAACTATGTCCTTTCTTTCTGAAACCTCTTGATATCGGTGGTGCGGACTGGCTCGAAATGCCGGGAGCCGTTGCTGCTACAGAAACGGCTGATGTTCGAGGCGCTAATGCATCACCTTCGAGTCCAGGGCGTAAGAAAGACAGTAGTGAGCTGTTAGTCACTCGAAGTCCTAAATGGGTGAAGCGGGAAGCGGGTGGTTTGAGAGAAGTGAGGGAGATTATCCGGAGGGAGCTCGAACTTCAAGATTGAGACCAAGCTGGTGTTTGGATACATTTTAGATCTTTAGATTTGTATGCGTAGATCTGTACACAACTGCTTCGATCTGATTATAACATACTAGTAATATACTAGTCCTATAGACTGCTTCACCGCGCTGAAGGCTACTCGAGCATTGTAGATAATATTCTGAGTTACAGGACCTGGCCTTGTCAAAAATTCATGTATCTGAGCAAATAGATTTCGAGAAAAATACAGGAAAAAATGAGCTACAACTATTATAAGTGAAGACGGCCCAAGAGATCATGGTGAACTGCACATACACCTTGACCGTTAGAAGGCGGTCAGATGATACGGACTAGTACTGGTTACACATAGGAACGGGGAAAGCTGGTTACATTAGCCAACACACTTGGCCGATATCTTACATATTCATATCGTTCACGAGAACATGTCACCCTATAGGTAGATCTGTCAGAAATAATTTACGTTAGGAGGAAGATTCATACCATTCCCGGAGGCATGAATTCATCATTGTCTGGACCTCGCATATTTCCACCTCCGGGAGGTCTCCCTCTCCCCCTTCCTCCAAGATCCCCAAATGGTCCAACAGGATCAAACCTTGCGCCAGGGGGTGCTCCCAAAGGTGGTAAGAACCCATCTCCACCCCAAGGCCCACGCTCATAAGATCCGCCACCTCTCATGCCAAATATGGGATGATCAGGTCCAACAAACATACCATCATCACTGTTGTGCGGGAACAAAGAAGGCGGGCCAAAGAGACCGTGTGGGTTCATGGGAATGGGTTCCAAGTCTCGGCGTCCAATTTGTAAAGGATTCTCATGTGTGGGACGTTGAGAGGAACTGCCGCCGGGAACATAAAATGGGGCCTGTGGTTGAGGTCGAGCGTGGAGTGGGGTTTCGGAATTAGAGGTCTGAACTTCACTATAGCCGTCCTTTTGAAGGTTGGGGATAAGTTTTTGAACGATCTGGGTCTTGAATTGTGACATCAGGTCGGTGACTCGGTGAGAGGAGATGAAGCCGTGAACAATCGGAGGTGAGTTTGTAGAACTAAGTTGGTAGGGATAGAAAGACGGAGAAGTAAAGTCATCGGTGGAGATATCCAGAGAGGCTGGTTTGTCGCTCTTTATGTAAACAGGTCAATACAAGGAGATGAAGGCAGGTCGGGTGCTTACCTCGATTGCGATAGCATTAATAAGGGTGCGACCGCCCAATTTTGTTAATTTTAACACAAACTCAAGACTACTTTGATCGTGTCTGTACCTCATTGTGTAATTTCCTGGGCCAGACTTATTCCATTCATTTGGGAGGATATTTTCAGGAAAGGATGTTGCAGGCGCGGTGTCATCGATGGCAATGAGACGAAATCCTAGTGATGACATAGCGGTGTGTAGGAGAGCCGTGAGGCCATCTTGAGGTGACTTGAGCTCTTTAGGGGAAGGCGGCAGCAACGTAGGCAGCAATGATAGGATCGCCGAGGGATCTAGCAAATCGCTGGCCATGTTCTTCACCAGTCGGATAATGACTTGCCACGGACAAATACTCCCAAATAACTTCGATTATGTAACTTTTATTTATTTTCTTTCCGCTCCAGTCACAAGTACATAGAATGGGACGCAGAGATAGGTCATTTTCACCAGAGCCTTCAAACAAACGGGTAAGACCATCTCACCGTTCACCTCGGTCTCCGTCGCCGACCAGGCGCAATACCCAAAGGCCCAGTACTAGGTCGAGGTACGACGACGATAGAGAAAGAGAAAGAGAACGGGACCGCGTCAGAGACAGGGATAGGGATAGGGATCGTTACCGTGATGATAGATACAGAGATGATAGACGGAGAGACGCGCATAGGGATGACAGACGCGGCGAGCGGCGAGACGACCGCCGAGAACGTGACCGACCATCCACGCCACCCACATCTCAACTGGATGTCGTCTCGACGCCTCCCGTTGAAGACGAAAAGCTCAGATTAAAAAGGGCCAAGATAGAGGCTTGGAAGAAAGATAGAGATGCCAAGAAAGCTCTCGACGAGGCAAAGGCCAAAGCTATGGCACTAGCTGGAAAGTCTGTCCCGGGTGAGTTATATGCTTGTGCATCACAGGACTTCGTGATTTCACACCACTTGATCCAATGCCTTTGACAGTTCCCGCCCCACCACCGCCAGCGCCTACTAAACCAACCGGTCAACTAAATAGAGCAGCACTCGGCGGTTTGGGTCTCAAAGGTCTTCCTCTCAAACCGGAATTCATGAAAACGACCAAAGTCACGGCAGCCGCTGCGATGGACGATGCCGTCGAAACCAAAAGGAAGCTCGAAACTCTCGGCGATATGCCCGCCGTTGATATGACTATGGCGGAAGGTGAAGCGAGTGTCGGCGACTTGGAAGTTGACGATGACGACGAAGAGGCAAATAGGATGGACCAAGCGCTCAAGAAGAAAGCAGAAGATGCTATGGAAGTGGATGAAGAAGACGTCGATCCCTTGGATGCATTCATGTCGGGAGTCAAAGAGGAGGTGAAAAAAGTCAACTTGGAAGACATGAAAAAAATCGTGGGTGCCCCGGGCGGTCGATCCCGTATACGACTTGACGAGCGAATGGTCGAAGAAGGAATGGAGGACCTAATCGACACGGTCGTAGCAGACGAGCTAGATACCACGGATCTCAACCCAGAAGATATCTTGGCGCTTGCGGCAAAAAAGGCCAAGAAGAAAGAATTGGCTACGGTGGATCATGGCCGCATCAAATACGAGCCTTTCCGTAAAGAATTTTATGTCCCTCCTCCAGATGTTGCGGCGATGACAGATGAAGAAGCCGACCTGTTGAGATTGGAACTGGATAGCATTAAGATACGTGGTTTGGATTGTCCAAGACCTGTGACAAAATGGAGCCATTACGGGTTACCGTCAAGCTGGTTACTATTATTAACTCTCAATCGCTGTTCCCCTACTGACCGTTCCAATTCCTTTCTAGTCTGGATGTCATTAAACGACTTAACTATACAACCCCGACCTCTATTCAAGCCCAAGCGATCCCCGCCATCATGTCCGGTCGTGACGTGATTGGAGTGGCTAAAACTGGCTCCGGAAAGACCATTGCGTTCTTGTTACCCCTCTTCCGTCACATCAAGGATCAACGCCCCTTAGAACAAATGGAAGGGCCCATCGCCATTGTGATGACTCCCACTCGTGAATTGGCTACTCAAATTCATAGGGAATGTAAACCTTTTCTGAAAGTTATGAACTTACGCGTGAGCATTGAATTATTCTTCACCTTCTAGATTAATCACCATTTTTGTTTTTCACTCTTGTCTGGTCTCGGAATCAGGCGGTTTGCGCATATGGCGGCTCGCCCATCAAAGACCAAATCGCTGAATTGAAGAAAGGAGCAGAAATCATCGTCTGCACCCCGGGACGTATGATAGACCTACTGACCGCCAACTCGGGTCGCGTCACGAATCTGAAGCGGGTTACTTATGTTGTCTTGGACGAAGCAGATCGTATGTTCGATATGGGTTTCGAACCACAAGTAATGAAAATCATAAACAACATACGTCCCGACCGTCAGACCGTCCTATTTTCAGCCACTTTCCCAAAGCAAATGGACTCCCTCGCTCGCAAGATCCTTCACAAGCCTCTCGAGATCACCGTAGGTGGTCGGTCGGTGGTTGCCGCCGAAATTGACCAAATTGTCGAAGTCCGTGCCGAGGATACCAAGTTCAATCGTCTCCTCGAGATCTTGGGCCAGATGTACCAAGAGGACCCCGAGTGCCGCACATTGATTTTCGTCGACAGGCAAGAAGCAGCCGATAATCTCCTGCGAGAACTTATGAGAAAGGGATATCTGTGCATGTCATTACACGGTGGCAAAGATCAAGTTGATCGAGACTCGACAATTGCGGATTTCAAGGCTGGCGTTGTGCCGATCGTTATTGCCACGTCCGTGGCCGCCCGGGGTTTAGATGTGAAACAACTCAAGTTGGTAGTCAACTTCGACGCACCGAATCATATGGAGGACTATGTCCATCGAGCGGGTCGAACGGGAAGGGCAGGAAACAAAGGGACCTGTGTTACGTTTATAACACCTGAGCAGGACAGATATTCTGTGGACATCTATCGGGCTGTAAAGGCCAGCAATGGTACAGTCCCGAAAGAATTAGAAGATTTGGCCAACGGTGAGTGGTAGAGTCACTGCCGTTGAATTGATTTACTCACGGAGACCCAGGTTTTCTCGATAAACTCAAAGCTGGGAAGGCGCAAGCTGCCGGGTCAGGCTTTGGGGGCAAAGGCCTCGACAGGCTTGACAAAGAGAGGGATGCAAAGGAAAGGGCGGAACGCAAGGCTTATGGCGAGCCGGGTGCTGGTGACGATGAAAAGACGCTCACTGAAGATGTCGCAAAGGCACCTTCTGCTAACGGCGACGACATGACATTTGGTAATTTCAAAGTCGAGATTAAACGTGGTCCTGCACCAGATTCCTCGAAAGGCCTTCTCGGAGTCGCGGGTGCTGCTGCCGCTGCTCGACGGCTTGCACAGGCCAAGGAAGAAGAGAAAATACAGTCGTCTATTCGTGCTGCTGAGGAAGCCGCTGCCCGCGCTGGCAAAGACTCTCCAGCTCATAAACAAGCTCTCAGTGTTGTGGCCAAGCTCAATGCTCAGATGAGGGCGTCGAAGTTAGTCCTGCAGTCACAATTGCAACTGGAAGAAAGCACAGGAAGGAAAGCAAACCCAGATTCCACCGATTTCCATGCTATTATTCCCATCAATGACTATCCCCAGAAGGCTCGATGGCGGGTTACGAACAAGGAGACTATGGTTCAGGTATGCATGGACCATCTCTTCCCTTTCTTGCGGATCTCACAGGTTGACTTCACAGCTCATCGATATGACTGGCGCATCCGTTACGAATAAAGGCAAGCCGTGCTTAATATCTCTTTCTACTTTGCTTATGGATGTGTTGTTCAGGTATATATTATGAGCAAAACAAAGAACCTCCCCTCGAAGGCCCTCCAAAGTTACACCTCCTTGTCGAATCCAACGAAGAATTCAGGGTCAGTCATCTCAAACTTCACCTTGACCTTCTGCTGATCCCTCTGATAGGTGGAGCAGGCCGTTCGGGAGATCAAACGTCTTCTCATTGAGGCTTCCGCTGCGGCGTTGCAAGCTGAAATGCGCAACCCTACGGCAACTTCTGGCCGATATAGTGTGTTGTAGTTCATTGGACTTGACGATGTCGTGTTCTAACTCGGAAACAATTCAATTCATGTACATACTGTATATATGATGCCTGAATTGCAAGGTTGGCCTTAGGCAGGCTGGAATATCTCCCCGTTAGAGGGGAAGCAAGGTCACTAGTCAAATCTGACTTGCTAAACCATACCGCTGTGTCATCAATTCAAATTGCGAAAGTTGCAGACAACCTGTCATACACATGGACCTCAGCTATCCAAGCCGAACCTCCTGGATCTGTGTCCGTTAACACCTAATGTGGCCGCCCCCCGAGAAGATTCTTTTACTCTCTTCTCGACATCCGAAGCTCGATTCTCCACTTCTCGCACAGCACCGTCGATCCACTGCAAGCTCTCTAAATGGCTGCTTAGAATCTCCGTGATCCGTGTCATAGGGTCTTCCTCTCCCGCCGAGGATACATCCTTTGGCCCGGACGATGAAGGCAGGGAGAGCGAGTTTACAGACTCGATTATTTGCGTAAGAGAAGCCGACAAATCATCGAGGTGACCATGAAGGTCAGTAGCCAGCGTATAGCTACAAGAAGGGTAACAGTCAGTTCCGGCCGACATGTGAGTGCACCGTGCAAACTTTTTGTCCCTTTCAGTGTCAGCAGGTCCGGTATCTAGCGCTCTCAAGCTTCCGCCTTGCCCCCCTAACATTTCTTGTGTGGATTTTTCGTATGCGTCCAAAGTGGAGGAAAGGTCCCTTTGCTGCTGTTCGATGTGATCTAGAGATTGGTCGATATCATTCTGTTCTCGTTCCGCGGCCAGGACATGACTATATAGTGCGGCTAACTGCAGTAAGTATCGAAGAGTTATCAGGAAAAGCATTTTAAAGTCTTTTTTGTTACACACGATATTGCTGTTCTCGATGAGAGCGCGATCCCAAACCGCAACTTCTCCAGCAAATTTGTTAAACTCTCGGACATGAACATCGAGCTCCGCAGACCACTTGTTGACAATGTCTTCAATTGTTTTACCCCTGAGGGTTGACGGTGTAGGAACAGTGGTCGTGGAGGGAGCTGTATTGCCTGTAGTTGAGGTTGAAGTTGATGATAAACAAGTAGGAACGAAGACATATTTGACCTTGAGCTTCATTCAACGCAGTGGAACCCCCCAAAGAAAAAATCGGTGCTGCCGAACGCGTCAGAGTGACGATAACAACGAATCACAGAATCTAAAACCTGCGGAGGCATCCTTCTTGTCCCCAGACGCACTTTTCGCGCCACTAAAGAGGTCGGAGGCAGGTACTGTGGCTTTATTTTCTATAAGAAACGCAAGAGGGAAGAATCAAATTAATCACTGGCTTGCTGACTCTTCTCCTTCGTTGCCCCCAAATTTCCAAAAAGTCCACCCGGAGGAGCTTGAGATAGACAACGTCAAAATGCTTGAGAGATAACTATAATGACTACAGACCTGCTGATGTCGTAGCATTCAAAGAAAACAGCGTTGATGGAGTAGGAGTGCTTGCAGAAGCCGCAGGCTCAGGCTTTTTCCCAAATAAAGATCCCCCGAAGAGACCCCCACCACCAAGACTGCTTGTGCTATTTGTTGGGGCTGCAGTATTTTCAGTAGGTTTGGGCGTGGTGCCGAAAATGCCACCAGGGAGCGGGGGCACTAGTTGCAAGCATAAGCATGAACACGAGGCCGGAGGTTAATGATGAATCCGACGAACCAGCAGTGGTGGAAGTCGACGTCGACGTGGATGACTGAGAAAAAACTATTCCGAAATTTTCATCGAGTGCCATTATACGATCAACATGGACATACAATTTGGGATCGGTGGTTTCGGCGTGGAACTACTAGCTTGCTCTGATGGCTTAGTGCTGCCAAATGGTGTCGATCCGCCACTCAAAGTTGTTGATGACCCCGTGTTTGCGGAGGCACCAAATAGGGTAGTCGAAGATGCACCCGAAGGGTTTGTTCCTGTGCTCGTTGACAGGGTTGTAGGCGGATTGCCAAACAAGCTTGTTCCTCCACTTCCAGCGGCAAACACGTTTGCGCCTGATAGAGCAGTACCCCCACCAGTGGTATTCCCGAACAACCCTGTGGGCATGGCTCCGATTGTTGTCTTCCCAGCGAATAAGTCGCCAGAAGAACTGGCTGAGGCAGAATTAAAGATGGAATAACGTATTGGGCCTTTTATAATGCAACGAACCTGTAGATTTACCAAAGATGTTGGGGGGATTGACTCCACTTCCTCCTTGTCCTTGTGCTCCCGTCGTATTGCCAAAAAAGCTCGGGGTAGATCCTGGATTATTGGTATTTTGAAACGCGCTCATTTTGCAACACAAGTGGCACTGTGGTCATGTGACTGCGTGTATGTAATACATTACTGCCTCGCAGGTGGACGCTCTAGTGATAAATCCAACTTTGAAGACAGGCTCAAGACTTCCTCCTCGACTTGTTGTATTCTTACACGCCTATCGGTTGTTGTAAGCAAGGCGTACCAGCAGCAATCAAAAAACCCACTGATTGTTGGAACGTTTTCCAAATTCGAAAGCTTGACTAAACCCAAGAAGACCCTTGTTGTTCTCTAAATGCTTCTTTTTGTATTCGGCTTCCTTCTCCAGCATTATCTTGAGGTCTGGTAATATTCGTGCATATTCTCTTTCGAGCTACAGCAATGTTAGTCGCACCGAGCTCGATCATTGACGAGACACGCACCAATGCTGTGCGAGAAGTCATAGAACCTTCGTCATAACGCCCAGCTCCAGAAATCTCCTCTTTCAGTCTTCTCAGCTCTCCGAACCATTTTGTTTCGTGCTCACTCAACTCTGGTGATGCCTTCCTCATCAGCGACCGCAACAGCCGATCCAATCTAGTCAGTAGCAACCTCTCTCTATCACGGATTTTCTGCATCTTCTCCTGAGCCCCGTCATGGCCTTTGAGCTTTTCAATCAAGTTCATCATTTCGCGGCATTTGTCTTGCTGACGGTGGAATTCTTGCGTCTGGAGCCCTAGTCGCAGTACAACTGCTCTGTGAGCAAGCTGAACTTCATGAATCTGAGTGGTGAAGCACTCTACGGTCTTCGCTAAGTAGCGTAGAATGTCAGGCGTCATGTTAAGATAAGATTCGTTCGTGTCCGGTGAGTCTGGAGGGGCAAGGTATGGGTTGGAAGGCAGGCCCAAAGGACGAGAGAGTGCTGAGGGGGGTGCAAACGGTTCACTGCCCAGGAGTGACACATATGCGGGTGGGGAATCTGCGGGGGCGAGCCACTTTGTCGAAACATCGTCGTCACTTTTCCAGAGAGGTTTTGACGGTGATAAGCGGGGAGAATCGAATTGAGGGGTTAAAGCGAACGCAGTTAACCGCATAGCAGATGTCATGATGAAGATGCTATAAGCTAAGTAAACGTCGTCGGGGACCGCAACCGCAACAACAGGATTGGAGCACCTAGAAACCAAATGTGTTCAGTCGACCGCACCAAAAGTAAGCCGTAAACCAACTTTCGCTCGACGGAGAAAGTATTGAGAATAGGATGAACATCAGTTCCACAAGTTTTGGTGAGTATCGCGTCCAAAGATGTCCCATGCTCCTCTTCACCAAGAGCCAGAGCGAGACTTCGGAGCATGGGACCCAGATGTAGGGCATGGACACCGAATGCATGATGCACGTAAACAGTGTCATCGTGAATCGGATCAGGAAGAAGTGAAGGGTGATTTCCTTGCAATAAATTTAAGATAGGCGTTTGTGTTTGCAATATCGATGTTCCCCTGAGGAATGAAACTAGTCCGAGATCGATTGTCTCATAGACCGCAAGCATGGGTAAATCTTGACTTCGTTCCTGCACTCATTAAATAACATTATAATGGGGACGCACACGACCACAAACTGACTAACGGACCTGTTTATTTTCCCATCTTGCTTCAATTTTGTCGACATCCAAACAAATGTCTACCCTTCCATCCTGAAAGACGATTATCATAACTCCGAGACGTTCCGTGTCGCCTTCGCAGTCCTCGAAACTGTTTCCAAAAGACATATAAACAATATCTGTGGCGTCTCCGCCTTCACTACTTCCAATAGTACGTGGAGATGGTTGTAACAAAAAAGGACCTTGCCGAAGGGGTTGGGATTTAATGGTTGTGGGTGGATGCATCAGAACTGATCGAGACGCCGCTGGGAAAACCGTCCCCGGTGGCAATTGTTTGAGAAGTGCCGTTATGTACTTGTGTTGATAGTCGTACAAAGCGGACAGGTTTTTGGTCCGGGCAGAGTTGCTCTCAGACAGGAATTCTTGTTTGGCCAAAACAAAACATTCAAGGGTGTGCACGTAAGACGACGGAATGGAACTAAGCTTCAGTCAGTCAAACATAAGTGGGGAAAGCTCCATCGCTCACGCATTTTTCGGCATATATGGGCATATAGAGTAAACATCGCCGGATTTCATGACCGCGTACACAGTCAGAGGCCCCCAGTCAGCCTGACCCTTTCCAAATGTGAATGAAGCTACTTGTCGCTCAGAGGCATCCTCGGCTAGAAATGACCTTCTGCTCCTGTCAGGCAAGAACGACAGAATCTGCTGCGGTTCATCCGTATCTACCGAGACGTCATATTCCCTGAAAATTCGAGTATTAATCAATAATAACATTGAGAAGTCGATGGGCCATACCGTAGTTTCCCGTCCACGGTCATCACCAACAAGGTCGAGCCAGCGTCTCCCCACGGATGCCACTCAACCTTTGCTATGGGTGGGGATGACCTCGACCCGTGATAGAACTGCCCTACTTGGGTACATCTCCAATGTCGTCGGTGTCAGGAACCACATTCCGACAGAAAAAGTGCATACTTGCAGTCAATAGTCGTGGATACGAGCCTCGTAAATCCCGGTCGGGGCAGTACTACAACCGCCACTTGAAATGCACCAGCCACTGCCAACAATTTATTGGTCGGATTCAACACCAACTGGTGAATTTCAAACTCGATGTTTGGGGTGTGAAGAACCTGCGGGAACATTCATATATTGCACGGTATCGGGCGTATAGCATTACTCCCCTTGTACGACTTGGCGCTGAGTTTCGAGTCCACAAGCGAAGTAATCCTGATATCCTTTCCAACAGCGAGGATCAAGTCGGCGTCCTTGAGAATCATCACTTGTCGTCTGCCTGACGGTGTGGGCCCATCTTCCTCTGGATCGACGTGAGTGAAGTGGGGCAGACTATTCAACGAAAGTTCCAAGACGCCTTTCTTCGAATTGGTCTGTTCATCCGAGCTCTTTGGAAGGGATAAGATGGGATGGTCATTCAGAACTGCGTTCCAGTCGTAGACCTCACTGTTCATTTGAAGAGTAATATATATTCTCACGCTGACGCGTACGACACACGACACGCCATGACATCCATTGGAACAGGATACGATCTATCAGCTAGCACCTACTCTCCAGACGGTCGCATTTTTCAGGTCAGTAGATTTGTACCATGTCCTAGGATCAGTGATCAGTGGAAGGCTGATCTCACAGGTAGAATACGCGAATAAAGCTGTGGAGAATTCGGGGTAGGCTTTTACCAGATTCATTTTGCCCATTCTTATGGTCCTCGTGTCTATAGCACTGCTATCGGTTTGCGTGTCAAGGATGGCGTCGTTCTTGCTGTCGAGAAAGTATTGCATTCCAAGCTCTTAGTGCCCGAGGCCAATCGGCGGATCCTCTCAGTCGATAAACATATCGGACTTGTAAGTTAATAACCCAAGATCTTCCCCTATTTATCTCATTTTGTTTGACCCCTAGGCTACGGCAGGTCTGCTTGCAGATGGGCGACATTTGTCCAATCGGGCGCGGGACGAAGTAGTCAACTACCGTGAACTCTATCGCTCTCCACCAACACTGAAGGTCTGCGATTTCCTCTCTTTCTCTTTCTCTCTCTTCTCATTCACCTTCAGACTATTGTAAGCCAGCTGGGACAATATTTACAAGTGTACACGCTTTACTCTTCTGTCCGACCATTTGGCATCAGCACTATCCTTGGCGCTGTTGACAAAGATGGTCCAGCCCTGTTCGTGATAGAACCCAGTGGAGTTTTCTATGTGTGTGGTGTATCTTGAGGCATGAGGTATTTTCTTTGACATATATTTCTTCAGGGCTATCATGGCGCCGCCGTTGGCAAGGGCCGCCAGCTTGCAAAAACCGAACTCGAGAAACTCAAACTCTCAGAACTTTCGACCCGCGAGGCTGTCATTGAGGCCGCAAGAATGTTTGTCTCTCAAGTACATTGGCAGTCTTTTATCTCATTTCCGCTTCACCCGCAGCCTATATCTCGTCCACGAAGACGTCAAGGAAGATTCTAAGGAAAAAGCCTTTGAATTGGAGATGTCGTGGATTGGCGACGAAAGCGGTGGCATACACCTTCCAGTACCAAAGGAACTCCAAATTGAAGCAGAACAAAAGGCGAAAGCGCTGATGGAAGCAAACTTCGATTGATGTCTTAGAAGTTCTGATTATTTACAGTAATTCAAACTGCTCTGTCACGGTCGTCGACGATCCCTCAAGTCAGGTTATTTCGAGATACAAGGATTACACAATCTGCTCAAGCTCTCGAGCATATGCAAGGGAGGCAGCAATAAGTTTTTGCTTTGGTATCTCTACTTGCTCCTCGCCTTTGCGTTGGAAGGTGATCGTGCCCGACATCAAATGTATCTGCCAACCACGCTGTAGGAATAAGGCTATGTTAGCAGACTGACGAAAATCGATAATACAACGAACGTTTTCCGCAAATTTGAGCAACTCGGACTGTTTTGTGAAGAAAAGCAACGTGGCAGCATCTTTGAGAGGTAGGCTATCGTATGCGACTTCTTCGCAACTTGCGATCTCATTCCTATGTGGGAGTCAGTATCGGTTTTGCGTGGACTTTCGGATGACCAACCGAATTGTACCCATCAAACTGTCGACGAAGAACTTGTATTCTTCTGCAGGAGCCTCTTCCCGTGCGTTCCAAACTTTACTATAGCTGCCCTCCATGAGCCATCGCTCAAGATTCACAGGGTGCCTGATAAATGGGTTGTCGTTGATTTCATCAGCAGGAAGTGGTAGTGACTCTAGTGTTGTGTGAAAGTCGGCAATGCGGTTTTGAGTGAGAAGTCGAATCAAGTAGAGCCCTCTGATTGGGAACTCTCGTTTGGATGGTGGAAGACTGGAGCTAAAAAGGAATGAACTCAGAAAAAAAGGAAGGAAAACACCTTAGTGAGCTCACTTATAATCAGTATAGTAAGTTTGAAGTTGGGAAAAGTATCTATCGAAAGAAGGCACATCTTTGGTCCGAATACTCCAGAACGCGCCGATTTCGAGAATATCACCTGGGGATGGGTCAAAATAGCAAAATATAAAGGAAATCACACACACGAGACATGCAAAGGTCATCAATAGCGAGGTTCCCCCGAGGTAGCAGTAGCCCAGCTTCCATTAAGCGAACCTATGTAACGATGAGGGCGTAGGAGACACTGAACGCATATTGAGGTACCTTAAGCTGAGCCAGCAAAGTCCCACATGTTTTCAGGTCGGATGGGTGTGCGTCGAATGCTCGCTGGAGTCGACTGTAGAGCGCAACAATGTTCTGAGGAGCCATGAACGACGCGTATACGATGGTGGATATTACGTAATGATAGTTCTGAGATGTCCAGCTCGGAGGCAGCTACTCGCTTGCTTAGCTTTTTGAATGCTTCCCCCACTCCTTTTCACGCAGTTCGTAATGCAACTTTGCGTCTCGAGAGAGCGGGCTTTATCAAGGTCGATCTGTCTATCAATGTTTGCTGAAATGTTCGGTTGACCTCCGGATGCAGATCAGAGAAAGTGACGACTGGGAGAGAAATGTAAGAGCAGGCGGGAAATATTACTTCACGAGGTCATACAAGCTCCCCAAATACTCTTGCGTAGATCGCTAATAACAAAACAGAAACCAAAGTTCCCTCGTAGCCTTTGCGGTCCCCCCGAAATGGCAGCATGGAGCTGGCCTGTCCATTGTTGCTACTCACGTAGATAGCCCAAACCTCAGGGTGGGTGAATTTACGTATTCGAGAGGACTTCGATCTTGAAAAAGACTAGATCCGGCCTATTTCAATGCGCTCGAAGATGGACTATATTCAAATCGGAGTGGAGACTTATGGCGGCGGAATTTGGCACTCCTGGCTCGATCGTGATTTGTCTCTAGCTGGGAGAGTTATCGTTGCTGGAGAGGACGGAACCTTCAGTTCAAAATTGGTCAAAATTGATAGACCCGTCCTGCGTATTCCGTCACTTGCTATCCACCGTAAGCTTATGTTATTCCGCTTCGCCTAAATTATTGAACCATTGTCTCGACTAGTGGATAGGGATGTCAATTCTGCACTAAAGTTTAACCAAGAGACTGAATTTGTTCCTATACTGGGACAGATTTCCCAGCAGTTGACCCACCCCGGCCGGGACCGGACTGATAGTACGTCTCACTGTCGAGAAAACCAAAGAAGGTCCGGTTTCACGTCATTTACAGATCGTAATCATCACCCTGCCTTGATGTCGCTTTTGGAAGATGAATTGTCCGTTACGACAAAAGATATCCATGACTTTGAGATGTACGTCATACATTTACTTGCACTTTCCAGCTACACTTTTGACCTGCGGCTAGATCTCTGTACGATACTCAACCGTCTGTGCTAGGAGGCGTCAAGAACGAGTTCGTATACAGCTCCCGCCTGGATAATTTATTCTCTTCGTTAGTTTCGCACAATTTCGTTCATCATTATGTCGTTATCACTTGGATAGGTTCTGCGCCGTTGAAGCATTGGCAGAAAACACCTTCATTCAGGAGTTCCCCACCCGTCCTGACAATATCTGCTGTATCGCTCTTTTCAATCACGAAGAGGTCGGAAGTGTCTCGACGTCTGGCGCCGGCTCTTCTTTGATACCAGGTCTTCTCAGTCGTCTGTCTCCTACCCCGGGGACTCTCGCACAGTCCATCTCCCGCTCGTTCTTGATATCAACTGATATGACCCATGCCATTCACCCAAATTATACTTCCAAACATGAGGATAACCACACACCTCAAATGAATGGTGGTGTTGCCATCAAAACCAACGCTACACAGAGATACAGCACCGATGCAACTGGAGCCTTCATAGTAAAGCAACTCATCAAACGAAAGGGCGGCAAAGTGCAGGAGTACGAAGCGCGGAATGACATGTGATTATTCCCGTGACTCTCCCGCTGGATTGATATTGAAGATTATTTCTCTGTAGGCCTTGCGGCTCTACAGTCGGACCGACGCTCTCCAAGTCTGGAATCAGGACTGTGGACGTAGGATGCGCAATGCTGTCCATGCACTCAATTCGAGAGATCGCCGGGTCCCATGATGTCCAAAGTGCCATTGATCTTTTCGGTTCATTTTTCGAGGCATTCAGGGACGTGGATGATGCCTTAGACATGGACTGAAGTACTTCGGATACAAATAGATGTGCTCGTCTCAAATTAAATTCGTTCCGCTGTCTTATCGCAGGTGGTAATTCAACTTGCAGAGACACACTAAAGGTCTCGGTCAGAATCAACCAAAAGGTCTCGTTGTTTCTGTGTGGTGCGCGGCGGGCCAGTCGTTCACCCACACACATCCCCTCTCTGTCAACCCATTCGGCTAGAAACAACAAATACAATTTCCCGGGATATTGTCTCGTTCAGTTACCAACTCTGCCAGTACTCCTCCGTTGAGAGGTGTACATCTTTTATCACAGAACTCGCCGTGGCTCCCAGATCCGAACTGTAAGAACCTAGTAACTTCACAAGCCGCCATCGCCAGTAGCCTTGGAAGGATCGTAAACACGACCGAATACCGAATGCAAACAAAGGTCCTTGATGCACCGCGGCCAGTTACACGCAAGGATGCAGATCCATTGGGAATCTTCAGAGGCATTGTCTCTAGACACATATCTGAATGTGCCATCACAATTCAACGTGGCATAGTACTACTCACTATGTATGAGGCGCAACATCGTCTAGGCGTCGTCACCGAATGAAAGAAGAGTCTTTGAAGCCTTCCTCGTCTTCTTCGTTGCCGGTTTTGATCGTATATCACGCCCTGTATCACTCGCGTCTCCCCCGAGGTCTCCTACGGCCTTCCTCTTGCCAGTTGAAGTTTTTACTGTACCACTCTTCTTTGAGGATAAGAAAGAGAGACTCTTGTTCTCCGGCTTGACTCTTTGGCGTTGTGATTTTGAATCACCGTCATTTAATGGCAACTGTGCGAGATCTTCAAGAGTCCGGAGACCTTTCTCTGAAGCATCATCAATGATTGTGTGGTGACGGTAGGAAAGCATATGCCCAACGTTTTCGTTTCTCATTCTCCGCCTCCCTCTCCGTAAGATGCTTCCCTTCCTTGAGAACAACGACTTGCGGCTTCTCGTCTCCCTCTTCCTCGTCAGCGCTCCCCCGATCACCTTCAGGACGTTCAGGGATGGGAGGGCGCTTCGGTGGTGGTGGACGGTCGTCTTGCTCATATTCGTCGTCGTTGTCGTCGTCGTCTGGGATACCAGCGACCCGATTCTGGAGTCTTCTGAGGAAACTCGGAGTCTGTTTATCATAAGATAAACGGGATGATAATTGGTGACGAGTGAGCTCTTTCTTGGACATGGCTGTAAGGGCTCAGCATGACCAATCCGAGCTAGTTGCGTTTGACCCTACATACACTTTTCATCAAACTTGCGTTGTCCCTCCAGCCCGAACGGCGCCTCACGTTCGCGAAGACAGATATAGTGTGTTAGGAAAGTCACATTGGTTTCTATTCCTGAGATTGTACCTTTTGTCAGGCTGCGATGAGCATACCCGCTATATCAAGGCCCCATCTGGGAACCATCGAAGAGTGCGTAGCTCCTCGCACCTACCTATGCATAATTTTTCATATGTGAATCACAAAGGTCTGGCTTGTCGGATAGCAATGGCTCGTTTCCTTCTCACCCAATCGATTTCGGCGATAATGACAATGGCCCAGCAGACAATTCTGCGGATGAATCAGAAGAGGAATTTCTTTACCCTGGCGCGAATGAATCCTTGAGCCATGAAGTTGACGTTCCCGCCACAATTGCAACTGTTTCTCAGTCAGGACCTTCCCCTGCCCAATTGGAGGCTCTTTACGCAGCTGCTTCCTCGGGAGACCTTTCGTTGCTTAAAAGGCTATTCAGAAGTGCATTGGAGTCTGGTGATGTAGAAGAATTTGCCTTGGCAAATGACGCGTCCAGTCGTACTGGCCTTACTGCTCTGCACGCTTCTGCCAGTCGAGGATACCTTGACATTGTCCAATGGTGTAGGTTCATTTTCACGTGTTCGAATATACGTCCCCTCACACTGCGTGTATTCAGTGGTAGAACAGTGCGGTGCCATCCCCGGTTTGGAAGACAAAGAAGGCGAGGTTAGTGAGCTGGCTATGATAGATATAACGTACTTTTTTTCAGATTTTCGAGACAGACAGCTTTACACAAAGCTGCCCTTCATGGACACCTCGACATCATCACATATCTCCTCCCAAATAAAGCCGATGTGCATACTCGAGATGCCGATGGATGGACAGCATTGCACAACGCGTGCTCAAAGGTATGGCAATAAGCGTGGCTTTTGACCGTTTTATTTTTATTTTTCATAGGGCTACTTGGATATCGTACGGTGGCTTTGTGAGAATGGAGGTGCCGCCTCCGATTTCAATGGAGTTTCAGGAGTGGACATCCGTAGTAAAGGAGGCTGGACGCCTCTCAGTAAGTGATTTCGTTCCAATGTAACCTATTATCCCAAATGATTGTTGGACGACAAGTGAACGCCGCGTCAAAGGGGCACCTGCCTGTTGTCCACTATTTACTCACGAAGCAATCGGCAGATCCATTAGTCAGAAACAACTGGGGTGAA
>Ga0209006_10000790_pt1 | contig 29234 bp, 18 predicted proteins | sample JacPin_JW_Ref_O2_FD_188567 | JGI IMG/M metagenome (GOLD analysis project Ga0209006, IMG submission 188567) | Forest soil microbial communities from Algoma, Ontario, Canada - Jack Pine, Ontario site 1_JW_Ref_O2 (SPAdes) (version 2) | ecosystem: Environmental > Terrestrial > Soil > Boreal...
GATTTCGAAAACCGTGGCACCAGTGGTGCCGAACAGGTTTCCTTGCGCATCTATGATCACCCCCGCGATCGGCTGAAGCCCGTCCGCGCATCCGGGTTCAGAGCAAAATTCGTGCAGCACAGTCTCCTGACCGCTCGGGTCCAGCTTGAATACGTTCCCGTAAGGCTGGCCCTCGACACCCCCGCCAGTTGTAGTGCCGTAGAGATTGCCGGTGGAGTCAATTGCTGGGCCGCCCTCGGGATAGGCCCCGTCCGGGCAGTCTCCTGGCGTCGTGCAAAAACTGTGAAGCACGGTCTCGATGCCTTTGGTATCCACTTTAAATACAGTCCCCGCGCCAACATTGCCGCCGAAATAGGTGGTCCCGAAGAGGTCACCGCTTGCCTCCATCAACAAGCTGCCTCTTGGGGATTCGCCGTCCGCGCACTCCAACTCTGAACAAAAACTGTAGAGCACGGTTTCATTCCCGCTTGGGTCGAGCTTGAAAACAGTGCCCCCGACACCGTTGGCGCCGCCTCCGTCGGTGGTGCCGTAGAGATTGCCCTCGGAATCCTGCGTCAATGTGGTGGCCGGGTAGGCGCCGTCGGGCGTTCCCTGGAAACTATAGAGAATGGTTTTAGCTTTTCCAGCCAGCTTAAATACCATGCCGTAACCGTAAGCGCCCCCATCGGCCGCCGTACCATAGAGATTGCCTCTTTTGTCTCGAACCAAACCCCCGAGAGGAGCCCATCCGTCTGTGCCGCCCTGAAAGCTATAGAGGACGGTTTCTCTCGCTCCACTCACTTCAAACACGGTTCCGCAACCCGTAATGTGCCCTTCCATTGTGCAATCGCCGGTACCGCCAACGGTAGTCGTGCCATATAGAGTGCCGACAGGAACGGCGCTAACGCGGCTCGGCATGCCGCCCACGTAAATCATCGAAGCTTCGGGCACGCCGCCGTCCGGCGGCCCTGCGAAGTTGTAAAGGACGGTGAATTGCTGCGCGTGTGCGACTGCCAGAAGGGCGACTGTGAACGACAGGATTTGCGTTGCTAGTTTTTTCATAATAGGCGCTTCCCGAAACGCAGTCTTTCTTACAAAGCATCCTACCTCGCTGGGGGCCTTAGATCATCTCGAAGATTTGTGTTATTGACATCTAATTCATCGGACGAGATACTAAGTCATCAGTTGGGGCAGTTTCGAGAGGCATCGGTCGACTAAGATGCCGTTCGAATCTGCCCCAATACCTTTTTCAGGGCTCTTTGACAACATAAGTATTTATCTTGGAAGACTTTCCACTTAACTTCTTTGAACACCTATACGGGGCGTTTTAACAACAGCGTCTGACATGCGCGGCGTGCTTCAGCAGTGAGGAATCAGAGGTTCCACTAACTCCTTTATCGCCAAGACTTTGACTATAACTCCTGTGTTTTCATAGACCTTGTCGCTAAAGTATTGATTCCAATATACCGGGGGTGGGGGTACCCCCATTTTGAAGCAAATCACCCAACGGTGAGCGGATCGCGATTTTTTAAAACGACCGCGGAGGGAAAGTGCTGATCGATAATAATCCTGAGCTGATCGGGTCGGGAAAGGGCGAGGCTTTCACTTCTTTCAGCTTGCACTCCTGCCCTGAGACGGTGAGGTCGACCAATGCAATCGCTGCCGGCGCGCCGTACTCGGCAACATAAACTCCACCGCCGTTACCGGATTGGCTGACTAACGCCAGCCCCGCCAGATAGGACCAGTCCGAAGACTGGCCTCGAATGCGTCCCGATTTGCAGCCGCGGGAAAGCGTGCCTGTCGCTTTGTCAAAGAACATGGCGCTCACCGAGTCGCCTTGCGTATTGATCACGTAGAGCACCGATTCGTCGGGACTCAGCATGATGTTGCTTGAACTGATGCTGGATTTATTCGAATAGACAATTGTCGGCTTCAAGCTGCCGGAAGAAATGTCGGAAACTTCCACCACCACCGAAGTCGAGGTATCGCCGAAAAGCGCAAAGTGTCCGTCGCTCGTTATGTCGATGGAGTTGGGATAAGTCGCATCGAGCGAACTTAGCGTCGCCGTGGAGTACTGTTTGTCGCCGTGGGATATCGGCGTGCCCACCGAAAGATCGAACGATTCAATGGTGCCATCCGTGTAAGTGGCAATCAGCATATTGCCGTGAACCGCCATTCCATTGACGATGCCACCTGCCAATCCTGCGACCTGTACATCATTGATGAACGCCAGGCTGCATCCGGGTTGGATGGCAAACGTCCCGATGGTGTTGGAATCGGTGAAGCTGGCATATAAATATTGGCTGTTGATCGCGAGACCAATGCCGTTCGAAGTGCCGCCATCGCTGGCGGATCCAAAGACGGCGTCGCTCTCGGTGAGATCGCTCAAGTCAACCCCGACAATGACTCCGGAATAGGCTTCCGAAGCAAAGACACATTGCTGACTCTGACCGTTGAGCACCGCGAGCCGGTTTATGCCGAAGAAACCACCATTAATCCCATTGCCGAAGGTTTCTACGAATTGCTGGAAAGTCAGCGAACCATCCGGCGCTACGGAATAAAAACTGAGGCCCGAAACGACTTCTGGCGCCACATCATCGTTGGTGATCACCCATTGGTTCGCTCCGAGAGCAATACCGCTGAATGCGAAAACACCCAACAGGAGCGCCGCCGCCCAAAATTTAAAAGTTTTTAAAGTCATCGTCATACTAGGCGGGAGCCCCTTCTTCAAAGATAAAAATCAAACGATCCATAAAGCTGCTGAGCGCTGGCAGATTGGGGCGAATCTGTTCGCGTAATTCTTGGTGAAAACGGGGCCGCATTTAAGCAGCCCCGTCGGGAGGGTTATTCAGCCTACATTTCGCTACTTGCCAGTTCCCGTCAGAGTTGAGGTCTGCGGGCTACCAGCTGCGCTGTCGCTCACCTGCAAGGTTCCTGGCCTCGTACCGGTCTGCGTGGGAGTGAATGTCACGCTGATTGTGCACTTGGCTTTCGCAGCCAGACTCGAACCACAAGTCGTCGCCGAGATACTGTAGTCTCCGGTGGTTGAGGCCGAGATACCGGTCAGCGCCACGGTCTGTTTGTTGGTGAGAGTGAAGACCTTGGCCGCGCTGGTAACTCCAACCTTGGTAGCTGGGAACGTCTTGGTGGCCGGTGTCAGCGTTGCGCCAGTTGTGCCAGTGCCGGTGAGTGGCACCGATTGCGGGCTGCCTGCAGCGTTGTCGGTTATGGTGACGGCTCCGGTTCGGGTTCCAGGTTGAGTCGGAGTGAACGTCACTTCAATCTTGCAGTTTGCTTTTGCGGCCAGAGTGCTGCCGCAGGGCTTGGTGGAAGTTACAAAAGCGAAATCGCCGCTGACCGAGATGCTGCTGATGTTCAGCGTAGCCGTTCCGCTATTGGTGAGGGTAATGTTCTTTCCGGCGCTGGTTGATCCGACCGCAAGGCTAGCGAATGTCAGCGATGACGGTGTGAGAGTCACAGCCGGTGCGCTGACGGCAGTCACGGTGAGTTTGATGGTTGTGGTGTGGCTTAGAGTCCCGGACACGCCGGTGATGGTGATGGTTGAAGATCCAGTCGTGGCGCTCGCGGTGGCTGCAAAGGTCACAGTGCTGGTGGTGGTTGCGGGATTCGGGCTGAACGACGCGGTTACGCCGTTAGGCAGAGTAGAAGTACTCAAGGTAACGCTGCCGCTGAAACCATTCTCTGGAGCGATGGTAATTTGGCTCGTGCCATTGCCGCCCTGCGCTATGCTGACCGAAGTTGGGTTCGCGCTCAGGGTGAAATCCGGAGCCGCAACCACGCTGACGGCTTCCGAATTCGACTCGATGCCGTTGACGACAACAGTCAGGTTGTAGCTGCCGGAAGGTATTCCATTCGGCATATCGAACAATCCGGAGACGGAAGTTCCCGGAGCGATCGAGTGAGTATTTTCATCGTGAGTGTTAGCCCAGTAAACATTGTTAGGAGCTGCGACCTGCTGCAAGCGAACCAGAGGATAGTTCGTGCTGCCTTGGTAGTCGTCACCGTAACCGTTGTTCTGGGTCAAGCCGTTGAGTTGCGTTCCAGAGATGGCATTGTTGGTCGAAGGGCTGCCGATTGTGCCGCTGACCGGATTAATGGTTGGAGCCACACCCGACACGACGCCTGAAGCCGGAGTGTAAATTTCGACCGTTCCGCTGAAGTCAGTAAACATGATCTGACCGGTCGGAAGTACCATCAGATGCCCTACGTACGATGAATCCGACGGGCAATGTGACGGGTTTGGAGCGTTTGCCAAAGTGTTAGAAGTCGGGTCGTATTCGACAAACTGGCATTTCGACTGGAAAAGGCCAGGACTCAACATGGCGAGCACTTTGCCGTTCGGTTCGAGTGCTGCCGGACCATCGGCCTGATCCAAACCGCCTGCGGGAGTCGGTCCCGCTGCCCATTTGTTGCTGGCGACGTCGTATACGGCTGTAGCCACTACGTTGCCGCCAAACTGCAGCACCTTGTTGTTGTACATAAGAACTGCAGCGCCCAATTCTTCGTCGCCGGCATTGTAGAGTTGCACGGGAGTCGACGGTCCGCAGGTCCAAACTCCTGTGGTCTGGTTGTAGAGTTCCGATCCTTGGCTGGTACCGCATTTGGTATCGCTTTTCGCATCTACGGTCAGCACCAGGTCGTTCGTGAGCATGGTAAAGCCGGATTCATCATTATTAGGCTGATCGACCGAACCCGTCGCCGTCCAGGAATTCGGACCGTTGAACAAAGCGTTTTGGGCGGTACAGCAGTTCGCCTGCATGTAGGTTCCGTCGGCGAGCAGCGTGCTTTCCGCGTCGCCAAGGCGTGTCCAGCCGGTTGGCGCGGAGTTGCTCACCCAGGTCAATGTGCTTCCAGAGATGGTTCCGATCGCACCCAGGTTCGTCCAATCCTGGGAACCGTGGTTGTATTCGCCACCCTCGATGACAACTGTCTTGCCGTCCAGTAGTACTTCGGAGCCGAAGAACCAGGGCGCGTAGGTAGAGGGCATGTTGCCGCCGGAACTCCACGTACCATTGATATAGCTACCGGTGGAGTCTGGAGTGAGAATGTGCCACGCGGTGGAATCTCCGCTTTGTTCTTCGTGGACCAGGATCCTGCCGTCTCTGAGCTGCAGCATGGCGCCTACATCGGCCCCGGGTTGATTGGTGAGTGGTGTCCAGGTTTGGGCGGATGCGGCCGCAATCAATGCACACAGCACGGCGGACGCGATGGCGAGCTTTCGAAGAAATTTCAAGAGGAATCCCCTTTGGGTGGCGTGGACAGACAAACGAGAACCACTGTATCTGCATTTCTGCTGTTTGTGTAGGGTGAAAGAATTTGTCATTTCAAGCGCACGATTTTGGTCTACTAGCGGCAGCAGGAGCCGCATTCGTCGCTATGCGGGCTTGAGTGGGACGAAAGTTAACGGGCGAAGGCTAGTGGGCAGACTGAGGATCGAATCCTGATAATCCCAAGCGCCAGCCCAGAAATGTGAATTCGTCGGCTATCAGTTTGAGCCGCTGCGCCCGGCCGGAGCCTATGCCATGTCCAGCGTCGAAATCGACGCGCAACAGAATCGGATTGGAAGACGCGTTCGCAGCCTGCAAGCGCGCCGTCATCTTGGTCAACATCCAGCTGGTCACGCGCGGATCATTCGCTCCTGTCTCGAGCATCACAGGAGGATATTTGGCGCCGTCTTGCACATGAGCGTAGGGACTGATGGCATACATCGCGCGGAACTCCGTCTCTGATTTGACCGTCCCGTACTCCGACGCGTTCATGGCTCCGGTGGCGCGCTGCTCACTGCGCAGAATATCGGTGATCCCCACACGATAAAGAACTGCGCCGATCAACTCCGGATGTTGCGTGAGAAAGCCGCCGACCGCGATACCACCAGCACTGGTTCCCTCAATTGCGAGGTGAGCAGGCGACGTATATTTCTCGTCGATGAGATAGTGAGCAGCTGCCACGAAATCATCGATGGTGTGCTGCTTCGTCGTCTTCATGCCGGCTTGATGCCACGCTTCTCCACGCTCGCCGCCACCGCGCACATGCGCGAATGCGACGATCCCTCCGCGCTGCAACCACGGCAGCAACGACGGATCAAAAATTGGCGAGATGGTCAGCCCGTAGGCGCCATAGGCCTCAAGCAAGGTTGGGTGAGAACCATCCATCGCGAGATCTTTGCGATAAAGAATCGACAGCGGAATCATGGTTCCATCCGCACTCTTCGCTAAGACTTCCTTCGATGCAATCGCTGACATATCCACGGTGCTGCGCTGCTGCAAGCCTGTATCTGTGAAAATGCCGTGATCGGGTGAGTAGGCATAAATCAACTTCGGCGTGGTCCAGCTTTGCATCAGCAGCGCCATACCCGGCCGGCGGAAATCGGCGACGACCGTGCCTACGGTTCCGCTGATCGGCAGGGAGAGCGGCGCTGGTTCTTTCTCATTGCTATACGGAGCTCGAATAACGCCGCTCAATCCGTCCTGAAAGCCGAAGACGTACAACGCGTCTTGCGCCGCGGCAAGTCCGGTTCCCTCCCCCGCCGACAGAATGAAGTTGCTCTCAGGGATTACGACGTGCGCATTCGCAAAGCTTTCGGTCGCGAGATCGAAGCTCATGACTCGACCATTGCTGATCGCTCCGTTCGCTCCTCCTTTAGTTAGGACATAGGCGCGTGTGCCGTGAATCGCCATGGCCAGCCGTCCGTCCTCGTGGCCCACGACCTTGATCCAGGGACCGTTTTCGGTGCGGCGAACCCAAATCGCCGGCGTTTCCACCACGCCAGAAACTTGTGACGCCAATAACAGTTTTGTTCCCGGTACTACTTGCACTGTCACTTCGCCATATTTTGGGAGGACGGGATCGGTTGTTACATCCGGGCCGAAGACAGCAATATCGGTCGCTTCCTCAGCTCCCAGCTTGTGAAGATAAACGCGCACGTTGTCGAATTTAGTTGATGCCGGAGCACCCGGTGCCATCGCCTGCATTCGCCTGAAATAGAAGTTTTTGCTGTCGTCCGTCCACGAAGGCGATCCGTCTTGCGCCCGCGAAATGGACTCGGACATCAGCTTGCCGGTCGCGGTTTCGACGACATGCAGCACGGAATTTTCGGAACCGCCGAGCGATACACCTACGACGACGTATTTCGCATCAGGTGAAGGTTCGAAATAGTCAATGGCCGCATGTTTTCCTTCCGTCGCCAGCGTTCCCGGATCGAGCAGCAGTTGCGCTGTGCCGCCCGCCACCGGACGCATCATTAGTAGTGCGTCGCTTTTGCCGGGCGGCGTCTCAAGATAGAAATAGGTATCCAAACTGCGCGCAAAGCGCCGAACTTCTGGGACGGTATCGGCCAGCTTCGTCAGCTCCGCCAAAATCTCCGCGTTCTGCGGGGCGAATTGCTGCAGCGCCTGTTGGGTCACGGCGTTCTCGGCCTTCATATAGTCCAGCAGCTCTGGGCCGCCAGCTTCCATCCATCGGTATGGATCGACGACGGTCGTTCCGAAATAAGTATCGGTGACCGGACGAACCGGAGCGACGGGTGGAGTGAGCTGAGCTTTACTGATCGTTGAAAGAGTCGAAAGTATCGAAAGCCCAAGAGCAAGCGTGGTGATAGAAAGAGTCTTCATTTGCAGTTTGGAGTACTCGGCCTCGCGGGAATGTTAGAACCCCTGTCAGAGACAAGTCAATTGAGGTTCGAAGTCAGCGAGGTTGTCGACCGAAGGATGATGTCGGGACGGTTTTCGAAACGTGGGAGGACTAAAGAGGCTTGGGAGCTAGGTGGCCTCCGGAATTTGGAGACGTTGGAGCTTTGTACGTAGCCCTTCGCGGCTGATTCCGAGGATTTCGGCGGCCCGCGTACGATTTCCCCCGGTGTGTTCTAGAACTGACGAGATGAGTTGCTTTTCCATTTCCTGTAGCGACATCGGCGAAACGGGCGCCGTCGGGGACGACGAAGTTGCTCCACCGTTCCCACGTTTTCGAATTCTCTCGTTCAACAATTCGGGGCCGCAAGGGGCGTCGGGAGATGCCAGCGCGACGAGTCTTCCCATTTCACTTTCGAGTTCGCGGACGTTCCCCGGAAAGCTGTACGCGACTAAGGCGGACAAGCAGTCTTCGGTTAAACGCGGCACTGGGCGGCCATAGCGCGCGGCTGCAGTGCGAACGAAGTGTTCGGCCAGCAGCCTGGTATCGTGCGGACGCTCGCGCAAAGGAGGCAAGCGAAGGGTAATGGCAGACAGGCGGAAAAATAAATCGGCGCGGAATCTTCCGGCTTTCACTTCGCCCTCTAAATCCCGATTCGTTGCAGCCACAAAACGAACGTCAACTTGTTCGGTGCGGGAGTTGCCGAGGCGCGTAAACTCGCCCGACTGAAGAACGCGAAGCAGATGCGGCTGAAGATCGAGCGGTAGATCGCCGATCTCATCAAGAAACAAAGTTCCCCGATGCGCCGTGCCGAGAAAGCCGACGCGATCGCGATTCGCGCCGGTGAACGCACCCTGCACGAATCCAAAAAGTTCAGAACCAATCAAGGTGGCCGGAATGGCCGCGCAATTTAACGCGACGAACGGTCCTTTCACGCGCGCACTGTGCCGGTATACGGCGCGTGCGATCAATTCCTTTCCGGTTCCAGTCTCTCCTTCTATTAGCACTGGCAGATCGGTAATCGCGATCTGATGGACGGTCTGCAAAAGACGCGCGATGCCGGGATCTGCCGACACTATTCCGTCGGATTGGCTGTAGGCGTGTTCTAAACCTTCCGCTCGGCGCTCCGCCTGACTCATCGCCACGGCAGCGCGCAATCGCGGTGCCGCCAGCGCACAGACTTCATCTAGTAGGTCGCGCTGTTCTTCCGTGAAACGGTTTGTGATCTGGCGATTCTCCAGATAGATAAGTGCGAACGCATCGGTGCCCGCAGCGAGAGGCGCGCACAAGACCGATCGAAGGGCGAGTTGCTTTGTGCTCGGCTGCCGGCTGTAGGGTTCGGTGATTGATGCGTCACCGATGAGCACCGCTTTGCCGCTTTGCATTACGGTTCCAGCAATCGAGCGGCTGACCGCTTCTTCAGCCCTGGATAGCGCTTCGCTGCGGAAATTCCGCGACGCCGTGGCCTTAAACTCACCCGCTTCTCGCACCACGACGAATCCGCGGTCCGCTCCCAGTCCTTCGATCAGAGTGTCGAGAAGGCCGGAGAGGAGTTCTCCGTACTCGCCGTCTTTGAGCAGCGATCGCGACACTCGATAGAGAAGAGCCAGATGTTCTGCCGGAGGATTTTCTCGTTGAGGAGTCATGCCGAACCTGCAATCCAAGTCTTTCCCTCGCGAATATAGCACCATTCACCAACTAAGCATGGTGGCTGGCAGTTGTCTTGCGATGTTGTTCATAGATTTGGCGCTAATTGATTTTGCAAGAGGGCAATACGGTGCAACGTAAGGCGCTTAGGTTCGAGCTAATCGGGGAGTGACAGAAAAACGGGCCAAGCGCCGCCAACTTTCTGGTCGATGTTGTCGGCACCAATAGATCGCCGCAAAGCTGGTGTCGTTAATTTTGAAAGCCTAATTTGTAAAAGCTCTAAATGAGGAGAAGCACTATGTCGAAATGGACGCAGTTCTTGTTACCCGACCTTTGCCTGTGTTTGTTTCTCGCAGCAGCAGCGACGACGGCCCATCAGCAAGGACGGCCCGTAAGTGCGCACAGCAACCCAACCGGCTTTACGACGATCGATGCCCCCGGCGCCGGAACTGGGAGCGGCCAAGGAACCATTCCCTTCAGCATTAACAAATCGGGAGTTATAGCTGGAATGTACTTTGACGGGAGCAGTGCTTATCACGGTTTTGTGCGCTCGGCAAAAGGTACGATCACACCGTTCGAGATTTCGGGATCAGGCACGGCTGCGTCTCAGGGAACCATCGCCTTCAGCGTCAATACGGCGGGAGATATCGCTGGAACCTACGTTGACGGGAGTTTTGTTTATCACGGCTATGTACGTAGCGCCGCCGGCACAATCACCACTTTCAAAGCTGCCGGTTCCGGCACTGGCATGCATCAGGGAACCGTTCCCATCGGGATCGATACCGCGGGAGACATTGTCGGAACCTACATGGACAAAAAGAATGCGTATCACGGTTTTGTGCGCGCGGCCAGCGGCAAGATCACTTCCTTCGAAGCTCCGGGCTCAGGCACGGCTGCGTCTCAGGGAACTATCGCAATCAGCGTGAACACTGCTGGAGTGATCGCGGGACTCTATCGCGATAGCAACAGCGCGTATCACGGTTTTGTGCGCGCCGCCAATGGGACGATTACTACATTCGACGCTCCCGGAGCAGGAACTAGCAAGAATCAGGGAACATTAGCCGCCAGCATCGACACATGCGGAGTGATCACGGGACTGTATCGCGACTCCGCGAATTCGTACCACGGTTTTGTACGGACTGCTAAGGGAGTCATTACAACCTTCGAGGCTCCAGGCGCGGGCACGAGCGGCTTTCAGGGGACGGGCGGTTTCGGCATCAACACGGCCAAGAACATCGCGGGACCTTATTTGGATTCTGGAAACGTGCTGCACGGATTCGTGCGTGCGGCAAACGGCACAATCACGACCTTCGATGCTCCCGGGGCCGGCACCAGTGGATTCCAGGGAACGTTTCCACTCAGCATCAATCCAGCGGGAGATATCACAGGGACCTACCTGGACGGGAGTTACGCCTATCACGGATTTGTGCGGACGCCGTAAACGGCGGTCAGTGCCGCGAACGACAGTTAAAGCTAAACGGAGAAACGAATGCGAGATATGCGTCTTAAAATTCCTGGTTGCGGCTTGTCCGGATTGATGCGGAGCTGCTTCTTAAGCTTCTTGCTCGGCTGCGTAATTTCGTCCGTGGGTTGCTCTTCGATGAATAACTCGGGCGAAGGAGGTAATGGTGGCGGCAATCCGAATCCTGTGCCCAGTATCTCGTCCATCACACCGCCGAACGCAACTGCGGGCAGCGGTAATCTGACGGTGGCTGTTGGCGGCGAAGGCTTCCTATCCACTTCGACCGTGGAGTGGAACGGCAGCCCGCTCACAACTACCCTCAACGGAAATCAGCTGAATGCGACGATTACGGCGGCTGATATCGCAACGGTTGGCGGCGCGCAAATCACCGTGATGAATCCGTCTCCCGGTGGGGGCCCGTCGAACCCAGCGGGATTTGCAATCATCGGCACCGAAGCCGGTCCGACTCCGGGCTATGCCTATGTTTCCAACGATTTCGAGGGAACCATCGCAGCCTTCTCCATTGATCCAACTACGGGGAGTCTTACTTCTGTGCCAGGCTCGCCCTTTCCAGTGCCGGGCGCGCCTTTCTCGCCTGGCTCGGGACCGCAAGCGTTGACGGCGGATCCTGCGGGGAAATTCTTGTACATTGCTAACAATCCAATCAACACATCATCCGCCGACGATCTTCCTGCTTTCGCCATCGATGCTTCGAGCGGCGCTCTCAGCGCGGTGCCGGGGTCGCCCTTCACCACTGGTTCCCTCGAGGCTCCGGTGACGCTTGCGGTCGACTCCACCGGCAAATTTCTCTACGTTGCTGACCAGGATGGCAACCAAGTGAGCGGAAACAACATCTCCAGTTTCAGCGTGGATTCATCAACGGGAGCGCTGACGTCGGGTGCTCCAGCGATGTGCGACGCTTTATTGACCTCCGGAGTCGTGACCGACCCGGTCGGTCCATTTGTATTTGCGTCGAACTCATCAGGGTCCGTCTGTTCCTTCTCGATCAACTCGCAAGGCGCGCTACAGCTGGTTGGTTCGCCCATAAACCTGGGCTCACTACTCATTACGCGCGCGGTGGGCGTTGATCATTTCGGGAAATTCGTCTACGTCTTGACTGCGCCTATCACAGCAGCCTTACCGCTTAATATTTGGGCGTTCGGCGTTTCCGCGGAAGCAGGATCGCTCACCGCCGTGTCGGGATCTCCCTTCGCAACAGGAGGAACCGCAGGCGATCCACCTTTTTCTATTGCGTCCGATCCTCTTGGCCGCTTTGTGTACATCAGCAATTTTTTTGACATTTCGGGCTTCAGCGTCAACAGCAGCACCGGTGCCCTCACCCTGCTGGCAGGATTTCCGATAGCGACGCAGGTCTCGGTGGGCGTGTCCGCGTTTGTGGATCCATCGGGCAAATTTCTCTACGTAGCAAACAACGTGAATGAGACTTTGTCCGCTTACGCGATCGACCCAACGCTTGGATTACTTACGCCGGTCCCGGGCTCACCTTACGCCGCCGGGAGTTCTCCGACGGGGGTGACAGTTACGATCAAGCCGCAGTGATGGACCGAGGCCTACTTTATGCGGAGACTGCTCTGGTTGATTTGCCGAGACCGTTCGATGCGTCCGTCTGGTTTTGGTTGAGTCAGGCTGAACTGGCAGAGATCTATCGCGAGAAAGACGATAGGGGGCCCTGCAGAGCTTGCCTTTCAGAAGTCGCTAGAGGTGGCGAAAAATCTCCAGACGCGAAGAGTGCCAATAGTTCCGGGACACCCTAAGCTGGCTCAACTGTTGAGTAACTACGCCACCTTACTCCGCGATGAAGGAAAGTACGCCGAGTCGGAATCCCTCTACAAACGTGCCCTCGAAGTTTGGGGGAACGGGTTGTACCCGGACCATCCGGACGTTGCAGAGAAGCTCACAAATTATGCGACGCTGTTGCGGAAATTGGATCGACAATCCGAAGCTGAGCCGCTGGAAGCAAGAGCCTCCACCATTCGCACGAAGGCAGAGGTTTCAAATCAGATCAACTAAGTTGTCGGGCGGCTAGAAACAGTTTCCTCCAAGGAACTGTAGCGGGGCTGGGGAGCCCCGCTTTGATACGCGGCTACTGCAGAGTCACCAGAACCTGGATGGAGCCTGTGCCTTCGGTCAGCGGTTCCAACGCTTTGCCAACTACGGCTCCAAGCATGCGGGCGCGATCGGTTCCCTTCATGGCGAAGCCGGGGCGCGACGACGCCACCAGTAGATCGCCCTCTTCGATGGCGCCGTTTTCGGCGGTTACGTTACAAGGAACGATTCCAACGATGGCTAGCGGCACTTCTGCGTTCGTTTTCTCCTGGCCTTCGGAGATGGAGTAAGGCGTCCCAAGCAGCCCGGGCTTGGTCGAATAAATACCCGCGATCTTTGTTGAGTACGGCGACTGCGACAGGGCGAGTGTGCGGTGTGCGCCGCTGGTGATTTCGAGCAGGTCTCCTGGTTTATACAACGAGCGCTCACCGCGTACCGCAACAGATTCGGCGAAGTCCGCGCCGCTCGCAACAAATCCTCCATCGGCATAGGCCACGCCGGTGGTGCTTACGCGGAATTTGTGAGTACCGTTGGTCATCCCCAGATAAAGATTGCCTCCATTGGCGTTGACGACCACACCACCGTTGATGAGGCCGTTGCTGTTGGTGGTGTCGATATCGAGGGCGTAGTCGTTGTACGGAGTGCTGGTGCCTATGCCGACGGTGACGGCTAGATTTCCTGTGCTCCCGAGGATCATGGCGTTGTTCACGCCGACCGTCGCATATTCTCCGATAGCCGCGGAATTAGAAAGACCATCGACGGAAACCCCGGCATCAAATCCCAGGAACGTGTTCCCGCGTCCCGAAGTGTTAGACGCATTGGATCCCTGGCCAGCGGCTGCGCCGATCGCCGTGTTTTCGTCTCCGTCGTTCTGCGTGAGGGCTCCGTCACCGACGGCGGTGTTGTAAACACCGCCATTACTCAAACCCATTGCGTCCGCGCCAATGGCTGTATTGCCGATTCCGTTCGTATCTTCGAGAAGCGCCTGGTAGCCAACCGCCGTATTGGCACTGCCGGTGCTAACTGTGTTGCCTGCAAATCCAAGGTATGCGTTCGAATTACCGAAAGAGCCGTAACCCCAAAGATTGCCGCCAATTTTGAAGTTGCCGCCGGTGATCGTGCCAGTGACGTTCAAGTTGCCGCTCACTGTTTGATTTCCTGTGAACGTGTTGGCCACCTTCAACTGTGGAACCTTGGTCGTGTCCAGATTGAGGGTGACATTTCCGCTGGTGCCACCGCCAGTAAGGTCGGTGCCGGCCGTGACGCCCGTGATTTGCGCTTGCAGCAGAGCGCACGATAGCAAGGTGGAGAAAGCCGCGCAGAGTAAACGATTTCGAATCTTCATGACATCACCTCGTGTGAGATTTGTATGCAAGTCAGCTATTGCAAAGTCACCAGAACCTGAATGGAGCCGGTGCCTTTCGACAGCGGTTCCAGAGCTTTACCGACCACGGCTCCTACCAGCCGGCGGCGGTCGGTCCCCTTCATGGCGAAGCCAGGACGCGACGACGCTACCAGCAGGTCGCCTTCGTGAATCGTGCCGTTTTCGGCGGTCACGTTGCAGGGCACGATTCCGACTATGGCGAGCGGCACTTCTCCTTCAACTTTTTCGTCGATCGCGTGTGGCGAACCCAAAACTCCCGGTTTGGTGGAATAAATACCAGCTATCCGAGTTGAATAAGGCGAACGTGACAGGGCGAGGGTGCGATGTGCACCGCTCGCGATTTCGAGCAAATCTCCAGGTTTGTAGAGTGAGCGCTCGCCGCGAACGGACACAGATTCGGCAAAATCCGCGCCGCTCGCTAAGAACCCTCCGTCGGCGTAGACGGCGCCGTTGGTGTCGACTCTGAATTTGTGGACCGTGTTGGTCATCCCAAGATAGAGGTTGCCGCCGCTGGCGTTCACGACTACGCCGCCGTTGATCACGCCGTTACTCTTCACCGTTTCGATATCAAGGCCGTAATCGGGATATGGAGTAGCGGTGCCGATCCCCACGGCTACTGCGTTTTTCCCGGTTGCGCCGAGGATTAGCGCGTTGTTTTCGCCGACCAGCGCATTGGCCCCGATCGCAGTGGAGTTGTTGATAGGGTTGACGGTGTTCGAAGCGAGATATCCCAGGAATGTATTGGATGAACTGGTACCTGTGACACCTCCGCCGGCTTGGACTCCGACTGCGGTGTTGTTATTGCCGGCGTCGTTGGCATCGAGCGCGTATTCGCCGAAGGCCGTATTGCTTCCTCCACCTACGTTGTTGGAGAGGCTTAGATAACCGGTCGCTGTGTTGTCGTTGCCGTTTGTGTTGGATACGAGAGCTTGTTCGCCGACAGCGGTGTTTTGGCCACCGAGGTTGTTATACAGCGCATAAGCGCCAACCGCGGTGTTCACGGAGCCGGTCTGGTTTGCATAAAGTGCAACAGAACCGATCGCGGTGTTGCCCCCACCGTTGGTGTTGCTGAAGAGAGCCCGATAACCGTCGCCGGTGTTGTTCGTGCCCGTACTTGCTGTGTTCCCTGAGAATCCAACAAACGCGATGGCATTGGCCACCGACCCGAAACCAAAAAGATTGCTTCCAATGGCGAACATATTTCCGGCGACTGTGCCGGTCGCAGTGACATTTCCCTTGACCGACTGGTTGCCGGTGAAGGCGTTGGCTGCTGCAAGTCGCGGTACCTTGGTCGTGTCCAGATTGAGGGTGACATTGCCGCTGGTGCCGCCGCCGGTGAGGTCGGTCCCGGCGGTGACGCCCGTGATTTGGGCTTGCAGAACACCGGAAAGGAGCAAAGTGGAAACGAGAGCGACGAGAGCCGGGCGTTGGATTTTCATGAAAATTGCCTCTTTGGGACTTGAGGGCATCTAAATTCGGCCTTCTGTCTCTTACAGCGCAGGCTTCGCGCGAATCTGATCACGGCCGCTGAAAATATTTTCAAAAGGAATGGCGTCGGGTCGGTTGGGCTGTCGGAGGCAAAAAAATGCCCGGCCTCGAGATCGCGAAGCCGGGCTTCTTAGGTCCAGATTGGGACCTAGCTCCAGAGAAGTCGTTTAGATCCCTTTATAGGTGGCCACCACGCTACCCGTTCCTCCATGCCCGAGCGTGAAGGACCAGAGCGCTGCGATCGAGCCATCTCCCACAAACGGTCCGGTTGCGGCAGAAGGGCCGCACACATTCGGCGGAGCGGGAGTGTTCTGGATGAAAGTGAGATATCCGTAATTAATGTTGAAGGTGTTGTTGGTGAGGCTCAGGCCATGTTGAAAGCTGACCAGTCCGTATGTCGACGTGCCGGTATTGTCGAAATCGTTGGTGGTCGTGCCGGTCGCATCGACGTCCGCATAGCGGTAGAGAACAGCCGAACGAGAGACGCCGCTCAGGTTCTTGAGCTTCATCGCTACCTTGGCAGACCCAAATCCGGTGCTCGAAGCCGCAACATTTGTGATGGTCTGCGTCAGCTGCCAGATTCCGTCAGTCGTCTCGCGGGTGACGGTAATGACATTCCCGCTATGTTTAAAAGTGGCAGCTTGCCAGTTTCCACTGTCAAAGTCGGCCCAGTCGTAGTACGCGGTCCCCGAGTTCTCGTCACAGAACCCGTAGCCTTCCAGGATTGCCCCCACATCGATCATCTCCTGGGTGGCCACGCTGAATTGAGTGATGTTTCCGTTTGCGGTGACGCAGAACTTCGTTTGCGTGATTGACGTTCCGCTCGAATATGTGACGTCACAGGCCGTGGTCGATTGGCTGCGGGCGGCTTCCGGGGGCATTTGTACCAGCTGGGTTTTTTGCGCCAGAGCCCAAGAAGAAAGAGTGAGAACCAGGATGAGTAGTGTGGATTTTTTCAGCATGTTACATCTCCTTGATAGTCAGATCCGGAAGGTCAGGGGGATCTGCCCTCTGTCTGTTATCAGCGCAAAATCGCGGCAAATCTGATCATCGATCAAGAAAAAGATTCTAGTGTGCAGAGAAACCGCGTAACTAGCCAATTTTTCAATTAGTTCCAGTTGACAGGCGGGACATCCATCGCTACCCTGCTACCCAAATGTTTTCCACCTCCTGAGGGTTGCTTGGGCCACGAGTCGACGGGCGAGATTACGAAGTTGTTGCAGGGCTGGCGGGACGGCGACCGCAAGTCTCTGGATGCGTTGGTTCCGATCGTATACAAAGAACTGCATCGCCTCGCCCATTTCCAGTTGCGCCAGGAGCGCCTCGACCACACTCTGCAAAGCTCCGCTCTGGTGAACGAGGCCTACGTGCGCTTCGTTGGACTGAACACTCCGAAGTGGGAAAGCCGGTCTCATTTTTTCGCTATCGCGGCGCAGTTGATGCGACAAATTCTTGTCGATTACGCTCGCCGGCACCGTGCCGGGAAACGAGGAGGGGGGGTCGCCGCACTATCTCTAGAGGACACGGCGATGCTCTCACCGGGCAAGGAAAAAGATGTGGATGTGGTGGCCCTCGATGATGCGTTGAAGGCGCTGGCTGAAGTCGATGCGCGCAAAGCCCAGGTGGTAGAGCTCCGTTTCTTTGGTGGATTGAACTTCGAGGAAACGGCCGAGGTGCTCAAGGTATCGGCGGTTACGGTGGCGCGAGATTGGACTACAGCTCGAGCCTGGTTGCATCGAGAGATGAATCGTGTCGGGCGTTCCGATGGAAGCTGAACGATGGAAACACGTGGAAGACCTGCTGCAATCGGCACTGCTTCTGCCTGCCGATCGCCGCGACGAGTTCCTGCGCCAAGCCTGCGGCGATGACGCGCCATTGCTGGAGGAAGTGCAGTCTTTGCTGACGGCCCACCGGCAAGCTGACAATTTTCTCGATCAGCCCCTCGTGGATTTCGCGGCACAGACGGCGACCGGCGAGGCAGCCGTTTCTTCGAGACCTTCCATCACGGGACAGACCATCTCCCACTATCGTGTCCTCGGCCCGCTGGCCAGCGGTGGCATGGGAATCGTGTACCGAGCGGAAGATATTAAGCTGGGTCGGGGAGTCGCTCTGAAATTTCTGCCTGGAGATTTGCCCAGCGACCGAATCGCATTCGAACGTTTACAACGGGAGGCGCGCGCGACCTCGGCTCTCGACCATCCCAACATTTGTCCTATTTACGAACTCGGCGAACACAACGAGCAGCCTTTCATCGCGATGCAGTTGCTGGAAGGCGAGACGCTGCGCGAGTGGATATTGAACGCCCCCAAATTGGACACGCAGTTGCGATTGAACCGGGCTCTGGACTTCGGAATTCAAATCGCGGACGGGTTGGAGGCAGCACATCAAAGTGGCATCATTCACCGCGACATCAAGCCTGCGAATGTTTTTATAACCACGCGCGGTAACGCCAAGATTCTCGACTTCGGACTGGCCAAGTCGGTCGAAGATATTCCCACCTCTGAACCAGTGACTAAGCCATCTGTGGCCGACCCGTCTGTTGCAGATCCGTCTGTGGCCGATCGATCGATCGCGAAAACCGCCCCGGTTGGCGGGGATCTCGGCGAAACGCATTTGACCCGCACCGGGACGACCATGGGCACGGCCTACTACATGTCTCCGGAGCAGGTGCGCGGCGAAAAGCTTGACGCGCGCACCGACGTCTTCTCGCTGGGGCTGGTGCTGTACGAGATGGTGACCGGGAAGCGCGCCTTCAAGGGCGAAACTGGAGCCGCAGTCTACGACGCGATTTTGTACCGCACGCCAACATCGGTGCGACAGTTGAATCCGGCAGTCCCGGCCGAGTTGGAACGGATCATTAACAAGGCAACCGAAAAGGACCGCACTCGTCGGTATCGATCCGCGCAGGAAGTGGAAAAAGATCTGAAGAGTTTGCGCGCCGCGTGGCGTCATCCGGTCTTATGGCGAAGCCCGAAGTTCATAGCCGCCGGCGCAATACTTCTGGTGGTCGCTGCGGGTATTTGGGTACTGTCGAATCGCTCCGCGCATTCGGTTCCTCACGACACGGCTTCATCGATCAAAGCGCGGCGCTCAGTCGCAGTTCTCGGTTTCGACAATCTAGGGGGTCACTCCGGAACGGATTGGCTCTCTACCGGCATCTCGCAAATGCTCACCACTGAACTGGCCGCCGGCGGAAACCTCCGCTTGATTCCGGGAGAAGATGTCGCCCGAGCGAAAAGCGAACTGCATATCTCTGAAGCGGGAGTAATTTCCAAATACAACCTGGGCCGTGTTCGGAAAAACCTGGGAACCGACGTAATCGTTTTCGGCTCGTACACGGTGCTGGACGGCGGCGACATCCGTCTCGATGTTCGTTTGCAGGACGCCGCGACTGGCGAGGTGGTTGCATCATTCGCCGAGACTGGTAACGAGAAGACGCTCTTCGATCTCGTTTCACTCACGGGAGCAGCGATACGCCAGAAACTCGGCGCAGGTACGGCGCCGGCTTCCGCCGAATCCAGTATCAAGGCTTCTCTTCCGGCGAATCCGGAAGCCGCGCGGTTGTACTCACAAGGATTGGAAAAACTCCACGGCTACGATTCCCTTGAAGCCCGTGATCTTCTTTTGAAGGCCGCGGAGCTCGATCCGAATCACGCCGGAACCCGTTCCGCTCTCGCCGAAGCGTGGCGAAATCTTGGTTACGACGTCAACGCGCAGAAGGAAGCACAGAAAGCCGTCGATCTTTCCGCCGATCTCAGTAAAGAGGATCGGCTGTGGTATCAAGGTCGATCGTACGAAATGCTTCATCAATTGGACAAAGCCGCGAGTGTGTATCGCACGCTTTTCCAGTCCTTCCCGGATGGACTGGAGTATGGATTGCGATTGGGTTCTGTCCTGACGGATGGCGGAAAAGCGAGGGATGCGCTCGCCACCGCGGAGCTTCTCAGAAACCTGCCGTCCCCTTATCGCGATGATCCGCGTATCGACTTGATGGCGGCCAACGCGAGTGGAAACCTGGGCGACTACAAGCAACAGCTCGCGCTCGCCAGCCGGGCAGAACAAATGGCCCGATTGCAGGAGGGAACGCTGGTTGCCGCCCGAGCGATCAACTCAAAGTGCGGCGCTCTACAGAGGCTGACCAAATTCCAGGAGGCTATTGCCGCATGCGAAGAGGCTTACCGCATATTTAACGACGCGGGAGACCGCGCGCAAGCCGCTGGCACACTGAATTCGATCGCCTTGACCCTGGAGGATAAGGGCGACTTCGCGGAAGCGAGATCGAAGTTCGAAGAAGCACTGGCGATTGCGGAAAAGACCGGCGACAAAAGGTCTGCAGCCCGTTACCTCAACAATCTAGGTCTCAATTTGTGGGACCGTGGAGACCATGTGGCGTCCATGAAGGCCGACGAGCGATCTCTTAAAGTTGCGCTCGAGGTAGACGACAAAATTGGCGCCACCAACACCCTCGGCAACATTGGACTCATCCTGGTTTCCTTGGAGGATTTTAAGGGAGCCCGCGCCAAGTACGAACAGGCGCTGACCCTAGCGCGCGAGACTGGGAACAAAAAAGCGGAAGCCGCGAACCAGATTCATTTGGCCGAACTTTCGTTCTACACCGGTGACTTGCCGGCAACGACCCGCGCTCTTCAGGCTGCCGATTCTTTGCTGCAAGGGACCGGCGACAAGCGGCATGAGATCTACACCCTTTTCACATGGGGAGATGTACTCTCAGCCCAAGACGACTTGGCCGGAGCGCAAAAGAAATATCAGGAAGCGTTGGATAAATCCAAAGAAGTTGGCACTAAAGACTTGGTCGCGTATTCACAAATGGCGCTGGCTGGCGTTTACAACGAACAAGGCCGCCCAAGCGATGGTGCGGCACTGGCGAAAGCGGCGGCAGACGAGTACGAATCCCTGAAATCCTCCGACTTCGAGATTCAAGCGCTCGGCAACCTGGTTAACTCTCTGCTGGCAATCGGGAAACCGGACGAAGCAAGCCAGGCCGTAAAACGCGGCAAAGAGCTACTGTCGAAGATCGAAGATCCTCAGATCAAGATCGACTTCAATGCTGTATCCGCTCGAACGGATGCAGCTTTGGGAAACAAAACGCAAGCCGTATCCCAGTTGCGCCTGGCTGCCGCAGAGGCGCACCGTCACGGAGCGATCGGATCTGAGTTCGAAGCTCGCCTAGCACTGGGCGAAATCGAACTTCAAGCGGGGTTGCTCAGACAGGGTAGAGCGAGCCTCGAGCAGCTAATAAAAGATGCCAAGGGTCGTGGGTATCTCCTCGTTGTTCGGAAGGCGAGCACCGCTCTCAACACCCCGTCTACCTCTCAGCATTCTTAGCGGGAGTGTTTGCAGGTCAGAATCCCTTATTTCTTTTTAGCGGGCAGATATTTCTTCTCGATCGACGCGACCACCACATAATTAGGATCCACCATTTCGTTCAGATGAATCCGGGCTACCTTCGACAGCAGTTCATAGGCGTCTAGTTCGGACAAACCGTAGTCCTTGTGGATCCAGTGCACAAGTTCGGTGAATGCGATGCGCACGGCATCGTCCAAGGGACGATACGCACCCACCGTCATGATCGCGTCGTCGTTCTCGAACTGCGGCCACGCAATCGTGCGGCCTTTGATCACGCTCAACTGCACCCGCGCTTTCAGCGGAACCTCGATCGCAGTGCCGGCAACTTCTCCATCGCCCATGGCGGCGTGGCCATCGCCGATGTAGAACAATCCACCTTTGACGTTCACCGGGAAATACGCGGTGTTGCCCACGCTGGCTTCGGGCGAATCCATGTTGCCGCCAAATTCGGCGGGGACAACGGAACTGCGTGCCTCGCCATTCGCGGGCGCAACTCCGATGCAGCCGAAGAAAGGATGCACCGGAATCTTTACCGAGAAATCTGAATCGAGCGCCTTGAACAAAGCCGTATTCGCGTCGTGATCGATGTGATAGAACCAGACCCGCTCCGGCAGCGGCGGATGCAGCATAGGCGTGTAGTTTGTCTCGTTGATGGCGCCGAATCCAGGCGCGAAGGCGCCAACGCCGGTGTCGCCATCCACTTGCAGATCGAGAATCTTGACCGCGAGCGTGTCGCCGGGTTCCGCGCCTTCGACGAAGAAAGGCCCAGCCAGCGGGTTATCACCTTTCGACATACTGAGCGTATCGCCCGGTTTTTTGAGCGCGTTCCCGAAGCAGTCGAGCGTGTTGGTATCGAGGATCTCGCCAGATTTTAGCCGCGCCACGGGTTCGGCCGTCGCAAAGAGATACTTCACGTTGTCGTTGGTCGTCGTGTAGTGCACGACATTAGGCTGCGCGTGAAGCGCGGACGGAACAGCCGCCACGATTGCCAACAGGATCAGAGCACAGCGTTTGAAATTCATGCGGCCTTCCTCGTTAAGGTGAACGCCGCACCTACTATAAATGCTGGAATGACAGGAGTCTTAGAGGTCCGATTACAGAATGGCGGCCATGCTGGTTCCGGCAGCCGCGAAGACATCGGCGGCTTCCTGCTCGGCGATGGGTATAAACGCTTTCACAACCGCGTGATCAAATTGGGTTCCGCTGCTGCGGACAAGGCGTCCGACCGCTTCCGAATGCAGCAAGCCCGGCCGGTAGCAGCGATTCGACACCATGGCGTCGAACGCGTCGATGACGCAAATGATCCGCGATACGAGAGGTATGTCGTTGCCTTTGAGTCCTGCAGGATAGCCCGTACCGTCCACGCTTTCGTGATGGTGCAGAGCGTAGAGACTGGCTTCTTCGAGGCCCGGAAACAAACGCAGAATCGACCAGCTGTATTCCGGATGACGATTGATGAGGGCGCGCTCTTCGGGAGTGAGTGGACCGGGTTTCTTCAGAATCGCATCCGGCACACCGACCTTGCCCACGTCGTGCAGTAGGGCGGCAACCTCAACCTGGTACATTCGCTCTTCTGGAATTTCCATTTTCCGAGCTACCCGGAGAGCCCATTCCGCAAGGCGCGTGCTGTGCACTCCGGTGTTGATGTCCTTGAGGTCGAGCATCTGGTTGAAGGCGCAAACCAGAGAGTTGCGGAAAGCGAGATGCTGTTCTTCGAGCTCCTTGATGCGGAGTACCAGTCCCGTGACGTCCGGGACTGGATTGGGGGTTGCCGCCATTTCGTGCACTCGCTTTCTATCTTTTACGTTTTACTGCAGTGCTTTTACTGCACTAAAAGATCTGACAGGTTTGAACTGCCTGGTAGGTATCCAGGCGCCCGAAACCGAGATTCTGGTTGCCGAGGTAGTGGGCATTCGCCAGACCGACGGGAACCGCCCAGCTCGGGCAATCGCCATTTTTACCGAGCATGAGCGCTGCCGTGCCTGCGACGAATGGAGTGCTGAATGATGTGCCCCATCCCGCTGCATAGGTACCCCATGGATAAGTGGTGACGATGCTCTCTCCGGGGGCCGTCATCCACACTGGCGGCGCACCGTAGTTAGTAAAGGTCGATTGGACGTCCGTGTCGGAAGTCGAAGCCACGTCGATCACGCCCGGTAGTCCGCCCGGGTAAACCGTCGTATATAGGCCATCGTTCCCGGCAGACGCAACCGAGACCACGCCTTTCTTGTTCGCGTACTTGATGGCCGTCGCGAGTTCGGTGGAGTAACTGGTGAAATCAAAACTCATGTTCATGACATTCGCGCCGTTAGCAACCGCATAATAGATGGCGCGTAGAACATCGGAGTCATATCCAGTGCCGTTCGCCGAGAACGCTTTTAGCGGCATGATCTTCGCTTGCGGCGCGACCAGGTGCACGATGCCGGCAGTCATGGTTCCGTGTCCAAAGTCTGTGTAAGAACCGCCATCAAGAACTGCAACCGTGCGCTGATCCAGAACCGCAACCGTACGCTGATTAAGCGTTGCAGTCTGTGCCGCATTCAAGTTCGGGCTGACGTTGACGTCGTTCATTTCGGAGCCGCCGCTGGTGTTGCGCGTAAAGTCGTATCCGTTAACCAGAACATTCTTTAGAACCGAGTTGGTGGGATCGACACCCGTATCGATGACCGCAACCGTCGTTCCGGATCCCGTTACGTTGAATGTGGCCTGCGTTTGGGCAGTACGCACTAACTGGTTTCCAGGCTGCGCCAGGTAACCATGCCAGACAGTCGAGCCATAGTAAGGAGTTGGCACCTCATCCGTGAGATAAGAGGGATCGGACGCCGCATAAGTAGGCTGCACATTCACATTCTGATCGACTTCAACACTGAGGATGCCAGCCTGAAGGTTGAGGCGCAGGATGCTAGTGACCGGATTCAGGATGGCAGGAAGGGTGACCAGAAAGAGCTGTCCGTTGGGATCACCAAGGCCGGTAACGACCTTGCATCCGGTCAACAAGCACGTGAGGTTGATTCCAGGAAGTCCCAACTGGTCACGCACAATCAGACGAGTTTGCGCTTGCGCGGGTGGAGCGCACACAACCGCCAGCAATAGAAGAAGGCTGGCTACCACGCCTACGCGCCGCGTACTCATATGTGATTTAGTGTTCAACATCGTTTTCCCCTTTTCGACCCTGTACCCAAGTGCGAGTTTAGAGTAGAACTTTCGTGCTTTCCACTTACACCCGTACTCTCTCTGGAGTAACTCGTTTTGGTTCCTTTGGTAAGACATGTCTGGTTACCTTATCTCCGGGTTGTCGAGCGGAATGCGCACTGTATTTCGGCCCGAAGTCTTTACTGACAGAAACATCCGATCTTTTGGCTGGAATTCCATGTGAAACTCTCCCTGCTTGCTGACCGATGTAGTCGCAACCAGTTGGTCCTTTTCGGTCGACAATTCGATGGTTGCGTTGTTTTGCAGAGCACGCAGGGCTTTTTTGTCGAACACTTGACCGACGACGTGCACCGCATCCGATTGGGGGCGGCGGCCGAAACGTAAATCCACCGTTAATCCCTCGGCTTCGCAGATCACCTGCCACACGTTGAGTGCGCCGGTGCGGACGCCCGCTGGAAGGGGCTGCGAAAAACTATCAAAGATGATGTTCGCCAAGGTCCATTTCTGTGACTTAGCGGCCAGTTTGGCATGATTCTTGGCGTCAAACTCAAGCTTTGCCATACGCACCAGACCCTCAGGCGGGGCATAGGCAGCTTCGTCGGAACTCATGCGCCAAACCCGGCTCCATGAGTCAAGCGCGGTCTTGCATTTGACGCAGCCCGCCGCGAGGTGGGTTTGGATGTCTCGACTGACCTGGGGGCCGCTAACTCCACGAACGAAATCAGCGAGAGGTTGTTCTGAAATATGCTGCATTCTGTTTCAGCTCCGTTAAAAATCGAACTCTGTCTCTAGTACAAAAGGGATGGCAGGGGCTCAGAAAATACAGCTCCTGATAAAAAACATTGGATGGCTTGTTACTCCTTTCCTATCAATAGGAAAGGAGCCCAGTAGTAGGGGTGAGGGCGGCGTTCCCGCAGGCTGATGCAGGCGGTTTGCATGGCTTGAGCCTTCGAACGGCCTTGCTGCAGTTGGGTATAGAACTCGAGCATGAATTCCCTTGTACTGTCGTCGTGGACGTCCCACAGGCTCAAGACGAGGGACTGCGCTCCCGCCTGCAACAGGCCGCGCACCAACCCCATCAGCTCGTCCCCGGGAGTAATCACATTCATGCCGGTGGCGCAGCCGCTCAAGACCACCAGTTCGACCGGCAACTGGAGGTGCGCCATGTCGTAGAGGCTGAGATGAGACGTCCCCAGACGAATCGACGAGAACATCGGATTGTCCTGTCGGAAATAACCATGCGTCGCAATGTGGACGGTACGGCTATGGGGCCCGTGCGTTTGCAATACGCTTTCGGTAGCATCGTCACCGATGAAGAGTTTCGCGTTCGGCAGGATCCCGGCAAGTGTAGTGACTTCGGCGCGAATCGCCGGAGTCCGTTCATCGGGCACTCCAAGGATCAGCGAATCACCGGCCGCATTCACCGGTTTGGTCTGGCAATGCGCGTAAATACTCGCGCTGGGCGCATACGAAACGGAGAACTGGTCAATCAGATAGGACTCGCCGTCATGCAGGGCATGGAACGGAACGTAGTGAAGCAATCCGTGCTGCACGAAAACAAGATGGCGGACATCGTTCCGAGCATTGTTCCCAGCATTGTTCAGAGAATCGAGCAGATGGCGAATCGGCGCGATCAATTCCTGGTACAGGCTCTTGAGATGTGCCAGTGTGGATTCCAGCAGCGGCTGGCTAAACGTCTCGACATATTGCGGATCGAGGCGGAATTTCGACATCTGAAATTGCAGAAAGTGCAGCAATTTCTGGATGCGCGATTGCACCGTGACCGGACAGATATGAAGATTGTCGCGAGTCAACACGCAAGCGATGATGCGGTCGTGGGCGCAGAAAAACTCAATCAACGCGGTGTCGGCTGGAAGTGCGGATCGTATCTCCTCCAGCGACGTTGTCGATGAAACCTGCAGGCCAGCTTCATTCGCTTCGGCGACCGTCGCTTCTTTCACCGCTCGCATCAGGTCGGTCTCGCGCGAACGTGCCTGCTGCTCCAGTTGTTGCACACGCTCCTGCGAACGCTCTTCTGGGCGCAGCTGTTCGCGTTCGATCAGGTTGTAATACCAGTTCAACTCCTCACGAAGGTTGCGGATCGAGCGCACCAATTCGCTTTGCCCGGGATTGGCCGCAGTCGGCACATGGACAGGCTGGTTTAGCAGATCCATAAGGGTGCGCGATTTGGCCTGTTCGATGTAGGCGAACACTTCTTCGAAGCTGTTCTGACGACGCAAGCAGATGTCGACCAGGCTTTCATAGACTTCGAGCTTGTTCTCGAAGAAAGCGATCTTCAGCTCCTCGCCCCGCAGACTGCTGCGTAATCGCTCGACGGCCAAGCGGGCGCGGCAATAGGATTCGTAGGCCGCTTCTTCGTTCCCAGTAGTGCGTTCGACCTCGCCCATCAGGAACTCGGCTTGGTAGACGAGCGTTGGTGAATCCATCGCTGTCAGGTCGGTTAACGCCAACTGGCAGTGTTGCTTCGCCAGTTTCGTGTCGCCTAATCGCAATGCGATCCGCGCGAGCAGGAGATCGGCGAGAACCGCCTTGCTGCGCATCGACGATGTGCGAAAAAACTCATGCGCCGCAACGCACAGACGCCGCGCCTCAAACAGCCGTCCTTCGGTGAACAGGACAAGCGCTTCATAGAGATCGATGAGCGAAGGCCAGACGAGATTCTTGTCGCGCACAAACATCTCTTTGGCCTGCGCAAAAAGCTTGACCGCTTCGAATGCCTGCCCCTGGCGGCTGGCGGCGATAGCAGCGAAGCCCAGCGCCTTGGCCGCTTCGTATCCAAAGCCAAGTTCAAGGAAGCCGGCATTTGCGGCGCGTCCCAGTTCGCCGGCCTCAGCACTGAGATTCAATTCCAGATAGATTTCAGAAAGATCAAGATTGCAGAGCGCCAGCTGATAAGGATCGTTGGCTTTCTTCGCGCTTAGAGATGCATCGCGTAGCATTTGAATCGAGCGCCCATATTCTCCGCGCAGAAAATATAGATAGGCGATGTTGTAGTCGGCGTAGGCGACCAGAATTGGCATGCCCTTCTGCTCGCAATGGCGACGCGCGACTCGATGCAGTTCCAGGGCTTTGGGAAAATCGTTGAGGCTGATGTGGCAAAGCGACAAATTGCTCAGAACGGCTGCCAATCCTTCGCTGTCGTCGTGAGCGAGCATCTGTTCGTAGGCACGTTCGTAAAAGGCCAGCGCCTCGGTGAAGCGATCCTGGCGGTGATAGATGTTTCCGATATTGATTTCGAGGCGAGCGAGCCGGCGAGTATTTCCCTGCTTGCGAAAGATTGCGCCTGCGCGCTCACCCGCACTGACGGCCTGATCATAGCGGCCCAGCAAGAGGAGAGATTGAATCGATCCGCTCAACGTACGGGCAAGTTCCGCTTCCTCGCCGGTTTGCTCGAACAAAGCGATGGCTTGTTCGTGCAGTTGTACCGCCTCGGCGTGCTCGTCCAGGGCATACATCGCATTCGCTTTCGCACGCAAGCTTCGCGCGAGCATGCTCGGATTATTCAGCGCTTGCGCAACGTCGAGAGCGGCATCCGCCAGCCGTTTGGCACGATGGGTGTCGATGCGAACCTCTTGCCAGACTCTTTCGGTGAGGGTGTTTACAGCTTCATCCCACGCGAATGCAGGATGTTGAGCGACTAGTTGGGCACGGGTAGAAGCGTCGTCGGTGACGAGAAGACGCTCAATCATAGCGTCAGCTTCCGTCTTCTGAACCGGCTGGACGCTCACTAGAAGCCCCTTTTCTCCAAGTGCTTCTTCAGATGGGCCAGGCAACGGCCACGTATCGCTCCAATAGAGCCCGTCGCCATTCCCAGTTCCTTGGCGATGGTTTCGTAAGGCCACGGTGGAATTTCGAAGAAAAGCAGCCGTACCATGCGCTCGCATTTTTCGGGCAATGCAGAGATGGAGTCGCGCAAGATTTGCTCTTGCTCGAGTTGCACCAGAAGGTGTTCGGGAAGTTCTTCTTCGCTTGCTCCCCTTCTGGCGGGCGAAGATTCCTCGCGGCCGGCGCCTTCAGGAGTAAGCTCAACCGTTCTGTCGGCAGCGCGCTGGTGATGAAGACACTTGTGATAGCAAGTCTGCATCAACCATTTCGGCAGTGCGCGGTGCTCGCGCAAGCGTGGCAGCTCCGACAAGAGGTCGACACAAACGGATTGAAAGATGTCACCCGCGTCCTGATACATCCCGAGCTTGATCGGAATCGAGTAAATGAGGTTCTTGTATTTGTCGATCAACGCCGACCAGGCCTCCTGATCACCCTTCAGACAACGGCCAATCAGCTTCTCGTCTTCGGCTTGCGAAGACCTGACTTGCGAGCTGACTTGCGAAGATTTGGCCTGAGAGGATTTGGGCTGAAGCGATTGGTCCGGGGAAGGCTTGCCCTCAGAAGATGGATCTGGCCGCTCCTTCTGCCTGCCTGTGGCTGCTCCCGTCATCGAATGCCCGCATTCTGCTGCGCCGGGGCGCGAAGGTAAAGTTCGTCTACATTCCACAGAGTGTAAGGATCGAGCACCGCCGGATGAAAGTTGCCGACTCGTGCGCTCGCGCCGGAAAGAATGTTGGCCGTTCCCAGAAAAATAAAGGGCAGATTTTCCGCAATCAGTTGTTGCGCGCGATCATATAACTGCTTGCGCTTGCCATAATCGAGTGTGAGCATCTGCTGCTGCATTAATTGGTCGAGTTCGCGTTCCCAGTCGGTCGCAGGTTGAGTCTCGCCCAGATGCCACAGGTGGGATGTCCCAGCGAACGACCACACATTCATCTCCGGATTGGGATCAGCATCGCCGCCGCCCAGGCCCATCACCGCCGCTTCGTAATCAAAACTCTGGAACACGCGATCAATCATGGCGCGCAGTTCGATCGGCACCACATGCACCTGCATCCCAAGCTGCGATAGATCGTCCTGCAGAAGGGTCGCCATCTTCCAACGTTGGCTATTCGATGAACTGGTGATGATGGTGAATTCGACGGGATGGCCGCGCGGATCGATGAGCTGGTCCGACGGATTCCAGGAATATCC
>Ga0209006_10000791_pt1 | contig 29223 bp, 26 predicted proteins | sample JacPin_JW_Ref_O2_FD_188567 | JGI IMG/M metagenome (GOLD analysis project Ga0209006, IMG submission 188567) | Forest soil microbial communities from Algoma, Ontario, Canada - Jack Pine, Ontario site 1_JW_Ref_O2 (SPAdes) (version 2) | ecosystem: Environmental > Terrestrial > Soil > Boreal...
CCCGGCACATTGCAATGCGTGCCGTGGGATGAAGTTGGAAAACGAGTGACAATCCCAGCCTGGAAGAAATTCACTTCTGAGTATTCTTCGGCCTTGGAAGGGGTAACGGCTGAGTCCTTGCCGGATCAGATTCCGAAGCTGCGGCAGATCGGATCGGGCATCCGCGACCCCAAGGGTAGGTTGCTGGACCCGGAACAACGTACGCGCCGCGCTGCACAATTGTTCGCAGCCGGCCTGGGATTGGCGCTGGTGGATAACGGTTGGACACTACAGTCGGGCCCGGGAGTTTTCCATCTGCAGCGAGGGCAACAGGAGTTGAATCCCTTTCTGATTGTTGAAGAACTGAGGTCTCGCAAGCTCACCCCGCAGGATTGGATTGCGCAGTGCAACTCGCTCGGTATTGGCAAGCTTATCCTCGCTCCCACGGCACCGGTTCAACTCGACTTGCTCCGTCCGAGCCTTTCGTCCTGAAAGGCGCCGTCGGCTTCGTGACGATGCGGACAACCGCCTGATTCGCGTACACTCTTTTCCGCAGGCGGACCACTCATGACTTCGATCACGGCGCTGCTGCACACTCACAATGACGCTCTGCGGCTGGGACGCGCGTTGGAGACGGTCTACGCGTGCGACCACATTCTGATCGTCGACCACGGCTCCGAGGACTCTACGCTGCGGGTGGCTCGCGATTATGGAGCTAGAGTGATGAGCGCTGCGCCGGGAGCTACCGTCGAGCGATACGTGCGGTCGGCTCCGCCGGGATGGGTTCTGTGTCTCGGTCCGTGCGAGTCGCTGACAGAAAAACTCTCGGCGAGCCTGTTCGAGTGGAAGTCGGAATCGTGGCACCCGAAGGCTCCCGCCTTTTCTGTCTTTTTGCGCGAAGAGACTGCCGAGGGCTGGGTGGAAGTACCATCGGCCGAGACCCGGCTGGTTCCTCAAAACTGGGGTTCATGGAACGAAAGGTTTCCGGTTCACGATCCTTCTTCGGTGGCGCTCGAGGGAGAACTGTTGCGTTTCGTTTTCCCCTGAGGCCAACCTGCTCGTGGGAGTAACTGCTAGTGGCTTGTACCTCCAGCGTGCGCAGCCGTCACAATTGGTTGTGATTTGGGTCACAGCCCAGGTGCGGACCTCTCCTTATGCTTGGCTGTTATGGCAAATGGCACGATAGCCCCAAGGAGGAAGATATGCAGGTAATGAAATTCATCAGTCTTGCTGCGATTCTGGCAACCGTTGTGGCGCTGGCAGTGGCTCAGCAAACGCTAACGCCACCCACCATCAAGCACGTTCCCATCACCAATGCCTCGTCCAACTCGGGCAACGAAATGTTCAACAGCTATTGTGCCGTGTGCCATGGGAAAGATGGCAAGGGCAATGGCCCGGCAGCCTCCGCAATGAAGACGTCGCCGGCCGATCTGACCGTTCTGGCGCAGAACAGCGGCGGAAAGTATCCAGCGGCGCACGTCGCGGCTGTGATCCGCGGACAGGCCCCGACGCGGTCCCACGGGAGCAAAGATATGCCGGTGTGGGGACCGCTGTTTTCGAGCCTCAGCCCGGGTCAGGCAGCACTGGTACAGCAAAGGATCAGCAACCTGGTCTCAAAGATCGAAACTCTGCAGACGAAATAGCACAAGCACACACACTTGAGTGGCTATGGGCGCCGGGGCGCGGTTTTAACCCGCTCCCCGGGCCGGTCCGGACTCGTCTGTCTAAAGACTGTGGAAGCCCGAGGCGCGCCCCAGAGGGAAGGTCGGCATTTAGCTTGCCTGGAGGTCGTAACCGACCCCTGATCAATATCTTACTGTCCCCTGACCGTTGGGCCAGTGACTTCGGTACCTTAGTGCTACCCGGGATGATCGACTTATAATCCAACCAAGAACAGAGAATTTCAGCGTTCTTCTGGAGAGGCTTTGCGCCCCAGGTGCACCTCCCTGCAATCTAAAGAGACCACGTGGATCCTGTGTTGGCATCGGCGATTTTTCTCTTCGGGCTGGCCTTCGGCAGCTTTCTGAACGTGTGCATCTATCGGTTGCCGCGCGAACTGTCGGTGGTGGCGCCGCGTTCGGCCTGTCCTAAGTGCAAGCAGCCCATCGCCTTTTACGACAATCTTCCCGTATTGAGCTGGCTGACCCTGGGCGGTCGTTGCCGGCACTGCAAAGAAAAAATTTCGCCGCGCTACCTGATGATTGAGCTGCTGACGGGCCTTCTATTTCTGGCCTGTTATGCGTGGTTCGGTCTGACCCTTTCGACCCTGAAGTATTGCGTGTTGGCATTTCTGCTGCTGGGGCTGATTTTCACGGATGCCGAGACCAAGCTTCTGCCGGACAAGATGACGTTGCCCGGACTTGCGTTGGGCCTGATTTTCAGCCTGCTGGTTCCGGTGAATGATCTGGCATCGCAGTTCCTGCCCGGCATGTTGAATCTGCCTTTCAGCGGCGACATTTCAGCCCGGCTTCTTTCTTTGCTCGATTCCCTGCTGGGCGCGGCTTTGGGAGCGTCGTTCATTTACGGAGCGGGTGCAATCTATCTGCGCTGGCGAGGCGCGGAGGGGATGGGCTTCGGCGACGTAAAGTTGATGGCGATGGTGGGCGCATTCCTGGGAATCAAGCTGACGATCTTTACGATTTTTACAGCTTCGCTCGCCGGATCGTTCTTTGGAATTGCCACAGTATTCATGGTGTGGCTTAAGCGCACGCGCCGGTTCCTGAAGCGGCTGACGAATGCGCAAGCCGCGCGGCGCCGTGCATGGCAGTCAGCGCAAGTGGTCTACCGCAATTATCAGATGCCGTTTGGCGTGTTTCTCGGAAGCATGGCTCTGGTCGCGTTCTTCTTTGGCAACCGCTTCCTGCACTGGTATGGGGGACTCTGGTGAAAATACTATCCAACCCGATCATCCTGCGAGCGCTGGTAGTCTTGTTCTGCTCGACCTCTGCCTTCTTGTTGGGCTTGCTGTTTATCCGCCAGTTGCGGAAAAAGATCTCCGAAGAAAGAGACTTTTCGGCCACCCCTACGCCCACGCTCGAGACCCTTCCGCTGCACCTGTACAACACGGTGATTCAGCAGCTGAAACAACAGAAGCATGAACTGCACGTGCAGTCGCAAACCGAGCAGAATCGGGCGCGCACCAGCGAAAATCTAAGCCAGGCTGTGCTCTCCAATCTTTCGTGCGGCGTGCTGGTTTTCGGAATGAATGGACTCGTGAAGGCCGCGAATCCTGCCGCCAAGAAAATCCTGGGGTTCGCGTCCCCCACGGGTTTGGGGGCGGAAGATGTTTTTCGTGGTGCGGTCGTCAGCTCTGCCGGATCGGCAGTGTCTCTCGCTGGCGAGAACGGCGACGAACCTGTTTCAGTGGCGGACGAGATCAGCGCAGTGCTGCACGAAGGCAGCAAGCGGCGCGAGGTCAACGCCGGATATGAGACACCGTCGGGCGAGACGCGCTTCCTTGCCGTTACTGTTTCCGCAGTGCCGGCGGCCGAGGGAAGCTTGCTGGGGGTGGCATGCGTGATCAACGATCGCACTGAAATGAAAGAACTCCAGCGCCAACAGGAACTGCAAGGTGAGATTTCGGCCGAGATGGCACTGCAGTTGCGCACTTCGCTGGCCACGATTTCCGGCTACGCACAGCAACTCGCCAACAGCCGCGATCCGGAACTGGCAAAGCAACTTGCGACCGACATTGCACACGAATCCGCAGAACTGGATCGCAGCATTGGAGGTTTCTTGTCCAAAAGGCGCTCGGCGCAAGCAGCCGCTGCTGGGTCAGTGGATTGAACTGGTTGAACCGTTACGGTTGGACTGGGCTTGGTGCTCAGTGAATCTGAGTTAAGAGCAAAAGGGGATTTATGAAACGTATCGCATGCAGTGGAACCGGACTCGTGCTTTTTCTCGGGCTGGCTGGTGTTCTGGCCGGCGCTCAGAATCAGGCTCCTCCGAGCTCGCAAAACTCGCCCTCGGGGTCATCGCTGGGCGACTATGCTCGCCAAATCCGCAAGGACCCCGGGACCAAAACCACGCCGAAGGTTTTTGATAACGACAATTTACCGAGGGAAGACAAGCTTTCGGTGATCGGCCAGACGCCGGCACCTGCCAGCGACAATTCGGCTGACAAGACGGCACAGTCAGAAAGCCCGGCTAGCGGCGACGCCAAAGCAACTGGGAACAAAACTGGCTCCGACGCGACCGACGGCAAAGCGGGCAGCGAGGTGAAGGCCCCACTGAAGAGCACTCCGCAGGCTCCAGACGACCAAGCGAACAAGCAAGCTGCAGCCAAGCAGTGGAGCGACAAAGTTAGCGCCCAGAAGGAGCAGATCGATTTGCTGGCGCGCGAACTCGACGTGCTGCAGCGCGAATACCAGATTCGTGCCGCCGCTATGTACGCCGATGCGGGCAACCGGTTGCGCAATTCTGGCAGCTGGGATACGCAAGACGCGCAGTACAAGCAGCAGATTGCCGACAAGCAGAAAGCACTGGAAGACGCCAAGCAGAAGATCGATGACCTGCAGGAACAAGCGCGCAAAGCCGGCGCCCCGGTATCGACACCAGAGCCGTAAGAGCATTCATGCGACAGATGAGCGCCGGAGTCTTGCTCCGGCGCTCATTTGTTTCCCCGTGCCAAGAGCTGGGCGGGCGTTCTGCAGGGATGCCGACGGCTACCTCACGATCTCGACTTCCCGCAGACGCCGAATCTGCTTCACGTGATGCAATCCATGCACCAGATGAAACTTTCTCCATTGTGCCGCCGTCAGGGGCCCCAGGATGGGGTGGTCCAGCAGCTTTCGGTGCGCTCCAAATTTTTCTTCACAGCGCCCGATGCAGTCGTCCATGGCAGAGATTTTCGATCCGATCTCCGCCAGCACTTTATCGCGCGGTAATCCGCGAGGACGCGACCCCAATGGCGCTTCTCTTCCCGAAGGCATATATCCGAATGCGACCACGACCAGCGTCTGTCCGCGCTGCTTCCAGGTTTGGGTCGTGGCCAGCGGTTTTCGTGCCTCCACCACCCGCTCAAAACCCTTCAAGGTGCCGCTGTAGGTCAAATACAGATGCTCCAAGACTTCCGCGGCACACCACTTTCCGGGTAGATGCCAACCCAGTCGCTCTGCCGACAATCCTTCGATCGCCGAGGAGATCTCCGTCTGTAATCGCTGAAGATAGCGGTCCACCTGCGATACTTACCTTTTCTGCCCTTTCGGTTAGAATGTTGCGCAACAACAAAACCCATTCACGTTATCACAGGAAGGATGCCATGAAGACGGCCAGCCTCGCCCACAGGGAGCCCACCGCCAGCTCGGCGGAAATGCCGGGAACGGATTTCTCAACTCGTTGGACCCAGCGAAGTCGAAACCGAAAAAGCGCGTGGTGCGGAATCATACTTCGGCATTCCTGTGTCGCAATCGTGCTCACGCTGCTGGCGCTTCTGAATGCTTGCTCCTCGGATTCCGGCAAACCCGCGGAGCCCGCCAAGCCCGAGGTGAAAGCCCCCGAGCTCATCCCCGGACGTTCCGCTTTCCAGAAAGTATATGTCGCGGCGCGCGGTTGGGCCCCGGATGCCAAGCCTTACCGTCTGGACTCCATGGCCACGAGCGATGGCAACGGTCATGATGGTAAATGGGCGGTTTGGCGCGGCGGTTTCGCCTCAGACAGCCGGCGCGCGACCAAGACTTACACCTGGTCCGGCAGCGCGGCCGACGGCGCTCCGACGCGCGGCGTCAATCCCGGGATCGAAGACAGTTACAACGCGTCGAACTCCTCCACCAAGGTGTTTGACATTGCGTTCCTGAAGATCGATTCCGACCAGGCTTTCGCGACTGCGCAGAAACACGGGGGTGACAAGGTTCTGGACAAAGCGCCCGACACGCCGGTCATCTACGTGTGCGACTGGAATCACAACACCAATGAGTTGACCTGGCACGTGATTTATGGCGCCCAACGTGAGGGAGCGAAGTTGACGGTTGCGATCAATGCGTCTACGGGAGAGTTCATACGCGTGGAGAAGTGAGGGCAATCGCGGGACGGCTAGAAGGTTCGAAGTTCAGCCGGATCCGAGCCCGGAAGCGGATTCGCCTCAGCGTTCGGCATCTTCCTGACGGTTGAAGTGGGCCTCGATTTGGGAAAAGAGACGGCAGACTGCCTCGGCGGAGGCGATGGCTCGCCGGAGAGAGTGTCGCTCGCCGAAAGCAACCATGTCTTGCGGCGAATATGGGAGACGTACACGATCTGTGGGGCAGTGCGCGCTCAACAACTCCACCTTGGCAGCGGAAAGATCGGCTTTTAGGCGCGCGCCGTCGATCTGTTTCCTGGATCCGGGTACCCTTTACAACTCCTCAACCTCTTTGGGGGTTCGACGCAAGCGGGTCCCGCGGGAACCGTATTTGGGAGGACTGTCACTTCGCGCTTCCAGCGGGCCCCTGCGAGGACATCAATTGGTGCGAATAAGCATATAGAATACGGTGTTAGTTATACGCAGTTCAAGTAATTAGTTTTCACAACTGGAGGAATGATTGCCACGGCATCCCGACCCCGATCTGGAACAACGTATTCTCGGCGCGGCCTCGCGGCTGTGGGCGCGCGGCGGAGAAAAAGCGCTCACCATGAGAGCGGTAGCCAAGGCGGCCAGCACGACGACGCCAACTGTCTACGAACGCTACCGCGACCGCGACGACATTCTTCGCGCCCTGCGCATCAGGACCCGTTGCGAACTGTTTGCCGCGCTCCGTGGAACGCGCACTCTTCGCGAAGCCTTTCAGCGTCATCTCGACTTTGCTCTCGAACACAGTCACGCCTACGAAGTACTTTTCGATGGGGTTGCGAAACCTCCATCCCTGCATGAATCATGGCCCTCGTTCAATCTGATCCGGGAGCGAATTGCGGAGCGCCTGGGAGGCAATCCACGGCAGTACACGCGCCTCATGCTGGCAGTGTGGTCGCTGATGCATGGAGCGGCCATGCTGATCATCCGCGGCAGCTTCGACGGCACGCTTCGTATTCAGACCATTCACGCCTGCCTCGATGCGTTCGACGCGATGCTCGAAGACGCCGAAAGATCGAAGGGCGTCGCTCATTCGGGGCCGAAGTGGCCTTCTAGTTTGATTCTCGGCGAGGGCAAGCACAGCCGCGTGGAAAATGAGGAAGGGCGAAGGGAAAAAAGAAAGGCAGCAAAAAAACTACATCGTTGACGCATTCCAAGCCGGCGAGTTAACGCCGGCACGATGGAATCGACGGTGCAGTTTCCCGCACTTCATTTAGCAGGCTTCGCGCTGGCGGCCGTCGCCTTGAGCCGGTCGACTGCCTTCTGCGCATCTCCCGACTGCGGGCCGTGGGGGAGAATTTTCAGATAGCTTTCGTATTCCTGGCGCGCTTCGTCCGGCTGGTCCATCTTCTCCAGGCAAACCGCCAGACGGAAAGTCGCGTCCGCATCGTTATCTTTGTAATATAGCGCTTCGCGATAGCGGTCCCCGGCGGCGCGATAGTTCTTGCGTTTAAAGTAGAAATCTCCCACCTCAACATCTTTTGCCGCCTTGTGCGGATTCCAGGGATGGAACTCGCTCACGTCCGCATTGGCGGCGGCGCCGCGGCTCTCGTCCACCAGCAAGTCGGAACTTTGCGGATGAGCTTGGTCGTCGTCCGCGGGAGGACTCAAGTCAACTTTCGTTTCCTTGCTTGAGCTCTCGCCGGGTTCCCCGCCCAGAGCATCGGCATTCACGCGATCGGACCGCGGAGGCGCCAAATTCGGAGAGCGCGCCGGCTGGGATGATGCGGAATCCGGAGCTTGCGAGTTGGGCGCAGCGGAAGGAGTGGGATCCTGCGCCCACACCGATACACTGCAGGCGACGAATAAAATTAAAAGCAAACTACGCATAATAATATTCTAGCGCTCTCGGTGTGCCGCGCGGAACGCTTCGAAGCACTTGCTGGCAGTTTCCATCTCCGGGAACTGGCTGCCCTCTTGTTCGATCAGGTAATACTCGAGGCCGCCGCCATTCTCGGCGGCCTGAAAGATGCCCTTCCAGTCGGCGGCGCCTTCTCCGAATAACACTTTGTAGCCCTTCCCGGCGTCTGGCGACCAGTCTTTACAATGGATGGAGCGAATGCGCCCCGGGTTGGCTCGGATCCAGGCCACAGGGTCGGAGCCCGCTTCCAGACAGGTTCCCACGTCCAACTGCAGCATCACCGACGGCTTGGTGCTCTTCGCCAGCAGGTCGATGGGACGCAGCCCGACGGCGCCCTTGAACTCGGCCTGATGGTTGTGGTATCCGGGCTTGAGACCGGAGGGCTCGAAGGTGTCGGCGGCTGAGTTCAGTTTGTCGGCAATCGCCTTCCAGCCATCCGGGTCTGACTTCGGGTCGGACCAGGCCAGCACCACATACTCGCTGCCGAGAATCAGGTTCAGATCGCGCGCACGGTTGATGTTGTTCGGGCTGAAATAATCGGCGTCGTTGTGTGTCGAATAGCAGCGGACACCCAGTTGGTCGAGCACCTTGCGCATTTGTTTCGCCTGGGCGTCGGTCCACTCAAAGTACGGAGCGTAGAACTCAACTGCCCGATATCCCATTTTGGCGACGGCGCGCACGGTGCCCTCGGGATCCTGCTTCAGTGCCTGGCGGACGGAGTACAACTCGAGGCCGACTGGGATCGAACGGGCGGCTGCCGCGCTTCTGAAGGCCCAGGGCAGCACGGCCGACATGGCAAGAAACGATCGGCGGGAAAATGGTGTGGAAGACATGGCTGCAATCCTACTCGTCTGAGGCCAATCACTCCAGAAAAACTGCGGCACGTTGAATCAGCTTTTCCTTTGCGAGCTTTGTGAACTTTGCGGTTAAATTCTTTGACCGCAAAGTTCGCCAAAAACTGCCCTAGCGGCTAAGAGCCAAGAGCCTAGGAGCTGCGCAAAAAAAACAGGCCGCTCTGGGGGAGGCACTGAGCGGCCTGGTTGGCGAAGTCCTCCGGGGAGGAGGGTAAACTTTTTCCTTACATCGACGACGGATTGTTCTGACCCGCCGGTGTGGAAGGTGGCTGGTTGCTGTCACCTACCGTGTTCGTCATCAAGCGCACATCAACGCGACGGTTGTCGGCACGGCCATTGGAAGTCTTGTTCGATTCCACCGGCTTATCTTTTCCAAGCCCGATCACGTAGATCTTGTGTGCTGGCACGCTGTACTTCGTGGCCAAGTATTGGATCACCGCGTTGGCGCGCCGCTGGCTCAGATCGTAGTTGTAGTCTGCCGATCCCACTGAATCCGTTCCACCTTCCAAGGCGATGATGTAACCCTTGGTCGAGGAAATCTGGGCGGCGAGCTGATCAAGCGTTTCCTGAGCCTTCGAGGTCAGGTTGTCTTTATTGAAGCCGAATTTCACCGAGGTCTCAGCCACGGCGTGATAGTTGTCAAGGTTCGCGACCGTGTTGGTGAGCACGCCTACGCGGCTGTTCGCTGCATCGGCCAACTGCTGTGCGGAGGATGCCGTCTGCCCGGCGACCTGCGTCTTCTGCTCGACTTCGGCAGTCTTGGTATTGACGGCCTGAATGCCGGCCTGTGCTCGGGCGTCGACGTCCTTGATATCCTTCGAATTCTTGGCGGCCAGATCGTCGAGTTCGTTGGTTTTGTTGATCAGGGGTGTCGTCTGTTGTTTGACGTAGTTCTTGCTAGCGCAGCCAACGGTGGCTGCCATGCTTGCGGCAAGACAGATCACTAACGAAGTGCGGTTCATAGGGTAAGGCTCCTTAAATCAATCTTGGTACGCGGCCTGGGAAATCCCGCGCCATTGGATGCCGCGAGAATGACGGCTTGTTGCTTTCTACTCCCGCACATACTTTTGCACGAGACATGCCAGTTCCGCTCAGGGACTTCGTTCGGCGTAAGTATATCCCTTTTCAAGGGCTTGCGAAAGAACAATAGAGAAGCACTTTGGAGGTACGGGCGGCCATGGAACGAAAAGCCCACACAGGGAGTGGAAATTTTATATGGTTTGACTCAGATTTAGCCCGAACCCGCACTACCTTTCATCCCATCGTGGGGTGGGCACATCAAAGGGATCGCCTCCCGCTTGTTCCGCCGATAAACTCGAAAATCATTCTCGTCCACGGTGATGATGGCATGTCTCGGATAGAGCTCGCTCATCCGAATCAAGCATAGATCGGCCAGGTCGGGCTTTCGATCCTGATACCGTTCCGCGATTTTCGACAGGTGCTCGATGTTTCGATTGCAATCAAACGCGACCCGCAGCATTTCGTCTTCGACCAAGGAAAGCACGTAGCCACTCGACTCTAGCTGAAACGCGGATTCGGCCAGCACCGCCTCACAAGTCAGAAGAGGCTCGGTAATTCCTTTGGCTATGTCTACAGCCCATTTGTGATGCTGATCGTTCAGCCGAGCGAAAGCAACGACGAAGCCGGTGTCTGCTATAGCCTTCATGAGCGCGAGAACCCTTTACGAGAAGATACATCGACCGGGCCTCCACGAATCGCCCCGGCGTGACGCAGAAATCGCTGGGTTCCTCCTTGCGAACGAGCCTTCTCCAATTGTTGACGCACCAGTTTTCCAACCGGAATTCCCGTCTTCCGCGATGTTTCCTTGAGCCATTCCCGCAATTCTTCTGTAAGACGAATCGTAAGCGTATGACTCATACGCCTGTAGTGTAACACATCCAAAATGCGCGCCAGCCTGGCGAAACCGGCCATTTGCGGCTTCGACGCTGACGCCTACTTCCAGATGTCGGTAATCGGCGCAGCCTTCCGGTCATTGGCGGTTAAAGGTTCCAGACCGAAATTGTCCTCAATCGTGCGCAGAACGCTGTAATGCGTATAGGGCTTGGCGAGTGCCCCGGGATCCTGCTGGTTCGCGGCTTTGACCATGTCGCCGAGAAACAGGGTGTAGATGCGGTTGTCGCTGTTTCCGCCCGACTCGTCGAAAGTCACCACGACCAGCGTCCCCTGACGCAGCTTTGGCGAGAAAGTATCGTCGAGAAACTTCTTCACCCACGTGCCGGCGACCTGTACGCTCGTATCGTGGCCGTCATGGTTCATGTTGGGGGTGTACAGGGAGTAGGCGACGAGTCCCCGCTTCGCGTCTTCGACGAAAAAGTTATCGGACTTGCGGGAGTCCACGCGAATCACCCGGTCGCACCACTTCTGCTGCACCTCGCGAAAGCTAAGGAACGGAACGTGACGCCGCGAATAGTTGCCGGTTTTGCCCGAGACTCGTTGGGACGAGTAGCTCCATGGACAGGTCTCGTTGGGCAGTTCTTCCGCGTATTGCTTGAAGTCGAGGCCAGCCGCGATCAGGCGATCCGCGATGGTTCGGTGCGCGGCATCGTCCGGAAAATTCACCTGATTATCAGCCATCAGGCGTCCGCGGCGATGAATACCGAAATCGGTCCCTGCAACCATGGCCAGATAATTTGGGTAAGAGGGATGAAACAGGGCATGAAAATTGGTAAAGCTGGCGCCCTGGACCGCCAGTTCGGCCAGACTCTTGTCTTTACTTGCGACCTCGTAGTCAACGTTCTCCAGAATGATGATCACCACCCGGTCAAAATGGTGAGAACTCGCCCGGGCCGCCGCGCGTGCCGCTTCGTCCTGTTTCCCCTCGGGAGACTTCGTCAGTCGCGGCATATTCGACTGATCGGCCGGTGCCGGGGTGATGGTTTGCGCCGCAGCCGCGCCAGAACTTCCGTTAAAGACGAGGGACAGCAGAAAACTGGCCGCCAATAGATTTCGCGGAAGGAACTTCCGGGCCACGCACGATAGACTCATCAGCCTTTTTGTAACACAATGCCTGCATTTTCCATCCAATAGAATGGATTCCTCCGCATGGATTTGCAGGCCAAAATCCGCACTCTTCCCCCGGAGCCCGGCGTGTATCTGTACAAGAACGCCGAAGGCGACGTCATTTACGTGGGCAAGGCGAAGAACCTGCGCAGCCGGGTGGCCAGCTACTTCCACGAAGCACGCTGGGAAGATGCCAAGACCGGAACCCTAGTGCGGGAAGCCGTCGATGTCGATTACATCGTCGTGGCGAACAACAAAGAGGCGCTGGCACTCGAGAACAACCTGATCAAACAGCGCAAGCCGCGATTCAACATTCTGCTGCGGGACGATAAGACCTATCCATACGTGAAGCTCACGTTGGGCGAGCGCTGGCCTCGCGTCTACGTCACCCGGCGCTTGCGCAAGGACGGCAGCGCCTACTATGGTCCGTACTTCCCTGCCAACCTGGCGTACCGGATCGTCGATCTGATCCACCGTAATTTTCTGATTCCCTCGTGCAAGGTCGACCTCACGCGCTTCCATCCGCGCCCCTGCCTGCAGTACTACATCCGGCGCTGTCTGGGACCGTGCGTGCAGGAATTGACCACGCCGGATGCTTACCAGGAGGCGGTGCGTGACGTGAAACTCTTTCTGGAAGGCCGGCCCACGGACTTGAGCCGTTCGCTGCACGCCCGCATGGAACAAGCGGCGGTTGATCAGGAGTACGAACGCGCGGCGCGGTATCGCGATCTCATTTCGACTGTGGAGCAATTGCAGGAACGGCAGCGTATGGCTGCCGCCGAGGGCGACGATGCCGACGTGTTCGGCTATCACTACGAAAATGGCATGCTGGCCGTCAATCTGTTCCACATGCGCGGCGGAAAGATGGTCGACCGCCGCGAGTTCTTCTGGGAGGATCTGCCGGAATTCGCATTCGCACCGGACCCGGTGGAGGCCACAGACCACGTAGAGGGAAACGAACGTGTGGGAACGGGCGAGCAGGGCTCGCCGCCGCGCTTGGCTCGGAGTGCAACCGGCAGAAGTGAAAAAGACCAGCACGCTTTTCATCCGGGCGAATTCTTTTCAGCCCTATTGATGCAGCTTTATATCGGCCAGCCTTATGTTCCCCGCAATCTCTATGTCCCGGTCGATTTCGAAGACCGCGAAGCGCTGGAGGACCTACTCTCGGAACAATCCGCGGGCGACCTCGCCCGGTCCGCCCGCGTGCACATTTTGGCGCCGCAGCGGGGCGAGAAGCGCTCGCTGATCGACCTCGCGGGCAATAACGCAAAGCAGTCGTACGATCAGCGTTTTCGCGTGCTCAAGCCAAACGCCCAGAAGATTCAGGAAGAATTGCAGGAGGCGCTGGGCCTGCCGGAACTGCCCAAGCGAATCGAATGCTTCGACATCTCCCATATTCAGGGCGCGGAAACCGTCGCCTCCATGGTGGTGTGGGAAGACGGCAAGATGAAGAAGTCGGACTACCGCAAGTTCATCATTCGCACGGTGGAAGGGGTGGACGATTTCGCATCCATGCGCGAGGTTGTCACCCGGCGTTATAAACGTTTGCGGGACGAACATAAGGCGTTGCCGAGTTTGGTACTGATCGACGGTGGCCTCGGACAGCTGCACGCCGGCGCCGAAGCGCTGGATGCTCTCGAGATCATCAACCAGCCGCTGGCGGCCATCGCTAAGCGCGAAGAAATTCTCTATGTGTACGGTCAGGAAAAAGATCCGATCGCGCTCGATCACCACTCGCCCGTATTGCACCTGATTCAACTCATTCGCGATGAGGCTCACCGGTTCGCCGTAACCTTCCACCGCAAGCGGCGGCAGATGCGGGATCGGTCTACCGAATTGTTGGAAATTCCCGGGGTGGGTGCGAGCACGACGCGGAGACTGCTCGAACACTTTGGCAGTGTGCAGTCAGTCAAACAGGCTGACACGGCCGCGTTGTCGGCGGTGGTGACCCGCGCCCAGGCAGAAGCCATCCGCAATCACTTCCAAAAGTAGTTGCTCTTCTTTTCTTGCGTCTTTCGCGAATCCTTTGCGAACTTCGTGGTTACCATTCTTGCCGCTCCAGCAAAAAGCCTGAACCGCAAAGGTCCCGAAGTGAATCTGCAAGGTGCGCGAAGGAAAACATAAGCTAGATGGCGGGGCTGGAGTTGCCCATGTCGAGCACCACTTTCCAACTGCCATCTTTTTGCTTCTTCCAGATGCTGGTGTACTTGCCATGCTCGCTGACTGGCTTGCCTTCTTTATCTTTTGACTGGAACTCATAATTGCCATAGGTGTAGCCGAGATCGCCGGAGGCGGAGATGTCAGCTCCAACCGGGGTCCAGGTCAGGCGATTGTTTTTGTCGTCGAGGAAGCCCATGCCTTTGGCGATCTCCGTCTTGCCTTGAATCAACGGGGCGCCATTTGGGAGTTCGACTGAATCGGCGGCATAGTACGACATGTAACCCTCGGAGCCTTTGTCGGCGGCGGCTTTCATAAATTCGCCCTCGAGCTGCTTCAACGTGTCAGCACTGGCTTTCGGCGATGCGGACACGCTGGGTTGGGCCATCGGCAAAATCATCGTAACGACGAGGAAAGCAACCGCTAGAACGGCGACCAGCGCTGGCAGAAATGATTTCATGGGGCCTCCATGGAATGCGAACCGCGCGGCCATTCTACTCCGACCGAGCAAACAGTTCGCAGGATGCGCTTCGTCGCGAAGGACCGAAACCAAGGACCTGGAATGTGGGCAGGCACATCCCTTTGCTACACTAACGGCCATCATCATGAAACGCATATTGCCGTCCGCGCTCTTTTTGCTTGCACTTCGAATCGCGGGCGTACCAACAATTTTCGCGCAGACTGCGAATCCAACCGATCAAGCTACGCCGCAGGAAAAGCATCTGCGCAACGTGCATCAGCTTACCTTTGGCGGGCAGAATGCCGAAGCCTACTTTTCCGCCGACGGCAAGAAGCTGATCTATCAGTCGTCGCATGGCGATGTGAAATGCGACCAGATTTTCACGATGAACATTGACGGCAGCGCTCAGCGCATGATCTCGACCGGCAAGGGACGCACGACTTGCAGTTTCTTCTATCCCGACGGCAAGAAGATTCTCTACGCCTCCACGCATCTCGCCTCTCCCGAGTGCCCGCCCCGGCCTGATTTTTCGAAGGGCTACGTGTGGGCGGTGTATTCCGGCTACGACATTTTCACGGCCAACCCTGACGGCTCGAACCTCAGGCAACTGACCACCACGCCCGGCTATGACGCCGAGGCGACGATCTCGCTCGATGGCAAGAAAATCGTATTCACCTCAGTGCGCAATGGCGACCTCGATATTTACTCCATGGACTCCGATGGCTCGCACGTCAAACAACTCACGCATGAATTGGGCTACGACGGCGGTCCGACATTTTCTCCCGACCGAAAGTGGATCGTGTTCCGGGCCTACCATCCGCAGACCGAGAAAGAAATCTCCGACTACAAAGAGTTGCTGGGGCAGAACCTGATCCGGCCAACGTCGCTCGAACTCTGGGTCATGAAGGGCGACGGCAGCGGCAAGCGACAGATCACGAACCTCGGAGCGGCAAGTTTCGGACCGGCATATTTCGCCGACGGCAAGCGGATCATTTTTTCGTCCAACTACGATCCCGACACCCATGCCACCGGCGGCATGGGCAATTTCGAACTGTGGGCCATCAATCCCGACGGCAGTGGACTCGAGCGCATCACTTATAGCGACGGCTTCGACGGATTCCCCATGTTCTCGCCAGACGGCAAGAAGCTCGTATGGGCCTCAAACCGCAATGCCAAGGCCCCGCACGAGACCAATATCTTTATTGGGGATTGGGTGCCGTAGCAGTAGCGCTGCCGAGCCGAGGGCAAGATGCCGGCGCTACCTTTCTAATCTAAGCGGCTTTGCGGTTTCCACTCACGCACATCCAGCCGACGCAGGCCAGCATTCCGCACCAGCCCAGCAGTCGCACCACTGTCGCGATCTGCGTGTCGTGACTCAGAACGCCGAGACTCGAGAAGATTGCATAGAAGTCGTGCTCCACGAAATCGGAATCACCGGTCGTCACCAGCGGAAGTAACTGGACCCGGGCGTCGGCCATATAAGTCGCCGTATAGAGCCAGTTCTCAAAAAAGAAAAACAGGCTGAACACAAACCCGGGGATCTGGCGTTGACTGAAAAAGTAAACGGCGAGGAGGAACGGGACCAGCCACTGCAGCAACGTACCACCCCAGAGCCCCAGTGTGGGACCGAACCATCCGAACAGATTGTGCCCGCCTTCGTGAACAATGAGATTCGCGTTATCAATAAACAGAAACCCGCCGCGCGCAGAAAAAGCGTACAGGAGAAAGCCTGCGTAGAAGATCAGCCAGGCCACCAATGCGGGCCGCGAGACCGGTTTCCAGGGCTCATCGAGAATCGATTGGAGTGACTCAATCATGTGGCGGCTACGACGATTCTAAGGACACTGATTCGCCCGGGGCAGGTTACGAAGGTGTGGCCGTCGCGGGAGGAGCTGTTTCTTGTTACAGTGGTCTGGCCATAACAGCTGCATCTGGAAAGGCCGCTGTTATCTCGCAGTGAGACCGACATAGCGAGCGATGTCGCTCAAAATGATTCCGAAATGATTATGAAGACTCGGCAGTGGTTTATCGTGATTGTGCTACTTCTGCTGGTGGCCGCGGCCATCGCGGGGTTCGTCTGGACGCGGGCCTTGCCGGCTGCGAACGAAGAAACATCTGCAACCCCGGGCAGAACCTTGCTGGGACGGAAAACGGCCGTCGCTCGCCATCCGCTCGTGGATCAGCGTCCTCTCGAGACGGCCAGGCGGATGTCTGCGCTGGCGGGTACGCCGGATGAGCAGGTGCTGGCGCACGAAGCGGAAAAAGTCGGCGACCATGAGGTCGACCTGGCATTCTTTGACGCACTGCGTACCGCCGAAGAGAATCCGCCGCCGATCCCGGCCGAAGCCAAACCGATCTTGGATCGCAAAACCAAAGCGGAGCAGGCGCTCAAGGGTGATCAGGAAGGCATTGCTCTCCTGACACGAAAACTGGCGGCCGCCCCCGAATCTCAGAAGGACAACCTGCAGGATCAGATCGACGTCGCGAAAGCGCAGATGGATCTGGATCAGGATGAACTGGATGATGCTGCCGAGGATTTGGAGCAGGCCGGGGGGGATCCGGAATCGAAGATCAAACGGCTGAAAGCCGCGCATGATGCCAGCGATCGTGCCCCGGTGGCGGTCGCAGGCTCGGCTGTCGATCCGCACGAACAGGATTACCAGACGCACACGCTGTTGAAGGTGTTCCGGGCATGGCGGGCCCTGCGTCAGAAAAAGGCGGAACTGGAAGCGGCGAGGCAGGAAACCATTGCCAAGCAGCAGCGCCTCAACGAGAGGCACGCCACCTTGAGCGGGCAAGTCGAGAAGGAGAAGGAAAGCCGCGAGGCGGCCAAGCAGCAGGCTAGGGGATTTTCGGCAGCGAGCACCGCAGCAAGCCGCGAAGACTCGAGGGCAGGAGCGAAAACGGCGCTCGATACATTGAAGCAGTTTACGCGCGATCAGAAGAACCTGGCTGACCTCGGACGGCGAGTCCAGGACGAGCAGGCGCTGGGCGAAGTCTATGCGAGTTGGATCGTGCTGGTTGAGAACCGCGAACGGGAAGCTCTCCACCGTCTGATCGAGTCTTTCCTGTGGATCCTCCTAGTCGTGTTCGTGGTGTATATCGCGAACCGGTTGATCGAGCGGCTGTTCACGGGGATGACCGCGGAGAACAAACGCATCGACACACTGCGGGCGGTCGTGAAGTTCGCGACGCAGGCGGTAGGAGCCATCGTGATTGCATTCTTGATCTTCGGTATGCCTAACCAGACGACGACTGTCCTGGGTCTGGCTGGCGCGGGATTGACGGTGGCAATGAAAGATTTCATCGTCGCCTTCTTCGGCTGGTTCGTGTTGATGGGTCGCAATGGGCTGCGGGTGGGCGATTGGGTTGAGATCAACGGGGTGGCAGGCGAAGTGATTGAAGTGGGTTTGCTGAAGACAGTTCTTCTCGAGACAGGAAATTGGACCGACGCTGGGCATCCCACCGGCCGCCGCGTGTCGTTCGTCAACGGCTTCGCCATCGAAGGACACTTCTTCAACTTCACGAGTTCCGGCCAGTGGATGTGGGATGAACTGGACCTGACGATCCCTAATGACCAGGATCCTTACGCTCTCATGGACGGAATCCAGAAGATGGTGGAGAAAGAAACCCAGGAGAACGCGCGCAAGGCCGAAGAGGAGTGGGCGCATTCGACAACGCGCTATCGGGTGCAGTCGGTTTCGGCGGCGCCCGCCATCAACGTGCGGCCGAGCGGCTCGGCCATGGAGATCAGTGTCCGCTACATCACGCGCGCCTACGAGCGCAGCGAGACCCGCAAGAAGCTGTACGCGTCAGTGATTGAGTTGATGCACGGGAAGCGAGCGATGGTGAAGCAGTAAACCTTTTAGCTTTCGTCGCTGAGGAGATAAGAAGACGAATTCGGATCTGGTGAGCGGGTTTGAAAGGGGTGGTGCTGTGGCGGATGCCGATCCGGAAGATATGCACAGGATATGGGAGTTCCCCGAGGGTCGGAAAGGCAAGAGCACGGCAGTGAGTATGGTCGTGCTGAAGGAGGTTTGCGGACCGCGCGGGGACTTATCGGCGGCTTGCGACCGAATAATGATGCTGGAAATGCTGAATGCTGCTGGACCGCTCCTAAACCGCTCCGTTGGGGAGTTTGATGGTGCAGTGTTCAAGGTGGCTGCGAGGTTTCCGATGATATGGATGCAGAAGGGTGTTGTCGATCCCGCGCTCCCCTCTGATGCGGAAGAATTCGTGAAGCAAGTCGAAAACGCGCGCCGCAGGTAAGCTGTATTCCCGGTTGGATTCCCCGTGGTCTTCATTTTTTCCGCCGGGGAGTACAAACCAAGCTATGCACCACCAAGGAAAACTGGGAACACTCATTGTGACCGGGGGCAGCCGCGGGATTGGCGCCGCAGTGGCGACTCTCGCGAGCGAACGCGGGTACTTCGTTGCGGTCAACTTTTCCACGGGCGAGGCCGAGGCGAAGAAAGTAGTCGATGCGATTGCGGCCGGCGGCGGGCACGCCATCGCGGTACAGGCGGACGTCTCGGACGAACAGCAGATCATGCGCATGTTCCAGACCGCGGAGCAGCAGTTGGGTCCGATCAAGGCACTGGTAAACAACGCGGGCGTCACGGGCGGTTTCGCGCGCGTGGAAGAAGTGACGAGCGCGGCCCTCGCCAAAGTCTTCGCGGTAAATGTTGCCGGGACAATCTTGTGTTCGCGGGAAGCGGTCCGGCGCCTGTCGACGCGCCGGGGCGGAACGGGCGGCGCGATCGTGAACATTTCATCGCGCGCCGTGCACACGGGCGCTGCCGGCGAGTGGGTCCATTACGCGGCGTCCAAGGGAGCGGTCGACAGCTTCACCCTCGGCCTCGCACGGGAAGTCGCAACGGAAGGCATTCGCGTCAATGCCGTGGCACCGGGACTGGTCGACACTGGGCTGCACGCCGCCAACGGCGAGCCAGGCAGACTCCAAAGGCTGATGGGAACCATCCCCATGGGAAGGCCGGGCGAGCCACGGGAAGTGGCGGAGGGAGTCCTGTGGCTGTTGTCCCCAGCGGCTTCGTACACGACGGGAGCGATTCTGAATATTGGCGGCGGTCGGTAACGCCTTGTCGTCTAATTCCTGGACCGTAATTCTTCTCTCAGATAATTCTTGATCCTCTCCGGCAAGCGCGACGAATGCAGCACGTCGCGGAGTTGCGCGGGCGCGAATCGCCGCGCGAATTCGAGCGCACGGGCGAGCGGGGTGTGTTCGTTGCGCAGCAAGGCCATGCGGATCTCAGGCCGCACGGACCAGTTGCAATGGTGGCACACGGCTTTGACAAAGGCGGGCGTTGTTCCCGGCCGCAGAAGCGCCTTGACGACTGCCGATTCCCCGAGCCGCGAATTTTCCAGGGCCGTCTGCCACACGCGTGTTTCCTTGTCGAGCAAAAGCGCGGCAGCCACCATGCCTGAGGAGCGGCGGGCCAGGGAAATGCGCTCCCCCAGCGTGATCGAGGTTATGCGCCCCACGAGTAACTCATCTGCAACTCGTTTCAGGTCGGCTGCAACGACGATCAACAGCGAGAACTGCATCAGGTCGAACGTATAAAGTTCGCGGATCAGGCGCAGCGCAGTGCGGCGCGGCGTGCGGGGATGAGCCGCCATCGCAAGACGAACCTTGCGCGATTTCATCACCGCTCGATCCCGGCAGATTTGTTCGATGATCTCCGAGGACAAGCTGCGATCCTTCAACCGAGCCAAGGCCAGATCGGCCGTAAACGGCGGGCCAGCTTCCAAATCGGACGATGCCTGCGCTTCAGGCGATTGCGCCGCGACGGGCGACTCCGTCAAATTGTCTCTTTCGGAATTCATGCCATGGTCCGCAGATCAAATCAAGAGCAACGTCAACCTGCAGCATCAAGACCGGCCTCGGCCCCACGCGATGCGGCTCTCCGCGCCATCCGTAGCGCCCCCTCGACCGGTTCAACCACCTTCGGATTCACCTCTGCCCGGGGATCGATCCTGCGCAGTTCATTGTAAAAAACCTGGCGCACGAGCGGAGCATGACGAAAGACACCACCGATCATGGCCACCGGGACCGAAGCTTGCTTGTCCTGCTCGAAGAGGCGGCGGATGACCACCGCGGCCACCTGCGCCAGTTCCCTGCCCGCATTGCTCAGAACCTGCGTCGCCAACTCGTCAGAACTGGCCGCGACAGCGCGAAAGAGAGCGGCGAAGTCGGGAGGAGGAATCGAGCTCGCGGCGCGGGCAAGATCGGTCAGCGAAGTCACTCCCCAGGCTTTGAAGAGAGAGCACGCAAGGGACGAATTCGCACCGTGTTCGGCACTGTCGTCGCTCTGATCAGCGGCGCGCAACACAGCGGTGACAGCCGAGCGGCCGATCCAGTGCGCGGAACCCTCATCTCCGATGGCGAATCCCCATCCCCCGGCGCGAAGGGTAGTTCCCAGCGGGTCGCGGCCATAAGCGATCGAACCTGTTCCCGCTATGACGATGACCCCCGGGCCGGTGTCAAAGGCCGCGTCGAGGGCAATCTGCATGTCTCCGACGACGTCGATTGGGCTCGAAACGATTTCGGCGAGCGAACTGCGGACGATTTCAGCCAACTCGGGACGGGCTGCGCCGGAGCCTCCAACACAGGTGCGCGCAACCTGTTCAGTCGCGATGCCGGCGGCCGCGCATGCCTGCCTCACCGACAGGTGCAGCGACTCGCGGGCCTGCATCTCTCCGACGCGAACGATGTTGCTCGGTCCCGCCGTCGCAACCGCCAGCAAATGCGATTCATCCCCCACTGCGCACGTAGTTTTGGTGCCGCCGCCGTCGATGCCCAGGTAGTAGCTCACGAATTATTTTTAGCACAGAGCAGTCGCCCGTGGGGTTTCGTGCGCGGCGACTATAGAGTCTCACTCGCGGAAAGCTCGAAATGCCCCGATAATTGAAGCTTGTTTCAGCAAAAGGCTTTTGACCGCAAAGCTCGCAAACTAAAATCCACGAAGATCGCGAAGAGGTTACGTATGTGCTTCTTAGCGTCCTTCGCGGGTGCTCTTAGCGATCTTTGCGGTCAAAAGCTTTCTGCCGTGCCGAACCACCCATGGGCCTGAACCATCTCGATTTCGCGATCATCGCACTCTACCTTGCAGGCATCACCCTGTTCGGCCTTCGCTTCCGCCGGAAACAGCGCACGCTCCGCGACTACTTTCTTGCTGGGCGCGACATCCCCTGGTGGGCGATCGCCCTGTCAATTGTTGCGGCAGAGACCAGCACGCTCACCATCATCAGCATTCCAGGCCTTGCTTACGACACGAACTTCACGTTCCTGCAAGTGGTCATGGGATACGTCCTCGGCCGGGTGGTCATCAGCTTCCTGTTGCTGCCGCACTACTTCCGCGGCGATCTCTATACGGCGTACGAACTGATCGAACGGCGATTCGGCAGCGGCCTGCGCTCGCTAACCGCCAGTCTTTTTCTGCTGACCCGGGCCGCAGCCGAGGGCGTACGAGTTTATGCCGTAGCCATTGTGGTCTCGATCGCTCTGGGGACGGGCGAGGTAGCGTCGATCGCGATCATCACGGCCTTGACGGTCGTCTATACGTTTGAGGGCGGTTTAGCCGCGGTGATCTGGACCGATGTCGTGCAAACCGCGATCTACGTTGGTGGAACGTTGGTGGGCCTGGTGACCATATCGCACCTGGTGCCCGGCGGATGGAGCGCGATTCATGCCGCCGCTTCCTCCGCGGGGAAACTGCAGGTATTTGACTTCAGCACCAATGTTTGGATCCCCTACACCTTCTGGGCAGGAATCATTGGCGGGACCTTCCTGACCACGGCAAGTCATGGCACCGATCAGCTTATCGTCCAACGATTGCTGGCAGCGCGCGGCCAAAAACAATCGGTCACCGCTTTGCTTTCGAGCGGTGTCGCCGTTCTATTTCAGTTTGCGTTGTTTCTGACAGTGGGCATCATGTTGTGGGCCTACTACCGGGTGCCGTCGGCAACATTTGGGAAGCCGGACCGAATCTATCCGACGTTCATTGTCACTCGTATGCCTCACGGAATCTCCGGGCTGCTGATCGCGGCGATCCTGGCCGCCGCGATGTCGAATCTAAGCGCAGCGCTGAATTCGCTGTCCTCGAGCGCGATCATGGATTTTTATGCCCGCCTGCGCCCGCAGGCAGATGAAAAAACCAAGATGAGACTCTCGCGGGTCGCAACCGTACTGTGGGCGCTGGTGCTGTTCGCGCTGGCGGTGATCGCGCTGCATAAAGTAGGCCGTGTAGTAGAAGTGGGACTCCAGATCGCGTCCGTCGCTTACGGAGCTCTGCTCGGCGTGTTTCTGTTAGGCGTGCTGACGCGGCGCGCGAATCAGGTCGGAGCAATGTGGGGCATGCTGTGTGGACTCGGGTTGGAACTATATCTGTGGCTCTGGACGCACGTGCCCTGGACCTGGTGGATTCCACTCGGGACCGCGGTGACGTTTGCGGTCGGTTGGATTGCCAGCGTTCTGGCGGTAGGAAATAACCCCGGCTCCGCCTCGAAATCGTTCTCCGCGGTGGAGTGAAGAGGGTTCGTTCAGCGTCTAAGAGATCGGTTACAACTCCTCCGCCTCGAAACTGGTCTCAAGGCGAGTGATGGTTCGGCCGCTTACAGGCGCGCGATTGGAACCCTTGACGTAAGTTGGACGCGTGTTTATTTAGCGGTAACCGGCAACGACGGCACCGCACTGGAGTCTTGATCAGCCGGAATTCGGTCTTTTCCTGTGGCACACATTCCTCGCGAACTTCGCGGTCAGAGTGTCCCATGCTCGGGTATACTCCTACTCCAACTCGACATGGCAACTGTCAGGCAGCCTTCGTCACCCCGCGCTGAGCTCTCCCGCGACTTAGGCGTCAGCCACGCCTCAGCCGTGGTCGTTGGCACCATCATTGGCAGCGGCATTTTTCTGGTTCCCGCCGAAATGATGCAAGCAGTCGGATCGGCCAAGCTTGTCTATCTGGCCTGGATCGTGGGCGGCTTGCTGTCGTTTTTTGGCGCGCTCACTTACGCCGAACTTGGAGCCATGAAGCCGCAGGCAGGCGGAGAATATGTCTACGTCCGCGATGCGTATGGACCGCTCGCGGGATTTCTTTATGCCTGGACATGGTTTGTCATCGCGAAGCCCGCGTCGGTCGCCACCGTGGTCACAGGGCTGGTTCGAATTCTCGGAACATTTTCGTTCTTCTCTTTTTTTTCCACCAACCTCATCCCTGCGCCCTTTGCCGTGAACTGGGGACAAATATTTGCCATCAGCGCCGCCATCCTGATCTCGTGGCTGAACTACCTCGGAGTGAAGAAGGCGGGCGAGTTCCAACTTGTCTTTACGCTTCTGAAAGTGGCGATCATCCTCGGAATCGTGGTGGTCTGCTTCAGCGGAATGGGCAACGCAGCGGGGCGCGGATGGAGCAACTTCGCGGGAACATTCGCGGGCGCTAAGGGTGGCGTTGCCGGCTTCATGGCCGCGTTGGTTGCGGCGCTATGGGCCTACGACGGATGGAATGATCTCAACATGGTGGCCGGGGAGGTGAAGCGTCCCGAACGCAACATTCCGATCGCGCTGATTGCGGGCGTGGCCACGGTGGGGCTGCTCTACGTCCTGGTCAATGCTGGCGTACAGTATGTGCTGCCGGCCTCTGCGATCGCAGCTTCGCCGCGTCCCGCCTCGGATGCCGTAGCGCTCGTGATGGGGCGAATGGGCGCCAGTATTGTTTCTGCGGGAATGGCGCTCTCGATGTTGGTCACTCTCAATGGCACCATCATGAGCGGAGCGCGCGTTCCGTTCGCGGTGGCACGAGATGGATATTTTTTTCGAGCCTTGGCCGAGGTGCATCCTCGCTATCACACGCCTGCGATGGCGATTGTTGTGCAAGCCGTAATCTCGATTCTCCTGCTGCTACTCGGAGCCAATTTCCGGCAATTGTTTTCTCTCGCGATCTTCGCGGAATGGCTCTTTTACATGATCGCGGGCAGCACGATCTTTGTCTTCCGCCAACGCGATCCGCAGGCCGCGCGCCCCTATCGCATGTGGGGCTATCCTTTCGTGCCTCTCGTATTCGTTGCGGTTGCCGCCGCACTTCTTTGCTACACCTTCAAGAACGACTGGCCCAACTCCGGCTACGGAGTCCTCGTGATCCTCGCGGGGATTCCTCTATTTGCCTATTTCGCTCGCAAACGGAATTCTCGCGGAATTCCCGATAAGCGCTAGATCTCAACCTGCCGGTTACTCCGGTACTCATCCCAGTTTCTGCCCAGTTTCCTCCGTAGGGCAAACGATTCCACCCGGCCAGCGCCCGTTCCGTACCCGTTTCGGACCCATACTCCAAAAGGACACCTGAGCGGTTACCTAAGGTCAAGGGCCGTTGACACGTTTACCCACTGTCCTATCTCCCGTATTTTGAAGACTCCAGTCCCGGTTCCTCTCCCCACCCGGGTCCCAAATGGAGTGAGACTGCATGGCGACGGCTTACGGCGGATTTCAATTAGGGCTATTGCCCGAACGCAAGATCAACAAACGGGCGTTAGTGGCGAGCTACGCCATGGTGACACTGCTATTGCTGATCGTCATCAACCTCAACTTGATCATTCCCGATACGCTGCAGATGACTTCGTTTCATGTAACCGAATTGATTCCCACGCCTCCACTGCGGCCGGAACCAGCGCCGATTAAGACGAAACCGCAGATAAAGGCAAAGCTCCTTCCCGCGGTGAAGCTGCCAGTGTTTGAGCAGCCGAAGCTGATAGTCCCGCGCGAAATTCGCCGCCAGACGCAGCAACCGGTGGAGGCGCCAAAAGTAGTGGTCAACCAGTTCGCCGCCCCTCAGATCAAGATGGCGGTGAGCGGGGCTCGTCCGCAGCTGGTACATACCGGTGACTTCGGCGGAAATTCGCAGCAACCAACTGTGAACGCAGCTGTAGAAAAAGTTCAAACGGGCGGCTTTGGTGATCCCAATGGTTTGCCTGGTACGGGCAAGCAGGGCGCGAAATTGTATACCGCCTCAACTGGATCGTTTGATTTGCCCGCAGGCCCGGGCCAGGGCAATGGATCCGGTGGAGCAAAGGGAATTAAGGGTACGGTCGCCAGCACAGATTTCGGAAGCGGCATCGCCAATAGCGGCAAAGGCGACGGGCGCAGCAGCGGCAAGGGCAGCATTGCGACCGGCGGTTTTGGAGCGGAGCAAGTGGTGCACGGTGCAGGTCCGAAGATTGCTCAGCCGGATGCTTCAGCAGCCAACACTCCGGTAAACATTACGTTCAAGCCGAGCCCGATTTATACCGATGAAGCTCGCGGCTTGAAGCTTGAAGGCGAAGTGCTTCTCGATGTCAGCTTTTCGGCGAACGGTTCGTTGCACGTCAATCGCGTGGTCCGCGGTCTGGGCCATGGCCTGGACGAAGCCGCCGTCGCCGCCGCGAACAAGATCCGGTTCAAGCCGGCGTTGCGCGACGGGCAGCCGGTCGATTCGAATGCGATTATTCACGTGACGTTCGCGATGGCTTACTAAAAAGTTTTGGCGAAGTAGTTCGACGTTTTTGCAGGCAACAGACACGAATTCGGTTCACTGAAATTGGAGAAAAGAGTCATGCGTACTTGGAAAGCAGTTCTCACCGCGGCTTTACTGGCATCGATCAGCGCAGCCGCGCAGCAAGCGGCAGGATCTCAGCCGTCCGCGTCCGATGCGACGCAGACGGCGCAACAGTCGAATCCGGCCAGCGCGCAACCGGCACCGACACCGCCTTCGCAGCCCGCAGCACAGACCGCCGAAGTTTCAACACCGGCAGCTGCGCCCGCTCCCACCACCATGGAGCAGGTTGTGACCCTGTTCATTGAACGGGAACACGCGCTGATTAAGACACTCTCAAAACGCACCCCGGTGGTCGAGACGTACTTGCAGAATCTGACCGCCGATCCCCAACTGGGCCCGGTGCCCAGCGCGGATCACTATTTCCTCGGCCGCATGGATATGGGCGAGACCGTGGACCGTCAGGATTATCTGAAGGATCCGGAAAAAAGCATGCAAACCCGGCTCATGGGCGGCTTCCAAAAGTTCTTCAAGGTGCAATACCAGCCCGTGGGCTTCTCATGGATGGTCTATGCCGACCGCACCGACTTCGACCGCGAACACTATGATTTTCGCTATGCTCGCCGCGAATTCCTCGGCGACGTACGCTGCCTGGTGTTTGATGTCACCCCCAAGAAAAATTCCGGCAAAGGCCGATTCGTGGGCCGCATCTGGGTGGAAGATCAGGGATTCAACATCGTGCGCCTGAACGGAACTTACGCGCCTGCGCCACGCAACTCGTTTTTCTTCCACATGGACAGCTGGAGATTGAACCTGATTCCCGGCTACTGGGTACCGTCCTACATCTACAGCGAAGAAGGCGACTTCAGCGCTGGCGTGAAGAACAAGGAAGCCTTCAAGGCGCAGACCCGCATCTGGGGATATGACCTGAAAAAGGGTGGCAAGGATGACGAACTCACGCAGATTCGCGTGGATAGCGTCACCGACGACAGCCCGACCACCCAGGATGCCTCCCCGCTGCAAGCGGAACGCGTTTGGCAGCAGCAGGCAGAAGACAACGTTGTCGAGCGCCTGACCAACGGAGGCTTGCTCGCCCCCGAGGGTGACGTCGACCACATTCTGCAGACCGTGGTCAACAACCTCGAGGTTACCAACAACATTGATCTGCCCCGGCCGGTGCGCACGCGCGTGCTGCTCACCGCTCCGCTGGAAACCTTCAGCGTGGGCAACACCATCGTGATCAGCCGCGGCCTGGTGGACGTGCTTCCCGACGAAGCCAGCCTGGCTGCCGTACTTGCGCATGAACTCGCGCACATCGTGCTTGGACACAACCTGGGCAGCAAGTTTGCCTTCAACGACCGCATGTTGTTCAACGATGACTCCACGTATCAGAACCTGGGCTTCAAGCACATTCCGGAAGAAGAACAGGCTGCTGACAAAAAGGCGATCGAGATTCTGAAGAACTCGCCCTACGCGCAGAAACTGGATAGCGTTGGCTTGTTCCTCAAGGCCCTTCAGCTGCGGGCTCCGCAACTGAGCGCCTTGCTGACCACGCATCTGGGCAATCCGCTGGCGGAAAACGGAACGGTCAATCGTTTGTCGGCTCTGGCCACGCAAGGCCCGGCGCTCGATAATGCCAAACTCGATCAGATTGCGGCATTGCCCCTGGGCGGCCGCGTGAAGATCAATCCCTGGAACGACAAGGCGGAAATGGTGAAGACGGCTCCGGTCGCCATCACCTCGGCACGTGACAAGATGCCGTTTGAGGTCACGCCGTTCTTTCCGCGCTTGGCCCGCTACGGTACAGGCGTCGCTCCGACTGCGGCTCCGACCACCGCCGCGAATTCGGGCTCGGGCAACTAGCTCGGTGTAAGGCAGCGTTTCTAGTAGTAAATTGCAGTAAGACAGGTTGAAGTAAAACGCAGGCCGGGATCCGGAATTACCTTCCGGGATACCCGGCCTTCGTTCTTTTTGGAAGCGTGGCAGCCCGTTTGTCAGCCCGACGATTCGACGGTGAGCGCTAAGGCCTTACAGTTACAACACATACGTGGATTGCCTGCCGACGACCTGCCCTGATAATGTTCCGACACCCACAAGCCTCGCACATGAACGGCGTAATTCAATTCGCAGCAAAGGCCCTCGTTCCAGTCGTCGTTGCGGTTTGCTTCGCACTTGCTCGCAAATACCTGAAGCCTTCAGGCTCGGCTGTCGGAGATGCAACTGTCCGCGCTGGATGCACGGTTCCAGCAAACTAAATGGGTGGTTGAGGTTAGTATGATCGCTGTTGCGGTCGTATTTGCCTGGACCACTCACCACTTGCTCGTTTCACTAAATCGTTATCTAGGCACCAGCGACGGTCCAGAAACGTCGCTTCGGTTGTGGCCGCAGACTGCCATTTGGTGGTTTTTTCCGGGATTTGGAGCAGTCGTGCTCTGTTGGGAAATCACCCTAAAGCTCTGGTCCGCGCTCGGGCAGGGTGACACCGCGAGATCCTACCGCCTCAGTCAGATGGGCGTACGGGCTTTGACTGCACAAGAATTCTGCGCTGGATGGCGCTTGTCATCGCACTGCCAATCGGAGTCTTTACCTTCTTAGCTCTGCCGATGCACACGGAACTCCGTCACCAAGACATTCGCGTTTGTGGATACGCGTGGGCAGGATGTAAGACCTTCGCGTACTCAAAAGCGGTGCGGATGACGCTGATAAAATCTGGCCATGCGCGAACTCGCCGTCGTCATAGCAGGGCTTGCGTTTTCATTTGCTTGGTTCGCAATTTGGGCCGGCTTCCTTCATATATTCGGTCTTTCACCCTTCCGGCGAAAAACAGAGGACCGCGCCAGTAGGCGACAACGCTTGAGGCGCTTAGGCAAACTGAGGTACATCCTGACGTTCGGATTGCTTGGACCCGGATTTGCGTTCGGGCTAGCAATAATTACTATGGATTTCTTGGGTAGCCTCTCTCGTGGGTGGGTCTCCGAGTCGATTAAGTTTGCGTTCAATGCGGTCTTCTTCGGTTTATTTCAAGGCTTCGTGGGTTGGCGCAATGAGGTTCGCGATCCAGTTCCGTTTTCACCCGATTATCCCGGTAAGGTGAGTTGACGTAACATCCAGCGAAAGAAAGGCCGCCCAGACATAGGGCGGCCTCCTCGATTCGGAAACAGTTAGAGTTTGAGTTTGCGCTTGGCAATAGCGTTCTTGCCAAGCAAGAAATTGGGTAACCTCACTTCGCAGGTATGCTATCGAACTTCCCTGACGCTTCCTCGTAAAAGAGCGCGCCTTCCGTCTTGTCACCGCCGCTCCAATGCTTG
>Ga0209006_10000792_pt1 | contig 29205 bp, 29 predicted proteins | sample JacPin_JW_Ref_O2_FD_188567 | JGI IMG/M metagenome (GOLD analysis project Ga0209006, IMG submission 188567) | Forest soil microbial communities from Algoma, Ontario, Canada - Jack Pine, Ontario site 1_JW_Ref_O2 (SPAdes) (version 2) | ecosystem: Environmental > Terrestrial > Soil > Boreal...
TTGGCGACTGGACGGCCCCACGGTGCGCTGTACTCGATGACGGCGTGACCGTTGCCCAGGTCGATCGCCCGGCCGCTGACACCGCCGCGCAGGTCGGTGCCAATCGACACCAGGTACTTGAGATAGGTGTCGTGCGTGGACTCCGCGTGGTAGCCGTCGATGCTGTTCTCCACGAGCAGCTTCCAGTTAGCGTCGAAACTGTACTGGTGGGTGCCGCCGACGATCTCCACCTGCCCGCCGCAGCCGTCGATGACGAGATCGATGTAGTCCTTGGCATCGGCGAGATAGGTGTGCAGGTCGACGATGCCGGGGTCGAAACTGGCAAAAACAAAGCCCCGGTAGGACTCGACACGCGCTACCCGCTTGAGCGCCAAATCATCGAAATTGAGTCCACCGGCGTAGGCGTCGCGGTCGGGAACTCCCTTCAGCCGGCCTTCGGAGTCAAAAGTCCATGCGTGGTAAAAGCACTGGAAAACTTTGGAGTTGCCGGATTCCTGCCGGCACAACAGTGCGCCGCGGTGCGTGCAGGTGTTGTGGAACACGTTGACGTTGCCGGTTTTAACCCCGCGGACCATGAGGATCGGCCGTCCGCCGACCGGCCGCCGGACGAAGTCTCCCGGCTCGGGGATCTCCGATTCGTGGCCGACATACAGCCACGACTTAGCGAAGATCCGCTCGACCTCGGCTCGGTGTATCTCGGGCGAGGTCATCGCCGAGCGGTGCACCCGAAACCGTTGGGCCACCGGATCATCGACCACGAGCGGCAACTGCGCTGCTACCTCGGTTGCCTGGATAACCGACGGCTCGACGTCGGTGCTCATCGCCGTGCCAGGTAGTCGGAGACCAGCGCAGAGAATTCGTCGGCGCGCTCGATCTGGGTCCAATGTCCGCATGAACTGAACACATGCAGGTCGGCGTTGGGCAACAGCCCCAGCATCGTGACCGAGACCTGCACTGGTACGACCTTGTCCTCCCGACCGTGAACGAGCAGTGTCGAGGTGGCGATGGCACGTACCTCGTCTTCGGTGATACCGAGTTCGGATCCAGCGTGCCTCGGATCTAAGAACATGGCGCGATACGCCTCGTAGGCGCCGTCAGCGATGCTGGCCTCATACCGGATCGCGACGAGTTCGTCGGTGATCATTGTCGGATCGACCGCCAAGTAATTGCGCAGCAGATCCCGCATCGCGTCATGAGACGGTTCGTAGGCGCGCAGCGCGGCAAGACCGTCGGTGAGCGTCATGCCGACACCGGGCGCTCCCATCAGCACCATCTTGGTGATCCGGTCCGGGCAGTCGGTGGCCATCTGCAGCGCAATACGCCCGCCAAGCGAGTTGCCGACTATGGCGGTCTTCTCGATACCGTGTGCGTCGAGGAACGCCCAGATGTGGTCGGTCCAGCCGCGCAGCGAATAGACCACGTCATCCGGCCGCTCAGTCCCGCCGAAACCGACGATATCCGGAGCTAGCACGCGGAATCGTTGCGACAACGTTCCGATGTTGTGCTGCCAGTTGGCCGTCGCCGACACCCCGGGGCCAGAGCCGTGCAGCATCACAACCGTTTCGCCGGCACCGGCCGCTAGGTAGCTGGTTTCGATGCCTCCGGCATCGATGGTGCGTGGCTCGAACGCGATCCCTGCGACGGTTGATGTCATCGCGAGCCTCCTTCCTTGAATACGGCAAAACACTTGTTGGAGTTGAAGACATCGGTGGTGACGAGCTCGGACCAGGCAAGGTCCAGGCGCAGTTCATCGACCGCTCCGGTCAGGCAGAACCAGTTGAGCATCTCGTGCTGACCGGAGTCGACGATGTCGCGGCTGGGGGTGGCCTGCCACTTGTCGTAGTCACCATCAACGAACAGCTGATACAGCCGGCGGTCGGCGGCGGTGTCGGGTGTGACGTGCCAGGTTTTGTCGGTCAGGAACGCGTGCGACCAACTGGAGGACGCCACCAGCGCCACCCGCAGATCGGTGTCACGGAACGCCTGAGCAACCGCGCGGCCCAGAGCGAAGCAGCGCGCGGGTGTCGGCCCGGACGGGTCGAGCCGCTCGTCGGCGATGTCGGCGAACCGCGCCAGGCCACCCCGGCGGGCAATCGCGTGCTGTCCATAACAGTTGACCGTGATGGGGATCAGGCGGTACTCGAAACGCGCTCCCGCTTCGGGGTAGTCCAGAAACAGTTGTGTGTTGACGATCGCGTGCGGAAAAGGAGCATCGCTGCGCTTCAGGTAGGAGTAGGCCATGTCGAAGCCCCGGCCGAGCAGGTCGTCGGTCAGCCGGCGCGCGCCATCGGCGTCGCCGTGCAACGTGATGGTGCTGTCATCGGGCAGCCCCCAGGCGTTCGGGCTGCCTCGGCGGGTCATCAGCTCGAAGGGCTCGACGTCGACATCGCCGTAGGCGAGCACGCAGAACGGCGGGACTACCTCTTCGCGGAAGTTCTCGTATTGGTCGTCGCCCCATACCACGACGACGTCCGGAACGAACTCGTCAAGGGCCTCACGGCAGCGAGATAGATTTTCCACCAATAGCTTTCGATGATGCGCCGCAGACGCTAGTCCGCCGTCGGCGTTCCATTCGGCGCGCATCGACGCTGACCAGTTGGCGGGATCCTTTGCCTCGGTGGGAATATCGGGATCAGCCAAGGTCCAGCGCAAAAGGTCCGCCATGTGCTCGTCGGTGCCGGCCAGCAACGGGTAGTGGGTCATTCCCAGACCCAAGAAATGCGCCATAGTGTTCCTCCAGATTGGTGCGGCAGATCCTGCGATGCAGGTGGGCGGGCAGGGTGGCGACGATATCGTCGAGCGGCTCGGGCATCGCGGCGAAGGGATAGTCGGATCCGAAGACAACGTGATCGCTGCCGAAGACCTCGATCGCCGCGTACAGCGCCCCACGGTCGTATGTCAGACAGTCGGACCACAGTCGACGTGCCTGGCGACTCGGCAGGTCGGGTGAGTCGGCGGGCATGCCGGCAATGACCGCCCCTTTGTCGAGTCGGCCGATCAGTGCCGGCAGCGCACCTCCGCCGTGCGCCAGGCAGATTCGCACTGCGGGCCGTCGCGCGAGCGCGCCGCTGACCAGCAGTGCGGCCGCTGCCAGCGCCGTCTCGATCGGCATTCCGGCGCCGAAGCCAAGCCCAAGCGCGGTCGTGCGCGCCGGCAGGTCCTGGTCACTGGGATGGACCAGCACCAGGGCGCCAAGTTCTCCTGCGGTGGCAAAAAAGCGGTCCAGGCTGGGGTCGGCGAGTTCGGTATCCCCGACCCGCGAGCCGATCTCGACACCCATAAAGCCCCGGCGCATACACCGGCGCATCTCGTCGACGGCCAGGTCGGGGTCTTGCAGGGCGACGGCGCCCAGCGCCGCAAAGCGGGTCGGGTGCTCATGGGTGATCCGGGCGAAGAACTCGTTTTGGGCCGACGCCAATTCGGCCGCCCCTGCCGCCGACGCCCGATAACAGAACGTCACCGGAATCGGCGAAAGCACCTGCACCGCAACGCCTTGACGATCCATATCCATGATCCGGGCCGTTGGCGACCAGCACCGGTGATCGATCCGGCGGTAATGCTGTCCACCGAACAGCAGTTGCGCGTCGGTGTCGCCGGTGCGGTCGACGCTGGGCCAGCGATCGTGCGGGTAGGAGCGCCGCAGATCCAGCAGGCGATCGTCGATGGCGTGGGTGTGGACATCGACGAGGCGGGTTTGGGTGGATCGCTGATCGTTGATGGTCGTGCCTCCGCGCGACATTGACGGGCAGGTTCGTCGAGCGTAACCGATTATGCATACACAATTCAATATGTACATACATAATGTTGTGCGTCACATCGCAACGATGAGGAAAAATGCCGGCATGCAGGCAGAACCGATTCCGCGGAGATCAGGTTGTGACCGGCGAGATTTGGTCAGGGGTGCTGCGGGGTGTCCGGCGTGCGATCTGGGTCGTCCGCACGGATCAGGTCTTTATCGTGACGGTTGATGGCATCGACGAACGACGCCTGATCGTGCAGCGCAATGGCGGCCACGATGTCGTCGTGGACGCCGAGACTGCTCGCCAGCAGCGGCTCGTGGTCGCCGACGAACAACACCCGCGTCAGGACAGCTTTGATGCTGGTCACTAGGAGCTGGTGCATGCCCTCCAAAACGGGGATGTGGGCTGCCGCTGCGACGACGCGATGGAAGGCGAGCACCGCGTCGAAGAACTGGTGGGCCTCGGTGCTGGCGCGCAAGGTGGCCATCGCCGACCGCATCGCGGCGATGTCTTCGCTGGTTGCCCGCTCGAACGCCGCCTTGGTCAGGCCGAACTCGAGGTACAACCGAGCTTCGAACAAGTCCAGGGGATGCGGGGTGGACGGCTGAAACCACAGGTCCAGCGCCCCCACTCGGACTTGCGGAGGTGCGCTGGCCACGGTGATCCCGCCTCCGGGGCCCGGTCGAACACTCACCAGGTCGCGATCGCGCAGGATTCGCAGTGTTTCGTTCATCACCGTCGGGCTGATGCCGAACCGATCCATGAGCTCCGATCGGCGGCCCAGGTGCGATCCGACCGGCAAGCGGGCACTGAGGATCTCGTGTTCCAGATCGGCAGCGACGCGTTCAGCCCGAGACGACCGGAGTACGGGCTCGCGACGCTGCACGCGCAGCCTCCTTCGGGTCGCCGCGAGCGCCGAAGTGACGCCGCCAAGCAAGTCTGTCAAAAGAACCACGAAAAGAGGCCTCAACAAGGCTAAGTGAGGAGTCCATACCGATGGATCCAATAACTGCTCGAGCAGCCTACTGCGCTGCCAGCGACATCCCGGTTTGACACCGCGACGACTTCGATGCTGCGATCGCAACTTTCGCTCATGCCCACCGAAACCTTGCGCCCTATCAACGCATCCGGCGTATCGAGTTCATGAACCTACCGAAGGCCATCTCCGGTAAGATCCGGCGTGTCGATCTGCGGACTCGTGAAAATGCTTGCGAACCAGATGCTTTGACGCATCAGTATCGCGACCGGTGAGTCGGCGGATGTGTGCGATGCATGAGCTCCCTGCCCAACGGCCACGCTTTGCTTGGCTACTTGCGTATCCGATTACTGGGTGCTTCGTTCAACGCGTGTTGAGCAAAAGCGCAGCTAGTCGGTCGGAAGAACCGGAAAATTGACCCTGTCGAGGGACCCATTATCCCTCTTGGTGGAGCAGTCACCGTCCTGATTGCGTCGATACCGTTCTCCCCATGCCGCAGGCTGAAAATAACGATCTGCAGCGGCGGGCCGGGGGGATCTTCGCCGTGGCGGTATCCGCGGCGACCGGGCACACCCGGTCGCCGGTTGCCCTGTCGCCGACGGCGATCACTAACGGGCTGACGAGTCGTGCGCTGCGAAAGTTCGCGCCCAAATCATCGCTACCCCCGCCGGCTAACCGTGTTGTGGGGGCACCGAGGGTGACGGTGTATCGGGCCGCCAAGCCGGTCCGCGCGGTTGGCGACCTTTTTGCGATGGCGCTGGACGCCATGGTGTTGATTTTCAAGCCTCCGTTCGCCTGGCGCGAGTACCTACTTCAAAGCTGGTTCGTGGCGCGGGTGTCAATGCTGCCGGCGCTGATGATGACGCTTCCTTACTCGGTCATCTTGACGTTCATCTTCAACATTCTGCTGACCGAGATCGGCGCTGGGGATTTCTCGGGAACAGGTGCGGCGATCGGCACCGTGAACCAGATTGCTCCCATCGTCACCGTGCTGGTGGTTTCCGGCGCGGGCTCCACCGCGATGTGCGCTGATCTGGGAGCGCGGACGATTCGTGAAGAACTCGACGCGATGCGGGTGCTGGGTATCAACCCGATCCAGCGTCTGGTGGTCCCACGTGTGCTGGCGGCCACCACAGTAGCTTTGGCGCTCGAGTCGGCAGTGACCGTGGTTGGCCTTACCGGTGCGTTCTTTTTCACCGTATATGTCCAACACGTGTCGGCGGGTGCATTCGTGGCGGGGCTGACCACTCTCACCGGCCTCAGCGACGTCGTCGTTTCGATGGTCAAGGCGACGCTATTCGGCTTTGCGGCAGGCGTGATCGCCTGCTACAAGGGCATCTCGGTCGGCGGTGGTCCGGCGGGTGTCGGCAACGCGGTCAACGAAACAGTGGTGTTCACGTTCATGGTGTTATTCGCAATCAACGTCATTGTGACCGCTGTGGGTATCCAGTTCACGGTGTCGTGAGGTGAACCCATGACCGTCGCCCTTCCAAGCAAACTTCATCCGCCATTGCAGCGCACAAAAAATGTCGTGGTAGGCGGGTGGAATCGAATCGGATCGCAGATGCAGTTCTATGTCACGACGCTCGGTTCGATCCCCGATGCCCTGATCAACTACCGGGCCGAGGGGCTGCGGCTAATCGCGCAAATGGGGTTAGGCACGGCAGCGCTTGCGATGGTCGGCGGAACAGTCGTGATCGTCGGCTTCCTGACGATGACCACAGGTGCCCTGGTGGCGGTGCAGGGCTACAACCAGTTGGCGTCAGTCGGTATCGAAGCTCTCACCGGATTCGCATCGGCTTATTTCAACGTCCGGCTCATTGTGCCTGGAACCGCCTCCGTCGCGTTGTCGGCCACCATTGGTGCCGGCGCCACTGCTCAGATCGGCGCGATGCGGATAAACGAGGAGATCGACGCTCTTGAGGTGCTCGGTATCCGCAGCATCACCTACCTGGCATCCACTCGAGTCATCGCCGGCGTCGTCGTGGTGATCCCGCTGTATTGCATCGCGGTCATGATGGCGTTTCTGGCCTCCCGCGCTGGCACCGTCACGATTTATGGCCAGGGTTCCGGCGTGTACGACCACTACTTCAACACGTTCCTCAGTGGCCGCGACATCATCTGGTCGTTCTTCCAGTCCATTGCGATCACGATCGTGATCATGCTGGTACATACCTATTACGGGTACAACGCGAGCGGCGGACCGGCCGGCGTTGGTGAGGCCGTCGGACGGGCGGTGCGCACCTCGATGGTGGTCGCCGCGGTGGAGATCGTGATGATCACGCTTGCCGTTTATGGCGAGTCCGGCAACTTCCACCTGGCGAGCTAGTCGGATGACACTCAGGTCGGGAGAACACCGCATATCCGCCGCATGGTGGACGCTGGTGCTGTTAGCGGTGATTGGCGTGTTCCTGTTTGCGACCACGGCGGCTTTCAGCGGCACCTTTCGGTCCTATATGCCGGTGACACTGACTTCGGATCGAGCAGGTCTGGTCCTGGAGACCAATGCCAAGGTCATGTTGCGCGGCGTCCAGGTCGGCCGCGTCGGCGAGATTGCCCCCGGCAAGAACATGGCCACCTTGAAGCTGGAGATTGATCCCGATCAGGTCCGGTACATCCCAGCCAACGTGCAAGCACAGATCAGCGCCACCACCGCGTTCGGTGCAAAGTTCGTCGAACTGGAGTATCCGCAAAATCCGAGTCCTGCTCGGCTGGCTGCCGGCTCGGTACTGCATTCGAAGAACGTCAGTGTCGAGATCAACACAGTCTTCGAAAACGTGGTCGACCTGCTCAAGATGGTCGATCCGTTAAAGCTCAACGCGGTGTTGAGCGCGGTTGCCCAAGGGGTGCGCGGACAAGGTGAACGGATGGGGGAAGCGACCACCGACCTCAACCAGGTGCTGCTTGCACTCAACGCGCGAAGCGACACAATCCGCAAGGACTGGCAGAAGCTCGGGGCCCTCAGCAAGACCTACGACGCGAGCGCCCAAAACCTCTTGACCATTTTGAACGCCGCCAGCACTACCAGCACCACCATCGTGAACCACTCGAGTGCGATGGACGCCTTGCTGCTGAATGTCGTGGGCTTTGCGAAGGCCGGGACCACGCTGCTTGGCACTAGTAAGGACAACCTCGTCAGATCGGTAAACACTCTCGAACCGACGACGGACTTGCTGCTGAAGTACAGCCCCGAGTACACCTGCTTCCTGCAGGGGATCACGTGGTACCTCAACAACGGGGGCTATGGGGCGTGGGGCGGAGCCGATGGCCGGACTCTGCAACTCGACGTCGCTTTGTTGTTGGGCAACGACCCTTACGTCTATCCCGACAACTTGCCGATTCATGCGGCCAAGGGTGGACCCGGCGGAAAGCCGGGATGCGGGTCGTTGCCGGACGCCACGAAGAACTTCCCGGTGCGCCAACTCGTCACCAACACCGGTTGGGGTACCGGGCTCGATATGCGGCCCAACTGGGGCATCGGGCATCCCTGCCTCGCTAACTGGTTCTCGGTGACTCACTCAGTGCCGTATCCGCCCCGCATCCATGAATGCATCCCTGGGCCGGCAGTGGGGCCGGAGCCGCATGGAAATGCGGCGCCGCCGTTTAACGCGACGCTATATGGGCCGGGCGGAGTGCCGCTGTGGCCTGGGCTGCCGCCTGCCCCGCCACCGCCAGCTCCTGGCTTGCCGCCGGCAGTGCCTGGCCCGCCGCCGTAACCGGCGCCCGTCGATAGAAGCAAGATAAGCAGGAGAGAAGCTATGAAGGACAGCCTGAGAGGCACCGTGGTGGGCCTCGGCATATTCCTGACGGTCTGCGGGCTCGCCGCATTCCTACTGGTTTCAGTGTTTGCCCAGCTTCGCTTTGGCGCGGGCAACACCTACTACGCCGAGTTCACCAATGTCAGCAATCTGCGGACGGGCAAACTGGTCCGGATCGCCGGGGTGGAGGTCGGCAAGGTCAAGGACATCGCCATCAACCCCGACGCGACGGTGCGGGTTGAATTCACCGCCGATAAATCGGTCATCCTCACCGACGGAACGCGGGCAGTTCTGCGGTACGACAATCTGTTCGGCGACCGTTACCTGGCGCTCGAGGAGGGGGCAGGGGGGGTCAGGCCAGTTCGCCCAGGCCAAACCATTCCGCTGGACAGGACAGCCCCAGCGCTGGATCTGGACGCGCTCATCGGTGGCTTCCGCCCGCTGTTTCGGGCGCTCAATCCGGAGCAGGTGAACGCGCTGAGCGGCCAGTTGATGCAGGTCTTTGAGGGACAAGGCCCCACGATCGGGTCATTTCTGGATCAGGCGGCCGCAGTGAGCAACACATTGGCCGACCGGGACCTGCTGATCGGGCAGGTTGTCGGCAACCTCGACGTGGTGCTGGGGTCGCTGGGCAACCAGAGCGACCGGTTGGACAAGGCGGTGACGTCGTTGTCGCAGTTAATTCACGGCCTGGCAGAACGCAAAACCGACATTTCCAACGCGGTGGCCTATACGAACGCCGCCGCCGGCTCGGTCGCCGACCTACTGTCGCAGGCCCGGGCGCCGTTCCGGAAAGTCGTCCAAGAGACCGACCGGACTGCAGGGATCGCGCTGGCCGACCACGACTACCTCGACAACCTCCTCAACACACTGCCGGACAAGTACCGAGTGATGGACCGCCAGGCGATGTACGGCGATTTCTTCAGTTTCTACCTGTGCGATGTCGTGCTCAAACTCAACGGAAAAGGCGGCCAGCCGGTGTACGTCAAAGTGGCTGGTCAGCCCACGGGGCGGTGCGCGCCGAAATGAAGTTTTTCTCCGAACGCAATCCCATGGTCATCGGTGCCGTCGGAATCACGGCGGTCGCAGCGATTGTGCTGGGCGCGCTCGAGTACCAGAAGTTGCCGTTCTTCAACCAGGGCAGAAGTGTCTCCGCGTATTTCGCCGACGCGGGCGGGCTGAGGACCGGCAACGGCGTCGAGGTCTCCGGTTTTCCCGTGGGCAAGGTGTCGAGCATTGAACTCGAAGCGGCTGGCGTGCTGGTCAAGTTCAAGGTCGCCAAGAACGTTCACCTGGGAGATCGCACCGAGGCGGCAATCAAAACCAAGGGCCTGCTCGGCAGCAAGATCCTGGACGTCACACCTCGCGGTGACGGTCGGCTTGAGGGAGCCATTCCGTCAGACCGGACGGTGTCGCCCTACCAGCTACCCGAGGCCCTCGGCGACTTGGCTAACACGATCAGCGGACTGAACACCGAACAGCTGTCCGGGTCGCTGGCCACCATGGCGCAAACGTTTGCCAATACCCCGCCTGACCTGAAGAACGCTATGCAAGGAGTGGCGCGGTTTGCGCAAACACTCGACGAGCGCGACGCCCAACTTCGTAGCCTGCTGAGCAACGCGGCCAAAGCGACGGGAGTGCTGGCGAAGCGCACCGACCAGGTGGTCAGCCTGGTGCGAGACACCAACGCGCTGCTTGCGCAGCTGCGGACGCAGAGCGCCGCGTTGGATCGGATCACGACCAATATCTCTGCGGTGTCGCGGCAGTTGCGGGGCTTCATCGGCGAGAACCGGGAGCAGTTGCGGCCGGCGCTGGACAAGCTCAACGGGGTGCTGGCGATCGTTGACGCTCGCAAAGAACGCCTGCAGCAGGCCATCCCGATGCTTAATGCCTATGTCATGTCGCTTGGTGAATCGGTAGCGGCGGGCCCGTTCTTCAAGGCGTACGTGGTGAACCTGTTGCCCGGTCAGTTCGTGCAGCCATTCGTTAACGCCGCATTCTCCGACCTGGGCTTGGACCCGTCCACGTTGCCGCCGTCGCAGCTGGCGGATCCGCCGATCGGCCAGCCCGGTACGCCACTACTGCCGATGCCCTACCCCCGGACGGGCCAGGGTGGCGCGCCGCGGTCGAACCTGCCCGACGCGATCACCGGCAACCCGGGCGATCATTCGTGTGGCCCGCCCGGACTGGGCTTGCCCGGCCCTGCCGGCCCTGGCTGCTACCCCTATCGTCAGCCGCCGCCGGCCCCGCCGCCCGGCGGGCCGCCGCCCGGACCCCCTGCGCTGGCGCCGCCCGGGCTGGGGTCTGTACCCGAGCCGACACCCGCGCCGGTGCACGTCGACCTGGGGCCGCCGAGCCGCCCCGGAGGCCAATCGTGATGTCAAAGCTGCTGCAGTCTCGTAAGGTCCTTGCGACCACGCTGGTGGTACTGCTCATTTCCGGCGTGGTGATGCTGATGCGAGCCACCGACCAAACTGCCCGAACGGTGGTGGTCGGCTATTTCGACAACAGCAGCGGCCTGTTTGTCGGTGACGACGTGCGGATCCGCGGCGTCTCGGTCGGCAAGGTCGACAAGATTGAGCCGCAGCCCCTGCGGTCGAAGATCACGTTCTGGTTCGATCGTAAATACAAGGTGCCAGCGCAGGCCAAGGCGGCGATCCTGTCGCCTCAGCTGGTGACGGGCCGGGCCATTCAGCTCACGCCGCCCTACACCGGCGGGGCCACGATGGGCGACGGCGCGGTTATCCCGCAGGATCGCACCGTGGTGCCGGTCGAGTGGGACGACCTTCGGGCCCAGCTCAAGCGGGTGACCAAATTGCTGGAGCCCACCAAGCCGGGCGGCGTGAGCACGCTGGGTGCGCTCATAAACACCGCCGCCGATAACTTGCGCGGGCAGGGCCCTACTATCCGCGACGCCATCATCAAGTTGTCGCAGGCGGTATCCGCGCTCGGCGACCACAGCAACGATGTCTTCTCCACGTTCAAAAACCTGTCCACCTTGGTGACGGCGTTGCGCGACAGTGCAGATCTGCTTGAACACCTGAACCGCAACCTGGCCGCGGTGTCGTCGCTGCTGGCTGACGACCCGACGAAGACGGGGCAGGCGATCGAGGACCTCAACGCGGCCGTGGTCGATGTGAAGAGTTTTGTCGCCGACAACAGCGAGGCGGTGGGCACCGCGTCGGACAAGTTGGCGTCGATTTCAACCGCGGTGGTGCAGAGCCTCGATGACATCAAGCAGACGCTGCATCTCGGCCCGACGGTATTGCAGGACTTCAACAACATTTTCGAACCGTCCAACGGGGCGCTGACGGGCGCGCTGGCGATAAACAACTTCGCCAACCCGATTACCTTCCTCTGCGGATCGGTGCAGGCCGCATCCCGATTAGGCGCTGAGCAAGCGTCCAAACTCTGCGCGCAATATCTGGCGCCGATCTTCAAGAACCGCCAGTACAACTTCCTGCCGTTGGGGGAGAACTTCTTCGTCGGAGCGCAGGCCAGACCCAACGAGGTCACCTACAGCGAGGACTGGATGCGGCCGGATTATGTTCCGCCCGCGCCGAATACGCCGCCGGGCCAGGCGACTGCGCCTGGCACGCAGGCCCCGGTGCCACCGGGTGCGCGGCCCGCTGAAGCGCCGCTGCCGCCCACAGTCGCCACCAACCCCGCTGCCGGCTTGCCCGGGATGATGGTCCTCCCCGGAGGTGGCTCATGAGGTTCAGGTGGCGGGGCGGTGCGGCGGCGAGCCTGGCGATGTTCGTGCTCGTGGCCGGAACATCCGGTTGCGGCTGGCACGGGCTGAATACGCTGCCGCTGCCCGGCACACAGGGCACCGGCGCGGACTCCTTCGTGATCCAGGCGCAGATGCCCGACGTCAACAACATCCAACCGAACTCGCGGGTGCGGGTCGCTGACGTGACCGTCGGGCACGTAACGAGAATCGAGCGCCAGGGCTGGCATGCGTTGCTGACCATGCAGCTGAACGGTGACGTCGACCTTCCCGCAAACACGTCCGCCACGATCGGGACCACCAGCCTCCTGGGTTCGCAGCACATCGAGCTGGCGCCGCCCAAGGAAACTCCGCCGCAGGGGAAACTGCGCGACGGCTCGCTGATCCCGCTGTCCCACGCGGGCGCCTACCCGACCACCGAACAGACACTGGCAGCGCTGTCGTTAGTGCTGAACGGCGGTGGACTGGGCCAAGTACAGGACATCACCGAGGCGTTGAGCACCGCGTTCCGGGGCCGCGAACGAGATGTGCGAAGCCTGGTCGGGCAGCTGGACAAGTTCACCGCAAACCTCGACGCCCAGAAGGGTGACATCATCGCGGCCGCGGAGAGTCTGAACCACCTGGTAGGCAAGTTCGCCGCGCAGAAACCCGTACTGGACCGGGCCATCCAGACGATCCCCGATGCGCTTGGCGTGCTCAACGGTGAGCGGGACAACCTTGTCGAAGCCGCAGATCAGCTGGGAAAATTCAGCGCCCTGACAGCCGACACGGTGAACAAAACCAAGGAAAACCTGGTCAAGGAATTGCAACAAGTCGGACCGGTGCTGGAGTCACTCGCCAACGCGGGTCCCAGCCTGACGCGAGCGCTCAGCTTGATTCCCACCTTCCCGTTCCCGAACGAAACGTTCGAAAACTTCATGCGCGGTGACTTTGTCAACCTGACGGCGATCATCGACCTGACGCTCAGCCGCATCGACCAAGGACTATTCACCGGCACCCGCTGGGAGTGCCATCTGACCCAGATAGAGCTGCAGTGGGGCCGCACTATCGGCCAGTTTCCGAGCCCGTGCATCGCCGGCACTCCATCGGTTCGAGGAAATCCGCTCACCACCCCGTACCGCTGGGACCAGGGACGCTAGATGCGCCTAGACAGACGAATCAAGATTCAGCTGATCATCTTGAGTGTGATCGCGCTGGTTGCGCTGGCGGTGATGTCCCTTCACTTCGTGAAACTGCCGGCCATGCTCTTCGGCGTCGGTCGGTACACCGTGAAAATGGAACTGCCGCAAACGGGCGGGCTGTACCAGACCGGCAACGTCACCTATCGCGGCACCGAAGTGGGCCGAGTGCAGGCGGTGCGCCTCACTAACAGCGGCGTGGAAGCCGAGCTGTCACTGAAATCTGGGATCGACATCCCAAGAGACCTCAAAGCCGAGGTGCACAGCCAATCGGCGGTTGGTGAATCGTACGTCGAGTTGCTGCCCCGCAACGGCACCTCGCGACCGCTCAAGAACGGCGACGTGATTCCGCTTGCCGAGACGTCGCTGCCGGCCGATATCAACGCCCTGCTCAGTGCCGCCGACACCGCCTTGCAGGCGATACCTCACGACAACCTGAAGACCGTTATCGATGAGTCTTACACCGCGGTCGGCGGACTCGGCCCGGAACTGTCCCGCTTGGTTAAAGGTGGGTCGAACCTGGCGATCGACGCGCGTAAGAACCTTGACCCACTGGTCGCGCTGATCGACGGGTGGCAGCCGGTAGCCGACTCCCAGATCAACACGTCCGATGCGATTCAGGCGTGGGCAGCACACCTGGCCACCGTGACCACCGACCTGCAGAACCACGACCAGGCCCTGGCCGGCGTCATCACGAACAGTGGCCCTGCGCTGGATCAAGCACGCGCGCTGCTCGAGCGGCTGCAACCCACGCTGCCGACCCTGCTGGCCAACGTGAGCAGCGTTGCTCAGGTCGCGCTCACCTACCAAAACGACATCGAATCGCTGCTGGTGATATTCCCTGAATCCATCAACGCCGAGCAGGCAGGCATCCTCGGCAACGTCAACACCAAACAGGCCTACAAAGGCCAATATCTGAGCTTCAACCTCAACATCAACCTGCCACCGCCGTGCAACACCGGGTTTTTGCCGGCTCAGCAGCAGCGAGTTCCTTCCTTCGAGGACGCCCCGCCGCGGCCCGCCGGTGACCTGTATTGCAGGATCCCGCAGGACACGCCATCCAACGGCGTGCGCGGGGCTCGGAATCTCCCGTGTGAAACCAGGCCCGGCAAGCGTGCACCCACGGTCAAGTTGTGTGAAAGCGACGAACAATACGTGCCGCTCAACGACGGCAATAACTGGAAAGGCGACCCCAACGCGACGTACACCGGGCAAGACGTTCCACAACTTCCCCCCGGGTCGCCGCCGCGCGCAGTCCCGGCTCCACCGGCTGCGCCGCCGCCGATAGGCGCCGCCACGTACAACCCCGCCACGGGCAGCTATGTCGGGCCTGACGGGCGTCAGTACACCCAATCCGACCTGGCCCAAGCCGCACCGAAGGAGAAGACATGGCAAAAGATGCTGACGCCGCCGGGCAGCTGACAAACCACGACGGAAGGAGGACGGCATGCAGGTAGCGACCGATGCCGAACTGGCTGTGTACAACGACGACGCAGTCGAAGACATCGATGGCATCGACGACGATGCCGTGGAGCCGGATGTGGGCGACACCGACGACGACGTGGCCCAGCCGGCGAAAAATCCGATATCGGCGCCCTGGCACGCAATGCTGCTCGGTCTGGCCGTCGTTGTTGCGTTGGCGGGCCTGGTCGGGTGGTTTGGACTTCGGGTCAATCACTCCCATCAGGCGCAGGCGCAGCGGAATCTCTTTCTGCAGGTCGCCAAGCAGGGCGGGCTGAACTTGACGACGATCGACTGGCAACATGCCGACGCTGATGTGCACCGCATTCTTGACGGGGCGACGGGGGAGTTCTACGAGGACTTCGCAAAGCGGTCACAGCCGTTCATCGAGGTGCTTAAGCAAGCCAAGGCGAAGACGGTCGGCACGATTAGCGAGGCCGGGTTGGAGTCGGAGACGACCGACTCGGGACGGGCGCTGGTGATCTTGTCGGTGCAGACGTCGAACAACGATGAAGCAGAACAGGTTCCGAAGGAATGGCGGATGCGTATAGACGTGCAGAAGATCGGCGATCAGGTGAAAGTCTCGAAGGTCGGGTTCGTGCCATGAGGTGGCCGAAGCTGCGCCGCGCCGACGACCAGGCTGTTGCCGACTCGGCAGGGGAGACACCTGCTGAGCAGGTGCTCACAGTGTCTGCAGAGGACGGAGAGTCGGTGGGTGCGGAGCGTCGCTTCCGGTGGGCGCGGGCATTCGCCTACTGGTTGCTGCCCGCCGTGGCGCTGCTGTTGGCGCCCGTCACGGGCTATCTGAAGTGGCAGGATGTATCGGCCCGCGACTCCCAGGTGGCGAGCGCGGAGGCCGTGCGGGCCGCCATCGACGGCACCATTGCGCTGCTGTCGTATAAGCCCGAGACCGTCGAGAAGGACCTCGATGCCGCGCGGACCCGGATGACCGGCACGTTCCTGAACGCCTATACGTCCTTGACCCACGACGTGGTGATCCCGGGAGCAAAGCAGAAGCAGGTCTCGGCGGTAGCCACCGTCCCCGCCGCTGCATCGGTACGGGCGACTGCCGACCACGCCGTCGTGCTGCTGTGCGTGAACCAGGCCGTCGTCGTCGGCCAGGATGCGTCGACCACCACCGCATCCAGCGTTCGGGTCAGCCTCGACAAGATCGGCGGCCGTTGGCTGATCTCGCAATTCGACCCGGTGTGAGCCGACGATGAAAAGGAAACCGACATGCGCTACTTACCGTTGACCCTGACTGCCATGGTCGTTGTGGCTGCTGGCCATGTTCTGAGCGTGTCCGCTGCACATGCGGATGGCGACAACAACACGCTCGGACCAAATAACAAGCGACTCAACGACGGCGTCGTCGCCAACACCTACACCATGCAGCATCAGGCCGGCTGTACCAACGACGTCAAGATCAGCCCACAACTGCAACTAGCCGCCCAGTGGCACACCAATGATGTGCTGAACAACCGCAACCTCGACGGCGACGTCGGCTCAGACGGGTCCACGGCCCAAGACCGCGCCAACGCCGCAGGCTTCCACGGTCAGGTGGCCGAAACGGTGGCGATAAACCCAGCTTTGGCGATCAGCGGGATTGAGCTGATCAACCAGTGGTATGACAACCCCGCCTCTAGGGCCGTCATGTCCAACTGCGCCAACAGCCAAGTGGGAGTGTGGTCGCAAAACAGTCCGGATCGCACTGTTGTCGTCGCGGTTTACGGTCAGCCACCGCAGGCGGTCAAGGCTTCCCAACGAAATGTGGCGGAAGCAGCACTGCCGCCGGGCTCTCAGGCGAACAACATCCCGATCGATCCCAGCCCCGACTATGACGCCAGCGATGAGGTCGAATTCGGCATCAACTGGTACGCCTGGATCCTACGAGGCGTCTACCCACCGCCGGCCATTCCGCCGCAATAGGTACGCGTAAGACAACCGTCGGCATTCGGTTTACGCACTAACGCGAGGTGAAGGTTGTGACCGGTGCGGTCGCAACATTCTTGGTCGAGATCGCATCATCCACCAAAGCAGTGTCATCGACCGCGAACTAGCGAGAGTTGCGCAAGCGGGCTTTTGTGGTCTGTTTGCCTCAACTCGACCTCGCGCTGTGTGGAATATATTGTGAGACTGTCGGATTCAGCGCACCGTGTAGCCAGCAGTCGCACTCCAGGTTCGACGCCGCCGTGACATCCCGTGGTGGATCGATAGATGAAGACTGCGGCTCCTACGCCGGGGATGGTGCCGCGTGAACTCCCGGCCGTTCACCGAACACCGGGACCGTTACGGGAAGCGTCTTGGTCTTACGCCAGTTGGCGATACGACCGAATCTGTTGGAGCAAAAAGGGACCGCAGTGACGGCTATTGGGATCAGCAGCGGGAATACGACTAGCAGCATTATCCCGACAAGGGGCAGATAGGTGGTCATTTTTCACTCTCATTGAGGTAGGACTTAAATTCTGGCGGCGGACCATACGCGGAGATTGCCGATGCACGTCTGTAACGCACGCGCCATTTCGTGTGATCCTGTTATCTTCCAAGTGTCTCCGCGTTCGGCCCAATGCGCATCACCTCAGTGGGTGGTCCTCGTCCCCCCGACGGAGGCAAAGCCCGCGTCGTCCCTGCGCAGCGGAGTCGAATCGAACGGGTCGCGTTGGCGGCCGGCCGGTCAGAGTTAGGGTTGCAGGAACTCGACGGAATCGGCTACGCCACAGCCGAACTCAGGGAGGACGCGCAAATCAGGCCACTCCTCCTCAAACGACGGACAGATGACAGCGCTCGCGTGCACACGTTCAGGCCACACTCCAGGACGCGCTGTGCCTGGCGGTAGCTGACAATACCGACGAAGGTCAGCGCGTCCTAGCACACCCGCGCTGAGAACCTCTGCCACGGTTGGACTTAGGCGCCTTCTCATCGATGAAGGACCGCAGATGCTTCACCTTGCGAAGGACGCCGCGGTGGCCGGATGAGCTCACTTCAGCTGACCCGAAGACGTCAGACAGTGTTCGGGATTTCGTCTTGGGTACGGGTGAGACGCCGACCATTTAGACCGCCTCCACCGAGCGGCCGTCGACAAGCTCGGCGACGCCGCGGCGGGTTCGGCGAGGTAGGACTCAGCTCGGGTAGGTGCTCAATTCGCCAGCCCGATCACGCTTCTCTAGGAAGCGCTCACGAGTAACGAGATATACAGGGAACGCCATAGATACACCGATGTACGACAGTCCCACGAATATCCAGCCCCATTTGTAGCCCAGTCCTATCCGCTTGCTGTCGAAAACCACCCACACCATGAACACCAGCCAGGCGATAGCCATGTCGATGCTCAGAAACGCTGCGGTGCCGCCAGCCGCTATCGCATCGCCGAAGAAAGCGATCGGGTTGAGGATGTTCCCGCCGGCCGCCATCCACTGAAACGCGTGTGGCCAGGTCAATACCAGCGCCGCGACGCCGGCAAGGATGAAGAATGCATGGCGGATATTGGTAGACGTCGAATCAGACATCAGCAGGCTCCTTTTGGATTACGCATTCCTAACGAGCGATCCGCCATCACTGGGCGGGTGGTCGATAGTGAGCCGCTGAGTTACGCAGCTGCCAGATTTGGGCTGGGCACAGCAGGTTAACCGCGTACGAAACAAGGTAATTGGCCGCGAACTCGTCGTTGGGGGTCACATCATTTTTCACATCACCCATCACTTGGGCGTAGCTCTCGCCTCGGGTGACCTTGTCGCAGATCCCGTGACCATAGCCGAGCGCGTCATTGCTCGGAAAGTCGTAGTGCCGCCGCCCCGCCACGTCATACAGATACTCCACTTGGGGGTCTGGTGCGGCCCGCGCCCGCGGCGCTCCCGTCTGCGCGGCGCCACCGAGGCCAGCGGCGAAGACGATCAAGGCGGCGACCAAAATGGGGCTCTTCATGGCTGATTCCCTATGCGGTTGTGGCGGATAAGCTCTCGCGGTCGGCGGCATCGGCAGTTGATCTGGGTAGGAACGACGCGGCCGCTCGCACGAGTACCGCCGCGAGGCAGATGCTCGTCACTGTTGCCGCTGCGATGACTGGGGTCGAGGTGTGCTTGAGATGCACTGCGATGATCGTGGGCCAGCCCGCGCCGAAGTTGGCCATGAAAAACGTGCACGGGAACAGCACGAAGAGGCCCAGCAGCTGCCACTGAGCGGTGCAGCGGGCACGCAGCTGCGATGCCGCCACTGCGAAGACGATCACCTGAGCGGCTTCGAGCACACCAATGACCAAGGGGTACTGGAAGATCCGCAATACGTGTGGCCCCCAGTAACCGTAGAGGCCGCCGTTGATGCCGATGATCTCAAACGCGGCCGATTCAAGCAGCGTGACGCCGGCCCAGACGAACAACGTGCGCTGGGTGATCATGCGGTGCGCGATCTGGCGTGCGATATAGATCGCGGGGGCGGCGTAGAGCACGACATAACCGCTGTGTGTCCAGATCGGTTGTGGGATGTCGAATGCGGTGAAATGCGTCCACATGCCCGGTGTGGAGTAGAAGTACAGCATCATTGCCACGTCGTAGAGCGGCTCGGCGAATGCGCCGACCAAGGCCGCTAACATCAAGAGCGCATAGAACGGTGTCCGCTCGCGCACACCCATCCTGATCGCGATCACCAACAGCACCGCGGTCAGCGCCCAACTGAAGTCCGTCAGGATCGCCTGTGTGGTGAGGTTCAATGGGTGGTCGATCGGTGGCACACGGTCACGTTATGGGATAGACCACTAGGTCGCGTCCCCCCAGCCAGGCATTTTAGCCGCCGACGAGAGTGACAGCAGGTTACGGAAACGGCGCCTATCAGGTGAGCGCGAAGCCCTCGGCCGCGAGCCGTTCGCCGGCCGCCAGGAATGAGCTGGCCATCCCGGGATCGGCATAGTAAGGGTCACCAACACCGCTTTCGAATCGCCGACGACTGTACTCATAGAGCGCGGCGAGTTTGTACATCGCCAGCGTCGCATACCAATTCACTCCCGACACATCGGCTCCGGTGCGGTCGGCGTAGCGGTCGAGCAGTTCGGTGCGTCCAGGGTAGCCGGCCTCGAGCACTGCGGTGCCCATCGCTGATGTCGGAACCATCGGCTCGCCCGGCGCCGGGTAGGACGCGAGCAGGTATCCGAGGTCTGCGAGCGGATCGCCGATGGTGGCGAGCTCCCAGTCAAGAACTGCTGCGACGGCACCGATCTCGATATCGACGATCATGTTGCCGATGCGAAAGTCGTTGTGGACTATCGCGTTTCCGGACTCAGGTGGGAGGTGCGCGTCCAACCAGTTTTCCAGCATCGCGAATTCACCCGGCACGGTTCCGTCCACAGCGATCAGCGACCGCATCCGCCGCAACTGCCGGGCGTTGAAACCGTCGGGCTTGCCAAAATCGCCGAGGCCGACGTCACGCCAGGCCACCTTGTGTAGTGCGGCCAGGGTGTCCACCAGTGATTCCCCAATGCGCCGACGGAGTTGTGCGTCTTCGCTTCGCGCCGGGGTTGATTTGGTGATGACGGCCCCATCGATGAATTCCATCACGAAGACCGGGACGTCGAGCAGTTCTCCGGCGGCGGCGATGGCGAGGACCCGGGGAGTGGGGACGTCGGTCTGTTCGAGCGCGGCCAAAAGGCGTGCTTCCCGCAGCACGTCATGGGCACCCGGAGGCAGCGGCGGAGGTGGTGGCCGACGGACGATAACTCGCGAATGCCCATCCGATACAAGGAATGTGAGGTTGGAATGCCCGTCGCCGATCGCCTCGGCGGTTATGGCCGGGCCGCACAGATCATGCTCAGCAAGGAAGCGGCCTAGGCGTTCTAGCTCGGCGTCAGACCATGACCACATCACGTCTCCAGTGCCGATAGGTAGTCCAGGTAGCTGCCCTGCCAATGTGTCTCGAACTGCCCGGCCCCTTGCTCGCCGTCGATCACGGCGCGGCACGCGCCTTCGCGGATCACCGTCTGCAATCTATCGTGGGTCGGCAACTCGATCACTCCGAAGACATCGAGCTCCAGCTCGGTGCGCGCACCGGTGATGTCGGTCAGAGTCGCTTGTAGCCGACGTTGGCGCATCTGTTCGTCGTATTCGGCGTGGTGGTCGATCTGACATACCGGATAGGTCATCCCGTCGCGGACTACGTAGCCGGCGAAACCCCACTCGCCCTTGGCGATCCATATCCATCCATTGATCGCTCGGCCTGACTCGGTGTAGGCGACGAACCATTTCCAGTGCTGCGGCACGCCCCAGTCGCGAACCCCCCAGGAATGGTCGCGGTGCCCCATTCGGTCCCACTCGATGCGACGGCCCGCGACGTCGAGGCCTCCGCGCACCCGGCCAGTCTGTTCGATCCGGTTCATTGCGAACCAGGACGGCAGGCCGTCCGGATTGCGATGATAGCTGAACGCCTCATGAATTCCGTTGAACGAGAACTCGATTCGCACGTCGTCACTGTCGTACGTGAGTAAGCAGGATTTGCGTAATTCGGGTTGCGTGAGGGTTAGTCCGTCGAATGAGAATTCGTCGAGGTCGGCGTGCTCTGGTACCCGACCCTGGTGAAGGTGTTGCGCCAGCGGTCGCGCATCCGGTCCCCACACGCAAACGTTGTAGCCGGCCTTTCCGCTGCCGGTCAGGTAGAGGTAGACCTGCACGCCGAGTTCCTCCTCGGGCATGATCAACTCCCAGAACAGGCTGTCGCGTGTTCTCTCCCCGGCGACCGGCCGGTGCCGGAGATCATCGGTGGGACCGAGCCCGTCGCGCAGTTCCCCGGCGGTGGTCATACGCGCCGCTCCTGCAGATTGGCCAGCGCGCTGCTAGTAGTCGGCACTTGCATCGCTAACGCCTGGCCGCGGTTCTCCACCTCGAGCGCGGACTGGAACGAGTTGATCTCCAGGTTGTGGACCAACGCGTTTTTGGTGGATCTCATGCTGTCGTCGGAGTTTTCCGCGATGGTTTCGGTCAGCTCGATTGCTGCCGCGAGTGCAGAGTCGGTTTCGGCGAGCCGGTCGGCCAGTCCGATGCGCTGAGCTTCGGCGGCCCTCACCGTGCGTCCCGTGAATGCCAGCTCGGCAGCGCGGCCCGGTCCGATCAGCCGGACGAGGTTCCACGACGTGCCCAGCTCGCCGATGGACAGCCCGATCCGCACGAACCCCGCGCTGAAACTGGCGGTGTGGTCAATGATCCGGATGTCGGCGGCCAGAGCGAGTGATAGCCCTCCGCCTGCCGCCGGACCGCTGACGGCAGCGATCACCGGGTACGGCAGCGCACGCAGCCCTGTTGAACCAGCGGCGGCGATCTCAACGAGATCCGTGAATTCCGACACCGACATCCGAGTGAGGACATCGACCTGGTCTAGGTCGAAGCCGGTGCAGAACGCCTTTCCGCCGGCCCCGGTTACGATCAAAGCCCGCACTGCTGCGCTACGCAACGCAGCTGTAGCCCAGGCGATTTCGCCGAACATCTCGATCGTCTGGGAATTTGCGCGGTGGGGGCGGTTGACTGACATCACGAGTATGCCGTCACGATGCTCGTCGAAGCTCAGGGTGCGTGCCGTGCGCAGCTCGTCGAGGACGTCGGTCAGCGGGCGCCGGGACACCCTGTTCCAGTGGGATGTGGCAGTGCTCATGCTCATCGTCCCGAGAAATTCGGTGATCGCTTGGCTTTGAAGGCTTGCAGCGCCTCGGTCATGTCGTCGCAGCGCGTCAGTAGCGCCTGCCCGCGGTTTTCCAATTCGAGCGCCGCCGCGAACGATGCGACTTCCATATTGGCTTGCAGTGCGCGTTTGGAGAGCCTGATACCGCCAGGGGAGTTGGCGCAGATCTGGCTCGCCATGGCCAGGGTTTGATCGAGCAGGTCGTCTGGACCGGTCACCCTGTTGAGCAGACCGAGCCGTTCGGCTTCTTCGGCTTCGACCATGCGTCCGGTAAAGCCCATCTCTGCGGCGGCGGACGGGCCGATCAGGCGCGGGAGCAGCCAAGAGGCGCCCAGGTCGCCTGCGGAAAGTCCGATACGTACAAAAGCCGCGTTGAACTTCGCGGTAGGCGACCCGAGCCGGATATCTGCCATCAGGGTGAGCGACATCCCGCCGCCGGCAGCGGGCCCGTTGACCGCGGCGATCACCGGTACCGGGACCGCGCGCACCGCACTCAGTGCGCGGGCTGCACGTTCCTGCCGGTCCAGCATGCCCAGGGCTGACAACGAAGCGAGTTCTTCGGCTTCATCGAGGTCGTATCCCGCGCAAAACGCTTTACCCGCGCCGGTCAGAATCACCACTCGGATGTCGCGGTCGTCGCCGACTGCACGCGCCACCGACTCCAACTCGCCGAACATGATCACTGTCATTGCGTTTAACCGGTCGGGCCGGTTCAGCGTCACCACGAGCACGCCGGCAGCGGGCGACTCGAGAAGCAGAGTCTCATAGCTCTTTTCGAGATCGATCATGACGTCTGCTCCATTTGTATGGTTCTCACGCGAATTCGGGCAACCGCTTGTCGATGAACGCGCGAATGCCCTCGGCCGCTTCGCCCCGCTCGAAGAGATGCTGAATCTGCTCGACTTCGTAACTCAGGCCCTCGGCTAGCGGGCGGTCGTAGGCGGCGTCGACGGTGCGTACGACGGCCAGTTGGGCGGGTGTCGAGGCTGAGGCCAACTCACCGGCCAGTTGCCAGGCCATGGCATGGGCGGTGGTGTCGGGTTCGGCCAACCGGTCGATCAGCCCGATCCAATACGCCTCATCGGCCTGGATCTGGCGCCCGGTCAGCATGAGGTCCAGTGCTCGGCCGCGTCCGATTAGGCGGGGGAGCCGTTGGGTACCTCCGGCGCCGGGGATCAGGCCCAGTTTGACTTCAGGGAGACCCAGTCGCGCCCGGGCGGCGCCGACACGCAACGTGCATGCCATCGCCAACTCGAGACCGCCGCCGAGGGCGAGTCCGTCGATGGCGGCCACCGAAATCAGGGGCAGGGCGGCCAGGCGTTCCAGTGCGCCGCGCAGCGCATCGCCGTACTCGCGAAACGATGCCGAATCAACTGCGGACATGTGTTTGATGTCCGCGCCGGCCGCGAAAAAACCATCCACCGCAGAAGCCAGCAACAAGACCTTGGCGTCGACAGCTTCGGCGAAGTCCATCGCGTTGTGCAAACCGTCGATGATCTCGAGTCCCAGCGCGTTGGCGGGCGGCCCATCGAGCACGATCTCGACGATGGCGCCATCCCGGTTCCAGGTCACAGCTGCACGGTCTTGTGGTTGTGCCACGGGCATCTCCTTTGATAACTCGGGAATTGGATCAGGCCATCGTGAGTCCGCCGCTGACGGAAAGTGTTTGGCCGGTGATGTATTCGGCGCCATCGGATGCGAAGAAGGCGACGGCAGCGGCGATGTCCGACGGCTGGGCCAGGCGCTTCATCGGCACGGAGCGGGTCATCCCGCCGATCACCTTGTCAGCGTCCTGCCCGGAGGTGTCGGCGAACTTGCGCAGTGCGGGCGTGTCGGTAGGCCCGGGGCAGACCGTGTTCGCGGTCACCCCTTTGGTCGCCACCTCGCGGGCCAACGTCTTCGTAAACGCGATAATGCCGCCCTTGGCCCCGGAGTAGACCGCTTCCAACGATGAGCCGACGCGCCCCGCGTCCGAACCGATATTGATCACCCGGCCGAAACCGCGTTCCACCATGCCGGGCACGACAGTATGGATGACGCGCAGGGCACCCTTGAAATTGATGTCAAGGATCTTGTCCCAGAAGTCTTCTGAGGTTTTCAGGAACGGCATGAAGTCGTCCCAGCCGGCATTGTTGACCACGATCTCGATGTCGCCGAGCTCGGCAGCGACTGTCTTGACGGCCCCGCGCACCGATTCGGTGTCGGTGACATCGACGTGGACCGCGATGGCTTCGCCGCCGGCGTCGGCGATGCGTTTCGCGGTGGCTTCTGCCGCCTCCAGGTTTAGGTCGGCAACCGCCACGCGAAAGCCATTGGCTCCCAGAGTCTCCGAGATGCCCTGGCCGATGCCTTGGGCTCCGCCGGTTACGAACGCAACTCGGTTGGTCATGTCGTCTCTCCTCGTAATGTTGGGTTTACGTCTAGTGGCAGGATTCAGCGCCCGGGTTGGGCGCCCAGTCGATCGGACCGGCAACGATGCTGTGACTGGTCAGTTTGCGGCCAAGCACGCTTTGCGCGGCGCGGGCCGCATCGATCAGGGCGGGCAGCGAAACCCCGGTGGATACGCCCATCTCCTCGAACATGCTGATCAAATCCTCCGAGGCGATGTTTCCGGTGGATCCCGCCGGCACCGGGCAGCCGCCGAGTTCGCCGAAGCTGGATTCAAAGCTGGTGCACCCCGCCTGGATTGCCGCGTACGCGTTGGCCAGTCCCTGCCCCCGGGTGTTGTGAAAGTGGGCGGTCACCTCGACACCGGGCAGTCGTTCGATTGCGGCGGCGAAGAACTCGCCGACATAGGCGGGATTGGCCATCCCCGTGGTGTCGCCGAACCCGACTTCGCTGGCGCCGGCAGCTGCGAACTGCTCGGCGATGTCTAGCACCCGGTTCATCGGTACCTTGCCCTCGAACGGACACCCGTAGGACGTGGCGATGACGGCGGCGCACCGCAGATCGTCGGCGACGATGCGCTTGGCGATGACCTCGTTGTCGGCCATGGACTCGGCGATGCTTCGGTTCACGTTCTTCTTATTGTGTGTCTCCGACGCGCTGACGAAGATCGCCACCTCGGAGAACGTCTCACGGACCTTGAGTGCGTTGTCCAGTCCTTTGCTGTTGGGTACCAGCACCATCAGCGAAACATGCTCGGGCACCTCGACGCCGCGCAGCACCTCGACGCCGTCGGATAGCTGCGGGATCACGTCGGGACGGACGAAGCTGGCCACCTCGATGCGCCGCAGGCCGGTCAGGGCCAGCCGGTTGATGAGGTCGATCTTGTCGGCCGTCGCGATGATTTCCGGTTCGTTCTGGAATCCGTCGCGAGGGCCGACCTCGCGGATATCAACATGCGCAGGCAATCTGGTCACAGTGCGGTCCTTTCGCGGTCGAGCTCATCGCGGAATTCGGGGGCGGCGATTGCCACCATGCGCCGGGCGCGTTCCCTCAAACTGCAGCCACGCAGATGCGCGACGCCGTGTTCGGTGACGACGGTGTCGACGTCGGAGCGCGCGGTGGTGACGACTCCACCGTCGAGCGACGCCTTGATCGTGGACTGACCACCCGACGTGGCCCGCAACGCGATAATCGACCCTTTACCGGTGAGTGCGGCCGCCCGGGTGAAGTCCACCTGGCCGCCCACAGCGCCGACATATACGCCGCGGCTGACCTCGGCGCCCACCTGCCCGCTGAGGTCGACCTCGACGGCGAAGTTCACTGAGACCAGCGACTGCAGCTGCGAAAGTACCTGCGGGCTATGGGTGTAGCTGGTCGGCAGGAACCTGGCGGGCAGCTCTGGCACCCGGTTGTACAGCTCGGCCGAGCCCAGCGCGGTGCCGGCGACAATCAGCCCGGGGTCGATCTCCTTGCGGCTGCCGGTCGCCACGCCTTTGTCGACCAGCCGGAGCAACCCGTCGGTGACCATGCCCGTGTGAAATCCTAAATCCTGGTGTTCGGCCAGCGCATCGAGGACCGCGGCACCCAGCGAGCCGACTCCGAACTGCACGGTGTCACCGTCGTCGACGAGGCCTGCGACGTGGGCGGCGATGCGCTGCTCGGTGGCACCCGGTGCGCGGGTCGGATCTTCGGCCAGCGGCCGGTCCGTGTTGATGGTCGCCGCGAACCGGTCGATCGGAATCCGTTGGGTGCCAACCGTGGCCGGCATCCTCTGGTTGATCTCGGCGATGAGCACCGGCGTGTGCCGCATCGCATCGGCGACGTAGTCAACGCCGATACCCAAAGAGCACGTCCCGTTCTTGTCCGGCGGGGACACTTGCATGAGGCCGACGTCACACGGCAGCCGGCGCTCGGCGAACATTCGCGGTAGCGCCGAATAGTGGCACGGCACCACGTCCAGCCGACCGGACCGACTCAGTTCGCGCAGCTCGCCGAGACCGCCGTAGGACACCATCGACATCCGGTCGGGGATCGTGATCGCGAGTTGGTCATTCCAGCTCAGGCCGGTGAACGTGCGGATCGGACCAATCCGGGGACTCTGCAAGATCAGTGCCTCGACCAGTGGACGCGGCTCCGCGGCGGCCTGTCCCCACCAGACTCCGTCCCCTCGGGACAGGAACTTCAAGAAATCGATCATGTCGGTACTCGTTGGATCAAGGTTCCTGTGCCAAGACCCCCGCCGCAGCACATCGTCACCAGGCCCAGGTCGGCCTCGCGGCGTTCGAGTTCGGCGACCAATGTGGCCAGCAACCGGGCGCCGGTGGCACCCACCGCGTGGCCCAGCGCGATGGCTCCGCCGTTGACGTTGACCCGATCGGGGTCCGGACGCAGCTCGCGCTGCCATGCCAGCACTACCGAGGAGAACGCCTCGTTGACCTCGAACAGGTCTATGTCGTCGACGGTGAGATTGTTGCGCTGCAATAATTTCCGGGTAGCCGGGATGGGCCCGGTCAGCATGATGATCGGATCGACGCCGATGGTGGTCTGGTCGAGGACGCGGGCACGCAGCCGCAGTCCGAGCTGGCGGGCGGCATCGGCGGAGCACAGCAGCACCGCCGCAGCGCCATCGCTGATCGGCGACGACGACCCCGCGGTGATACGCCCGTCCTGCTTGCGAAAAGCCGGCTTGAGATTGGCCAGCGTCTCCACGGTCGTCTCCGGACGCACACATTGGTCGGCGGAGCGCAGCTGGCCGTCGAGTGCCATCGGCACCATCTCGGCAACAAACCGGCCGTCGGCGATCGCCTTGGCGGCGTTCTGGTGCGACCGCGCGGCGAAAAGATCCATCTCCTCGCGGCCCAGCTGCCACCGGTCGGCGATCAGCTCGGCGCTTTCGCCCTGGTGTACAAAGCTGTAACGATCGCGCAGCTCGGCCGGCCACGGATCGCCGTACAGTTCGGAGATCTTGCCGGGAGAATCGATCGGGACGTGGCCCATGTGCTCCACACCACCGGCGATCACGACCTCGTGGGTGCCGGAGGCCACCAGGGCCGCGGCCATTTCTACCGCGGTTTGCGCCGAGCCGCAGCGACGATCCAGCGTCGTCGCGGGTACCTCTGGCGGGTAGCCCGCCTGGAGCCAGGCATTTCGGGCGATGTTGCGAGACTGTTCGCCGAACGGGGCGGTGCAGCCGATCACCAGATCTTCGATCAGTGCCGGCTCGATTCCCGTGCGTCTGATCAGCTCGGTGTAACAGGCGCCGAGCATTGCGTTGGGGTGCATGTCCCGGTACCACCCGCGCTCGGGATGCGATTTGCCGGTCGGAGTGCGAACCGCTTCACAGATGTAGACCTCTCGGCCTGTCGAAGCGAACGGTCCAGTCACGTTGTGGCGCATCAGATCACCGTCCCGCCGTCGACCGGCAATACCTGACCGGTGATGTAGGACGCCGCGTCCGAGGCCAGAAAGACGAACGTCGGTGCGATCTCGTCAGGAAAGGCCCAGCGCCCCAGCGGGATTCGGGCCAGCGTCTTGGCTGCCAGCTTTTCGTTGCTACGGATATTCTCGGTCATCGCGGTGGCGGCCAGCGGCGCGACGGCGTTGACGGTGATGGATTTGCGCGCCAGTTCGCGGGCCAGCGACTTCGTCAGGCCGATGATGCCGGCCTTGGCCGCCCCGTAGTTGGCCTGCCCGATGGTCCCGGTGAGGCCCGCCGCGGAGGTGACGTTGATGATGCGGCCGGTGCCGTCGGTCGGCAGGTGTCCCAGTGCGGCCTGACTGCACAGGAAGCTGCCCACGAGGTGGATGTCCACGATGCGGCGGAAGTTCTCCTCCGACAGGTCTCCGAACATGGCCGGCGCGATGGCGCCCGCGTTGTTGACCAGGATATGCAGTGTGCCGCCGCCTAATTCGGCCGCTGCGGCAGCGGCTTCGGTCGACGCAGCCGAGTCGCGCACGTCGAGCACGAACGGCTGGGCGGTACCGCCGGCGGCGTTGATCGATTCCGCGGCGGCCACCGCAGCATCCTTATCCACGTCGGTGACCAGTACCGCGGCCCCGGCCGCCGAGAAAGCGCGCGCAATCGCCTCGCCGACGCCGCTGCCGGCGCCGGTCACCAGCGCCGAACGGCCGTCAAGCCGGAAGACGTCACGCTGCGGGGGCATCAGTAGCTCCTCGGCAGGCCAAGCACGTGCTCGCCCAGGTAGTTGAGCACCATCTCCTGGGAGATCGGAGCGATCCGCGTCAACCGCGCCTCCCGGAAATATCGGGCGACGTGGTACTCCTCGGAGTAGCCCATCCCGCCGTGTGTTTGCAGCGCGCGGTC
>Ga0209006_10000793_pt1 | contig 29189 bp, 26 predicted proteins | sample JacPin_JW_Ref_O2_FD_188567 | JGI IMG/M metagenome (GOLD analysis project Ga0209006, IMG submission 188567) | Forest soil microbial communities from Algoma, Ontario, Canada - Jack Pine, Ontario site 1_JW_Ref_O2 (SPAdes) (version 2) | ecosystem: Environmental > Terrestrial > Soil > Boreal...
GACCTTCCAGGATGTGGCCCACTTCTCCGCGGGCGTTGCGCCCGGCGACGGAATCTTCACCACCTGGAGTTATCGCGCTGGAGCGGGACGAGCGGAGGCGTTCCTGCTGAATCCACAGCCGCTCCCCGCGCGCACCGCACACGAATGGGGCGTGGTAGCCGAAGTTGTACCGAATGGGAAGGCGCTCAGCCGGGCGCGCGAACTCGCCGAGTTGTACCTGAAAGCGCCGGAAGTGACGCGCCGCAACACGCGCATCCACTTTATTCAGCCGTTGAAGGAGCGCATCGTGCGTGAGGTCGGCTACGGACTGTCGCTGGAGGGAGCATCGTCCGCCGCGCTCATGAAATCAATGCAGGCGAAGAGTGAACCTGTCGCTCGTAAAGGAAAATCCGCATGACGAGACGGAAACTGACCCGATTGCAGATGTCCGATAACGCAACCTAAACTGTCAAAACCAATCGGCAGTTGACGGTGTTCTGAGAGCAGCCGAAGGCTTGCCGGCCTTCGCGATGCATTGGCTGATTTTCACTCGACAATGATCCGGTCGGACCACTCCACCAGCGAGACAAAGACGGCCGGATTGCCAAATTTTGCGCCCCATTGATTCAAGTCTGTTTCCGTGACCCCACGGGCCCGGGAACAGGCTCCTCAAGCAAAAATTGGAATGTGTTTGGCTACGACCTTGTCGAGGGTTTCGCTCAGTGGCGGCCAGCCCACCGGCAGAATCGCGTTCACCATGGACTTTCGCATCAGAGAAGTGGCCTCCGCGAGTAGAAAAATTTGCACGTCGTGACCCGCTTCAGCGAGCACCAGCCCGTGCGCGAACGGAAAAGCCGCCCTGGTTGGGTCGTCCGGACCCCACGCGCTTTTCATCATAATTTTCAGAGATTTTTTTGACTCCTCGACCTTCGAACCCAACGCTAAAAAAGGCAAACCCGCCAGCTGAGCCAGAAACGCGCGTCGCGCCATATTTTTGATCTCCCGAGAGGGGATTCCCTAAGTGGTGCCGAGTGCCGCGAGTCTACACCTGTTCTGTTTCCGGCGCTGGCCGCAATCGCGCCAAGCGCCAAAGCGCCAAAGCTGTGGACGCGCCAAGTCCTGGTAAACGCCGTTACCCGATATACAGATCAGGCCAAAGCCAATAGCTGCGCTGGGGATGACCAACCTATTCAATCTTTTTACTATTGCCCCAGGTGGGCCAGGGCCAGCCGCAATGGCGCGCTGGAAATCTGAATCATTCCCGCCCAAGGGGAATACATCTCGAGAATCAGCAGGATCGCGGCGGAGACCGAGACACTCGAGACGAATAGACTGGTGATCACCGTCCCGTTGCGGGGCGCGAACAGGCCAAAGCTCACGAAAATAATGGTGAGCCAGAAAATCAGCACGACCAACAGCGGGGCGGAAACCGAAGCGGTGTTCTGTTCAAACATCAGCCATCGAGTTTGTCCGAGGGTGACCGCGATGCTCAAAGCCTGCACTTGCAGCGATCGTTGCGCTTCATTCTTGGGGACCAGTTCTTGCAGCTTGTCATACAACAGCTCGGAACCTGGCGACAGCGGTTCTAGTTGAGCTTGGCCGGAACCGGCAGCGGGCCACAGTCGCTCGAGCGTGCGGGTAGCCGATGCGCGGAGCAGTTCCCTGCAGTCCTGAGCTTCCGGCCCGTAGTGGGCCAGAACGCGATCGAGCAGGACCATTTTGCTGGACATTTCGGTAAGCTCGGCGAATTGCGTATCGTACGAGGATTTGGCGGAGGCGATCAACAGTCCAAGCACCAGAGCGGCCATCGTTCCAATCAGCCCAATTCCGACTTTCACCACGTCTTTGGAATCGTGAGAAAGATGATTTTCAGGCAACATCGCACGAAGCGACATGCCGAGCAGCGCGCCTCCGAAAACGAAAGCCAAGGTCACGCCGCTGATCGTCACAGGACTCATATTCCATCCGCTATTCGAAATCACCCAGATAATCCGGCGCATTACCGATCGGCTCGACTACGGGATAATGCGAAACGGCTCGGCAGATTAAGGATGAGGGTTCCAGCGTCGCGCGCACATGTTAGGCGGTGCCGGTGCGCAAGTCAACGAACGCTGCGCAAGAAGGTCAACCGTTCGAGAGCTCGGTGCCTGCCTTGCGAATCTCGCAAAACTTTCGCGGCTTGCGCCCGCTGATCCGCGTCATTTTTCAAAAGCCTCGCCAGTCCCTAGCTGGAAGCGCGCGGGCCGCGCAGAAACGCGAGCAGCGCCACCAGCGCCACTCCGTAACACGCGCCGGTGCCAAGCAACTGCACAACATCCACGGTGCGATAGGTTTCAAATCGAGGCTGATGCATAAGATTCACCAGGCCGACACTTCCGATGATTATGGGCATGAGGGTGGCGGTCCCCAGTACTTTGCGGCTGAACATGGCGCCTCCTTGTGAATCGTCGGGGATGGTACCACGAGGTCCGAGTCTACAACTCGCGTCAGGAGTTTGGCGGGTTCGACGCCGCCGGCAGGCCGACGCGTTTCAGCAAATCCGCGAAACGGGGATCGTCGCGCAGATCGTCCATGCTCGGATCTATATGAAGGTAAATGAGCCAGTGGCAGTGCTCCGCGTAGGATTTCTCCAAAAATTCAATCGCGCGGTCATGCTCGGCCAAGCCGAGGTGGATTCCAGCAAAAAAATGCGGCGCGACATATTTGTGCTTGGCCAATTCCGTTAGTTCGTCGAGAACTCGCCGGGCGTCCCCTGCCCTTCCCGCTTTTCCATAAGTGTGGGCCAGCGCCGCGCGCATCAGCGGGCTGCCGCCCGAGAGATTCACGCCCTTCTCCCCCGCGCTGATCGCTAAATCGTAGCGAGCCGTTTTCCGGTAGACCAGCCCCAGCAGCCAGTGGGTCATCGGGTAGTTCGGATCCAAGTCCACGGTGCGCAGCAATTGCTCGACGGCCTGATCGTACTGACGCGCATGATAGTAGGCCCACCCGATCGCAACATTGATAATGAGCGACAAAGGATCCAGCTCCAGGCTTTTTTTCATCCTGGCAAGAGCCTCGGCGTGGCGGCCCATGGTCATCAGAAATTCGGCGTAATAATGATTGGCAGTTGGATAGCAGGGATTCAATTCCAGACTGCGCTCGAATTCTTTCTGAGCTGCCGGCCACTCCCAATCGTGCAGCCACAACACCGCCGCCAAGTCCGTGCGGGCTTCGCCGACATCAGCAGCGATTTCGAGCGCGGCCATCGCGGCGGCTTTGCCTTTCGGGAATGCATCCTTGGGAGGCAGATAGCTGTTCCATCCCAACAGCACATAGGAATCGGCGACGCCGGCGTAGGCCAGCGCGTAGCTGGGATCCTTCTCGATGGCCTGCTGAAAAAAACCGATGGCTTTGTAGAATCCTTCTTCGGTCCAGCGGTTCCAGTGATGGTGGCCTTGCAGGTAGAGCCGATACGCTTCGTGATCTTCTGTGTGGCGCTTGATGAGCCGCTTTTTTTCCGCGCGGGTCAGCTGCAAGCGCAGCTTCCCCGATATTTCGTTGGAAATTTCATCCTGGATCACGAAGATGTCGCCGGGCTTGCGATCGAATTGCGCGCCCCAGAGTTGCGACCCGGTCGCGACATCCACCAACTCCGTTCCGATGCGCAACGAGCCGCCGCTTTGCATCATTCTTCCGGTCAGCACCGCGCGGACATTGAGTTCGCGGCCCACGGCTTGGGGATCAACCTTTTGTCCCTTGTAGCGAAATACCGTGCTCTGCGCCATTACCCGCAGTTTTGGCACGGTCGCAAGATTATTGATCAGACTCGCGGTAATTCCGTCGCTGAGGTAGTCGTGCTCCGGGTCGCGACTCACATTTTCGAACGGCAACACCGCGAGCGAGCCGATGATTTTTGAGACGCGCGGCGCACGGAAGCTGCCGGTTTGTTGCGTCGCGCTTCGCGAGCTCGGCTGGCTGGTGGAGGATGAAGGACCTGAATTTGATGGACCTGAAGTTGACGCGAGGAGTTGATCGGCGCTAATTGCAACATGGGTCTGGCCTGAATCGGTTTCTCGCTTCAGCCGCTGCAGATCGGCGAGCATATCGGGGGCGTGCTGGTAACGCTGCTCCCGATCTTTTTGCAGCGCCTGGTTGATGATGGCTTCGAGCGCCGGCGGAATATCGGGATTGATGATTCGCGCCGAAACCGGCGGCTTGGTCAGCACCGCTTCGATAATCGCGCCGCCGGTGCCGCCGCCAAAGGCCTGGCGTCCGGTGGCCATTTCGTACAGCACCAGACCGAGCGAGAAAATGTCGGAGCGCGCGTCGAGCTCGTCTCCGCGCACTTGCTCGGGCGACATGTACGAGGGAGTGCCGCTGATCAGTCCAGCGATCGAAGTGGAACCCGACGATTCAAAGCCCGAACCCGCGTCGCCGACCGCGACTCCCTTGGGAACGAGCTTGGCCAGGCCAAAATCGAGCACCTTCGCTCGCCCGCGTTTGTTCACGAAAATATTCGCGGGCTTGATATCGCGGTGAATGATTCCCTCGGCGTGCGCGGCATCCAGAGCCTCGGCGATCTCGATGCCGAGCTCGAGGATTTCCGCCACCGGCAACGGCTTGCCATGGATGTGATTGCGCAAGGTTTCGCCGTCGAGGAATTCCATGGCGATGAAAGCGCGGCCGTCTTCCTCGCCGACATCGTAGATCGTGCAGATGCCAGGATGATTCAGCGCGGACGCGGCGCGCGCTTCGCGCCGGAACCGCTCGAGCGCCTGAGGCTCTTGCGCCAGTTTTTCAGGAAGGAATTTGAGGGCCACCGCGCGATCCAGCCGGCTGTCCTGCGCCTTGAATACCACGCCCATCCCGCCGGCGCCGAGTTGTTCGACAATGCGATAGTGCGAAATGGTCTGGCCAATCATGCGCAGGCAAAATTTCGAGGGAGCAGCATTCAGGTTACAACGTTGGATCGTCGGGACTGGCTTCGCCAGGCGATTTTTTTCTTTCGGTCTTCGGCGGCTTGGGCGATCCAATCAGGCTCAGGATTTTGGAGCCTTCACCGAATTTATTCGCAGCCTCGGCCGGCTCCTGCTCGAGCGTAATATTTTTGTTGCAGACGGAACAAACCAGGGCCGCGTAACTGCCGCCATCGGCCTGCCGGAACATATTGCAGCGCATGACCCGCCCGCAACATACCGGAACCCACATGGTGGAAGATCGATCCGAGGTCTGTTTCGAAGTTTGTTTCGAAGTTTGGTCCGAAGCCATGAGCCGCCTCGCAAGACACGAATGCGGCGGATTATACACTGGAATCCGGACTTAAGCGCCCGCAGTAATTCCGGATAAAGGCGCTCGAATCCAATCAGCCAATTTGAGGTGGCTGCCGCATGGTGGTAAGCGGTGAACCAGTCATTGGTTCAATGGCCGCGTCGCGAGTTCAGATCCCGCGATAGGATCAACTTCAACGTTACTTTGTCTGACGAACTGGTCAGACCAAATCCGACGCCAGCCTCAATATTCACGATCTTCGAGTAGCGATCGAAGACCCCGAACAGCTCCTGTGATTGCTTGCTGGCTGAGCGGAATTGGCGTAACGGACCGTAATCGCCGTACTCCTCGAGGGCCAGAGCCCACTTGGGAGGCCGATTGTAAGCAACGCGGACCGCCGGGGCAAAATCCAGATTTTTGAAACCGCCGGTAAATGAGTTGTCGAGAATGGGATTCACGATTATATCCACCGGGTGCAAGTGCCAGCCGATGATCGGCCGAATCTCCGAGGTAAAGTGCCGCGGCTCCCAGTGCAAAGCGTTGTAGCTGAACTCAAAATTTGCGCCGTAAAAAAAACGGTGATCGGCCGCATGGGGCTTAACGAAGAGTAAGCGAATCTTGCCGCCGTTGATCGTTGCGCCGCGATCTTGAGAGATGCTGTACAAGGGAAGGTACAGCCCGGCCTCGAACCAATCGGTCACGCCGTAAGCCCATTCGGTAACACCGTTGAAAGACTTGTCCGGTATGAGTCCGCCCGGAAAGGCGGGCGTTTTCGCGCCATCAGCAATAAAATTATTATGCCAGGTGAGATTGAAGATTCCGGGTTCGGCAATTACCGCATCATATACTTGGATCTCGTCAGTCTGCGCGAATGCCACAGTGGGCGCGACAAACAGAGCGCTCACCATCAAGACAAACGTGGGTATCCCGCTTTGAAGACGTTTCATCGAATCTCCCGAGGCTTAGGGAGCCAGTTGGGATGCCCGGGCGACCGACAATGAGGAGTGTCTTAGAATTTGAACTGCCACCCAACAACTCAATAGCTCTAGGATAAACAGCAGCACTGCACTCACCCGAAAAGCGACAGTCAATTCGCTTGGCGCCATCCGCAAGACATTGTCCGCACCAGAACTCAGAAAATGGGAATACCCGCCAATGACGAGTGGGACGGCCAGGAAAAGCAGTAGCCACCCACCTACTTTGGTAAAATGTGCCCACAACGAGATCACCGCGATAACCGGAATCAGGTTTGCGAGACCCGTGAAAAACGGCACTTGTTCTGGTGTGAAAGCGAACCCCAGCCGGGCAAGGAGCTCCAGATGCCAAAAGATCACCACGGCGTGCAGCAGGACAACCAGCGTCGCGTACCAATACAATTTCTTCATCGCAAGTTCCCCGACTGCGCCTGGGCCGTAAACTTGAAACACACCATGAGTGTAACGCGGCGATCCGGACATTTGAAGTAACGCTTCGCTTCTTTGCGAACAGTGTGATCCGATGCCCGCTGGTGGATGCGATAAATCCTCTTTGAATCTACCGCAGCCGAAGCGCGCCTGGACGTCAGATCGCTTGCCGGCTTTCTAAGCAGGGCCGAGGAGCGTTAGTATCTACCGAAATGTCCATATCTGGCGGAAACGGAATTATTGGAGTTCTGCAAGCAGCGAGGCATTGTGCTTTGGCCTTTGGCCTTTGGCCTTTGGCCTTTGCTCCGGTGGGCCACGGGATCAAGCCCGGAGTGCTCGAGGATCCAGTCATTTCAGCGATCGCCGCGGGAGTGGGAAAGACTCCGGGCCAGGTACTGCTGGCCTGGGCGGTGCAGCGTGGCACGGCGCTGCTGACCACGCCGAAGAATGCGGCCCGCGCCCGAGAAAATTTCGACATCACTTCCCTTCCGCAAGACGCGTTCGACGAAATCAATCGCATTCAAATCGGGCAGCGGCTGAATACAGTAGTGACCACCGGCGTTCCAGGTTTTATTCCCCAAGGAGGATGAGGTGAAATGAGCAAACTGACCAGCTTTCAAGCAGACATTCGCCCGCTTTTTACCGAGCGAGACATTCAAGGCATGATCAAGGCGTTCAACCTGGCCAGCTACGATGAGGTCAAAGCGCACGCGGCCGCCATCTACGATCGCATTCGCGGAATCGGTGGCGCGGTGATGCCACCGCCACCACCCAGGGGAGAAGGTCCGTGGCCACAATCGCGCATTGATCTATTCGCAAAATGGATGGCGGACGGATACCAACCTTAGGCGGTCGGTTGGAATCCGTTTCAAAACATGATTCCCTTCCGCTCCGAGTTGTTATGCAGCTAAGCTGCGGGTTACGCCGCGGCCCACTCCTTGGCTAGTTCTGCAGCGAAGCTGCTGTAGGTTCTCGGCTGATGCCCAAGCAAGGCCGCAAAGCGCGCGGTCTGATGCTCGGTGTTGGTCAATCCGCGCTCGACGTAACCCTGAAACATGACGCGGAGGTCGTAGGCGATCCAACTCGGCATCCCTGTATTGCGCAGTTGCGCTTCAAATCCATCGAAGTCTCCGTGGCCGGCGTAAGTGATTTTTTTGCCCAGCACCTTCGACCAGGTCGCGGCCGCGCCTGGACCACTCAACATCTCCGACGAAACCAGGTCGTAGGTCTTTCCTGCGTGCCCTTCTTCGGTCAGCGATTTCGCGGCCACCGCCGCAATGTCGCGAACGTCCACCGCCGCCAGGCCCTGATTCCCCGCGGGAATCGGATATATGCCGGGCCCGGTCAACACCGCCTTGAGCCGTGTCTCGTTCTGAAAAAAGTACCCTGGCCGCAGAATCGTATAAGGCATCCCGCCTAGACGAATCGCTTCCTCGACGACAGCCTTCGCCGCGAAATGCGGCACTTCGAGAAACTGATCCGCATTAAATACCGAGAGGTAGGTCACATGCTTCACGCCAGCCTTTTTCGCCAGGCCATACGCGGTAAGAGCTTGGGTCAATTCATCGGCGACGTTGCCGTTCAGCAAAAACAACTTGTCCACGCCCTTCATCGCTTCCGCTACCGAGACCGGATCGGTCAGGTCACCGAGAGCGATCTCCACCGCGTCAGGAAACGTACTGGGCTGGGGCTGCTTGCGGGTCAGCGCACGCACCTCGGCACGCACGTCGGCACGCACTTCGGCCCGCACACCCGCTCCACGCTGCAGAAGCGCCTTGACCAGCTCGTTACCTACGGTGCCGGTTGCGCCGGTTACCAGAACTTTCATTGCATTCTCCTTTCACGGCCGTCGGCCGCCTCTGAATTTGATACGAAGTAAAGTCGCCGTCCTTGACGAAACCGGGTTGCGGGATCTCGATGATGCCAAGCTTTCCTGAAGCCGTGGCGCGGCCAGGTCCATCTCAGGGCAGCTTGTCGAAAAACAGATAAATGGCGGCAATCCCGCCGTCGCGGGCGATGATGAAGTCAGTCCCGGCGTAAGCTGGCGCCTCACCCGGGCGGCCGGATATCCAGCGGACCAGCCCGCCATCGCCCGATTCCGCGGGCTCGGTAGTTGGCTGATATCGAAATTCAGGGTGCGTAGCTTTGATCGCGCCCGCGATGCGCTCGATTTCGTCACGGCCACGATAGACTCCTTTGCTGGGGTCGTAAAAAACGCAGTCTTCGGCGTAAAGCTCGTTAATGGCGGCCCGGCGACGAGCGGGATCGTTTTCACCGAAGACATCCCGAAGATTGCGGATGAGCAAGGTTGATAGGCTGTAGGGCATTTCTTCTCCTCTCGCCTTCGCCTCAGGGCTTCCGGCATTCGCATCGCTGTCGTTTCTATCGATACCGATATATATGATGTCGAGTATACTGGAGAGGGATTCATTTATTTATGCAACGCGGAAAAACGCCGAAAGCGACTCACACCTTGCTGGTTATGTTGAAGGCTTTAAGGGCGATCCGTCACTTTGCTCTCACTCCTATTCTCAAAGAGGGCTTGGGCGAATCGGATTTCCGGGTGCTGGAAGTTCTGCTGCACAAAGGGCCGCTGCCCGTCAACGTGATTGGCCCGAAGGTGGACCTCAACCCCGGATCGGTCAGCGTCGCAGTTGATCGTCTCTACCAAAAGGGGCTGGTCAGTCGCGTGGAGAGCGATAGCGACCGCCGCGTGCGCACCGTTTCGCTTACCGAGAAAGGACGCCGAATATTCCTTCCGGTCTTCCGCCAACACGCTGCTCTCATCCGACGCGCCTTTCAGGATGTCTCGCCCAAGGAACGGCGCCAGTTGGAAGAAGTGCTCAAGAGAATCGGAAGACGCGCCGAAAAATTGGGCAAAGAGGACAACGGCGCGGCAGGATGCTAGTGGACGAATCGTGGGTTAGCACTTCGCAAGGTATTTGTCACGTTCAGTGACACTGGCATCAATTATCCGACGCACGAACTGATAGCTTCCGGCTTGCGCGTGATCCAAGACAAATAAGTAGGTGTCGGCGCATTCGCGTCAGCCGCGCCGCGCTGCCTCGATGGCGGCGACGTCAATCTTCCCCATGGTCATCATCGCCGCGAACGCTCGCTTGCCCTCCGCGCCACCGGCCCCCAGCGCATCGGTTAGCGCCCGCGGAGTGATCTGCCAGGAAAGTCCCCAGCGATCCTTGCACCAACCGCACTGGCTCTCCTTTCCGCCATTGCCGACGATCGCGTTCCAGTAACGGTCCGTCTCTTCCTGATTGTCCGTCGCGACCTGAAACGAAAAAGCTTCGCTATGCTTGAACGTCGAACCGCCATTGAGACCGAGACACGGAATGCCCAGGACGGTGAACTCCACGGTCAGCACATCGCCCTTCTTCCCGCCCGGATAGTCGCTGGGCGCATGGTGAACGGAGGTTACTTTACTATCCGGAAAGGTGGCGGCGTAGAAGCGCGCCGCTTCCTGCGCGTCTTTGTCGAACCAGAGGCAAATCGTGTTCTTTGGCTTCATGCTCTTCGGCTCCTTGTACTTGATTGGGGATCTGCCGCTCTGGTGTAGCCAGCGTATCAAATCGCTCGCGACCCACCCTCCCCTTCCCATCCAAATAATATCGCTGGCGCTGGTTGGGTTCAAAATCCGAAGCGGTGCCTTCCAGTGCGGATCATCAACGCCGCAAGCAGACCGGTGCAGGCAGCGAGTCCGAGCGGCTCGCCGCATAACGATTTTCGATCGAAAGCGGAATCTTCGAGGTCCTGGAGCTAGTCGTTGAGACCTGCGGTTATCGATCGCATGGCCTGGCGCAGCCACACGTGGGGCGGATCGCTGTTGAGCCTTGGATGCCACGCCATCAGGAAATGAAACGGATGCAATTCGCGGGGCGCTTTTACCAGGCGCAACTCGCGATGGCCGCGAACGACTGAGCTCATGCCGCTGGTTACGGTGAGCACGAGTTCCGTGCCCGGAAGGCTTTGCAGGGCCACGCCGAAGTACGGCACTCGAATGCATGAGTCGCGTTTGGCACCGACCGCCGCCAGTTGCTTGTCCGGGATGGTCTGCACCCCGGCATACGTAGCTACCACGATGTGGTTCGCCGCCAGATACTGCTTCAGCGACAGTCGTTCGCCAAAGCGGCTGCCACGTGCGACGGCGCAAATCCAATCCTCGCGGTAGAGCCTTTCGGACTGAAAGTGCACGGGCAGCAATCCATCATCTATATGTAGAACCAGATCAACTTGTCCGTGCTCCACTAATTCCGCGATGCCGCTCTGCCAGGGAAGGAATTCAAACTGCACCGGGTAGCGTCCATCCGCATACTTCCGGCACAAGCGCGGGACCACCACGGTGCAAACATTGTCCGGGCCGGAGATGCGGAAGTGGCTCTTTTCGCGGGTGGGGTCGAACAGATTCGGTGTAACCAGATTCTCCATCCTGGGCAGCAATCCCTCCAGCTCTTGGAGAACCTTGCGGCCCCGGATGGTGAGTTCGAAACCGCGCGGTGACCGGACCAGCAGGTCGTCTTGAAACATGGCGCGGGCGCGCTGCAACGCGCGGCTGACTGCTGGCTGGCTCAGGAACAGGCGGGCTGCCGCGGCGGTGACGGATTTCTCCTCCGCAATCGCGGCAAAGGTAATCAGCAGGTTCAAATCAACTTGGCGTAGTTTCTCTAGACGCATGGCAGCCATGACTATTATGCATGAAACGTATGTAGTTGTCCGGCATCTGTAGCTCTGGAAGTCAGAAAGCTTCCGAGGAGAATTCAAATGCACCCAGGAAACGGACTACAGGATAAGCGCGTGGTGGTGCTGGGCGGCTCATCGGGGATTGGCTTGGCCACGGCCCAGTTGGCCGCAGCGCAAGGAGCGAAAGTCGTGATTGCCTCCAGCAGCGCGGAACGAGTTCAGCAAGCCGTTGAATCCATTGGCAAGGAAGCACAGGGCCACACGGTTGACCTCTCCAACGAGCCAGCGGTGGCAGCGTTCTTTTCCAAGCTAGGCCCTTTCGATCATCTAGTGTTCACGGCCGGCGATAGCCTCCACTTGCATGAGCTGGCGTCCACGGATATTCAAGAGGCCCGACGGGCGTTTGAATTGCGCTATTGGGCCGCACTCGCCGCGGTCAAATACGGAAGTCCTCATATTCGCAAGGGAGGCTCGATCGTGCTGACAACGGGAATCGCCGGCCAGCGCCCGCGAAAGGGATGGGTAGTTGCGGCGAGCGTCTGCGGAACGATCGAAGCACTGACCCGCGCTCTGGCGGTCGAACTGGCGCCCATACGGGTTAACGCCGTGTCTCCGGGAGTCGTGCGCACTAACCTCTGGCAGAGCATGAGCGCACCGGAGCGGGAACATCTATTCGAAACGGTGGGCAATAGTCTCCCGGTTGGCCGAATCGGCGAAGCTCACGATATCGCGCAAGCCTACCTGTTCTTGATGCAGGAAGGATTCGCCACCGGGCAGACCGTGGTGATTGATGGCGGCACGGTCCTGGTTTAGAACAAGTCGGGTCGGTTCGCGCAATCCTGGTAAACGGCGTTAATCGTCCGCGAGAATCTCACCCGATTCGACGTTTCCAGGCGCGCGAGCAATCAGTTACTTTGAATTCAGTGGTCATCCCGCGACAGGCTTGACGATTTCGTTTCGCCGTTGTCGGGATGCGCCGGATTCATTGCCACTACTTCGTAGGTTCGCTGTTTGTGGTCGCCACCTTCGGGCATGCTCAGAATCATTTCATTCTTCTTGATCCTGAACTGGCCTTCCTGTCCGATCGGCAGCAGCGTGGCATGTTTCAGGTCTATCGGGCGAATTTCGTAGTCCATATCATCGGTTCGCAGCAGATATTGCGGGCATAATTTTTCATTCGAATTGACATGCGTTATTCCGGCCGACGCCCACAGAGTGCCCAGGCCGGCGAGGCCTCGCTGCTTCGCGCCGCACGGTACCGCTTCCATTTTCTCGACGATGCCCTTCTCCGCGTCTTTTTTCTTCTTATTGTCATTCGCGGTCAACGGAACGGCCGAAATGAGAACCAGCAAAAGAACAGTCGTGCTCTTGATGTTCATAAGGCCTCCGTGTCTCTGAAATTCTCGAACGATCGGGTGCTCTTCTCGTGCCGGTCGTGGTTGTACCTCGAACCATAAAATCCTTGGGCGCTCAAAGCCGCGAGGGGGGAAGGCCGTCCGGCTGGCCTTCCCCCATCGCCAGCAGTGATCTCATTTACTGCTTCGGCTTCGGATCGTGCGTCGTTGCCGGGTTGGTTGTGGTCGGTGCGCCGTTCGTGCCGGTGCCGTTATTGCTGTACTGCTGCGCACCCTTGACGAAATTTTGCGGATTGGCCATCAGCTCGTCGCGCACCTCGGGGTGGGCAGTCAAATAAGTATTCAGCTCCGCGTGATTTTGCACGTAATCATGATCCTTGACGACTGACGGGTCCCGCGAAAGATCGCGCTGGATGTCCGAATGGCCTCCAAGGAATCCTCCGAAGTCCCTCATGTGATCGTGCATGGCATCGCGGTCGCCGCCATTGCCGACATGATCAAATCGGTCCTCCTGCCGCATGAACGCATTCGGATCCTGTCTGACCTGGTCGCGAACTCCCGGATTGTCCTGGAGAAAATCCTGCAGCGCCGGATGGTTCTGCACGAATTCTCGTCTATCCAACAACGAGGGATCCTTGCGAACCTGTTCGGCGATTTCGCGATGTTTATCCAGGAAGCGATCGAACTCCGCAACATCCCGGCGATCGCCGTCGCGGTTTTCGCCGCCCCGATCACGATCGCGAACCTCGGTATCGCGGTCGTAGCGATCTTCTTGGCGCATGAACGCGTTTGGATCCTGCCTCAACTGGTCGCGAACTCCCGGATGGTCTCGGAGAAAATCTTGCAACGGCGGATGGCTCTGCACGAATTCTCGGTTGTCCGCGAGCGACGGATTCTTGCGCACCTGTTCGGCAATCTCACGATGTCCATCCAGGAAGCGGTCGAACTCCGCCAGATCCCTGCGGTGAGCGTCGCGCTCGGCATCTCCGGGGTCGGCAGCCCGAGCTTGTCCGCGGTCATCGCGATCTCGTGCGTCCCGATCTCGTGCGTCGGCGTCTGTGCGATAGGCGTCACGATCGCGATCGGCGTCTCTGCGGTAGGCATCTGGTCCGCCGGCATCGCGGTCGCGTACGCTGTGGTCACGGTCGTATCTATCCTCAAGCCTCATGAACGTGTCTGGTCGTTGGCTGATTTCCTGTTTCACACTGGGATGGTCCTGCAGATATGTGTTCAGTTCGGGGTGGCTCTGCAAGAACTGCGGGTCGTCAACCAGGGCCGGCGTTTTGCGAAGTTGCGCGGCATCTTCACGATGACTATCCAGGAATTGATCGAATCGCGCTAAATCCCGGCGGGTGATGTCATCGTCTTGCGCAACTTGCCGGTCTTGCTGCCGGTCTTGTTGCCCGCCCTGTTGCTGATCGGGCGTGGTTGCATATTGCGCGCGGGCGGCGCCGGGTAGCCACAACAACGTCGCCATGCCCAGAACTAACGTTGGAGCCGTTTGGAATCGCAATAGCTTGTTGCTCATCGTACGGACCTCCTTTTGATTTACATTCTCTTGCTTCACGTTCACTGGCGGGCACTGTGGCAAGTTGCAATGCGGGTACCAAAGACCCTAAGTAGAATTCCATGTCGTTGTGATTTCAGCGGTTTACGAGGCAGAAAAAGCGAGTCGAGAGCCAGCCGAGGGGGCAAATTCTATACGCGCGGGAAAATTCGCTATACGAGATCAGCTGTAGCGAAAATGCTGTAGTTTCTTTTCGTGCGTTACCGATATCACGGCTGCTGGCGCAGAGGGTCTATGAAACATTTTTGCCGGCGGTCGCGCATTCAAGGAGGCGTCAGTTGCCGTCGCCGGACAACGGCAGTATCGCCGGAGGGCCCTCGGAATTGTTTTCATTGGTAAAAATCAATTGAGCCGTTCGCGGTCCTTTTCCTGTGGGCGTGAAGACTAGGACCATTTTGCACGGGTCGCCTCGGCGGATCTCGGGCGTGACTCCCAGCGGACCACAACTCGAAGATGCCAGTTGGAAGTCACTCGCATTGGGTCCGCTAAGCATTCCGGTGACTAACGCGTTACCGCTCAGGCTAAACAGCGAGACTGTCTGAGGCGCGCTGGTTTGCCCCACCGCCACAGTCGAGAAGACCAGACTCGTTTTGGTGAATTCAATGTTCGCTCCGGTTCCCGTCAAGCTGACCGTCTGTGGGCTGCCTGGCGCATTGTCCGTGATCGTGAGGCTTGCGGTCTGAGTTCCACCAAAGGTTGGTGCGAAGGTCACCGTGAACGTGCAACTGGAGCCTGCCGCGACGCTTGAACCACAATTATTCGTGGCCGAAAACTCGGCCGAGGTTGCAACCGCAGCGATGGAAAGTGGCTGGTCACCGGCGTTCGTCAACTGCAATGCCATATTCTTTTTGGAACCAGCCGGCACCACTCCAAACGATAGAGACGTAGCCGACAGGTTCGCGATTGGCCCCACCGGTTTTCCCACACCGGAAACCGGCAGGGTTAGAGGAAACGGATCTCGATCGTCGCTCAGGCTCAGTTGCGCCGAACGCGGGCCGCTCCCGGTTGGCGTGAATGTCACGCTGATTAAGCAGCGGTCTTGAGCCCGAAGTACGCTTGGCACTGCGCAGTTGGGATTCGTTGAGCCGTTCAGCACTTGAAAGTCGCCCGGATTGGCTCCGGTCAATACGATTTCCGTAAGCGTCACCGCCCCTGGACCTACGTTAAAGAGAGTGACGGTCTGCGGTGAAGCACTCGTTTTTCCGACCACTACCGTCTGGAAGTTCAGATTGGTCTTGGAGAATGCAAGAGACTCACCGCTTCCGGTTAGGCTGACGACCTGCGGGCTTCCGGTTGCATTATCGGTTATGGTGAGTGACCCCGTCTGCGTTTCCGGAAAGCTCGGCGCGAAGGTCACGGTAAAAATGCAGCTGGCTCCCGCTGCAACGGTTGAGCCACACGTATTCGTGGTCGAAAACTGACCTGTGGTCGCAACTGAATTGATTGTTAGCGGCGCATCGCCCGAATTCTGCAGCTGCACTGTTTGGCTTGACGTTGTCGCCACGCGCACGCCCACAAAGGTAAGCGAAGGCGGCGCGAGCATGACCACCGGTCCCTGAGCGGTTGCCTCTCCGCGGAGTGCCACGTTCTGCTTTCCGCTGCCCGCCGAGTCGAAGAGAGTGAGCGTGCCCAGACGAGTGCCCGCCGCCTGAGGCGAAAATGTTATCGCGATCTCGCATTGCGACGCCGCCGCAAGCTGAGCGCCGCAATTATTCGTCTCCGAAAAATCTCCGGTGATTTGCATTCCGATTAGCTTTAGCGCCGTAGGAGTCGGATTACTAAGGACGATCGTTTGTGCAGAGCTCGAGGCATGAGGTTGTGTTACCGGAAAGGCGTCGAACAGGACGCTGGCGGTGTTGTCGTTGGTGTTTCCGATCACCACGTCCGAGGCGCGATTGCTCGTAAAATTTTCCGCTGCTGTCGCGGAGGGACCCGATTCCACGGTAGGAGAGATTGGAACTTGGAACCTCCCATTGCCTTTGCCGAGCAGAAAAGCGATGCCGCCATTCACTATCGCGATGTCAGCCTTCCCATCACCACTCCATTCTTCGGTCATCAAAAAACTTCCACCAGTTCCCACGGCAACTGGAGCGGCGAACGTCCCGTCACCAGCGCCATGCAAAATCCAGGTCGTGTTTGGTGTAGAAACGGCCAGGTCCAGCTTGCCTTCCGGGTTAGCGACTGCCGCGACAATGGACGATGGAAAAATGAAACCATGCAGCAAGTAATCGACGTTGGTTCGGAAAGTACCATCGCCGTTCCCCAAAAGAACCGAAACGCCACCTGATGACGATGTATCTCCGCTAAACGTCACCGCCAGGTCCAGTTTTCCGTCCCCATCGAAATCGCCACTAACCACGCTATTCGCGCCAGATCCTGCCGCATACTGGGCCGGTGCTTGCAACGTCCCGTCGCCGTTGCCCAGTAACACTGAAACTTGCTTGGCCAGCGCGCCCGAGCAAGACTGGCAATAACTGATCGCCACCACGTCCAGCTTTCCATCGCCGTTGAAATCTCCAGTGGTCAACCCGCTAATCTGAAAATTCGCCAAGGGATAATCAACAGCCGGTTGGAACGTCCCGTCACCGTTGCCCAGCATGATGGCCACGCCGCCATTTTCTTGCGCACTGATGCGACGTCCGATCGCCAGATCCGGTTTTCCGTCGCCATTGAAATCACCGGCTACGACCATGACCGGATTGGAGCCCGCGGGATAGTCAACGCGCGAGGCCAAGGTACCATCGGGATTTCCGAGGAAAATCGAGACGGTATTATTGGTGGGATTTACGATCGCAAAATCTCGGCGGCCATCACCGTTAAAATCACCCGCAGCCATGGACTCGGGTTGAGCATGAGCGGCGAATAATGGTTGCGCTTGACCGAAGAGATATTTTTGGTGAGTGTGGCGGGGAGCCGAGAACGTCGTCGCACCCCACATTGTGTATACCGCAAAAAAAACGAGACCGTAAATCGCGTGCCGAATTTCGGATCTCATCTGGTGGCCCTCGCGCTGTTTCCGGACACAAGAAGCCGCCGAGATGAGGCCTAACTGCAACTTAACCCCAAACTCAGCATCGCTTCATCATGCCGGAAGGAGGGCTGGAAAATAACGCCAACCTACGCCACTCCTTGGGCCTTGTCAAACGAAACCGAACTCCGAGATCTGGTATCGCCATCCAAATTGCCAAAACTGATCGGCTCATGGGATCTTTTTTGACCTGTGGATCACTGCACGGATGCCCACCGAGCAACCACACAGATTCTGCTTTATACTCGCTGACTCGCATGAGGCGCGATGTCCTATCTAGCTAGCAATCCCACGGACGTCTGGGAACGGGAAGAGGAGCGATTCTTCACTAGTATCGTGTCCGGCCTGTCTTACCGGCGACGCATCGCCGTGCTGCTGACCGTGGGCATGGTTGCCGCCATCGAAATCTCCAACCGCCTCTCCATCAATGTGTTTCTCCCGGACATGCAGGGCAACGTCGGCGCCAGCTCCGATGAAATCAGCTGGGTGATCATCCTTTATAATGTCGGCTACCTCTGCTCGATCGCCATGGCCTCCTGGATGACCCGCGTCATTGGCACCCGGCGTCACTTGTTGCTGAGCATCGGGATTTATGCCACGGGCGCGATGGGCTGCGTGCTGAGCACCGGTAGCCTGACCCAACTGCTCGCTTCACGCTTGGTTATGGGATTCGGCGGCGGCGCGTTTCTGGTGCGCGTCGTCATTCTCGCCGGGCTGCTGTTTCCGGGAAAGGCACGGATGGGCGCGGTCACCCGGCTTTACCTGGTCCTCGCCGCGTTTGAAGTTCCCTATCCGGTGGTCATGGGGTGGGTCACCGATACGTTTCACTGGAACTATGCCTTCCTGGTTGATTTTCCGTTTCTCGCCATCGGCGCTTTTCTTATTTGGAAATTGGTTCCGCCGGGTTTCTTGTTCCGGCGCGAGAAAGACAGCCGCGTTGACGTGTGGGGCGCGCTGCTGCTGATCGCCTCGCTGGCCTGCCTGGAAACTGCCACCAGCCGAGGCGAGCGCGATCTGTGGTTCCAGTCCAGCTGGATTACCGCGGCTCTGGTGGCGGCAGTAATTTTCTTTATCGCGTTTCTCTGGTGGGATTACCGCCCGCAGAACCTCTCACCGGTCCTGCATCTGCGCCTGGTCGTCCGCCAAGCTAGCCTGCGCAGCTACTTCCTGGTGATTTTGATCGTGGGTGCGTTCTTCGGCGCCGGACTATATGTCGTGCCGCAATATCTTCGTTTCGTCCAGGACTACAGCGCCTTGCAGGCCGGCGGTTTCATTTCGATGTACACGCTCGGCCTGGGGTTAGGGCTGCAGTACGCTTTGCACCTGCTGATTCCCCGCTTGGGTCCGGTACGCACGCTAGCCGGCGGATTGTTGATCCTGGGCGCTGCGTATCTCTCCATCTGTTACATCTGGACGCCCACTACCCCCACCATAATTTTAGCGCCCGCAATTTTCCTGCAAGGCTTTTGCATCGGGCCGGTTATTCTCGCCGCCGGAAACGTGGTCTCCGCCAATGCGCCGGTAGCCGAGGTCAACGACATTTCCACCACGTACTTTTTCGTGCGCCAGCTCGGCAACACCTTTGGCGTCACCGCCGCGACCGTCTTGTTCGATCGCCGCATGACCCTGCACTCCTCGCGGCTCTTGGACGTCTCCAACCGTCTGGACGCCACCACTCGCTCCACTTTGGCCCAGTATGCGAATCTGATTCACCGCAACGGCGGCCCGGGCAGCGTTCCCGGGCTGGGAGCCTTGCAGCTCTTTCAAAATAATGTCATCACCCAGAGCCGGCTGTTCTCCTACATTGATATCTACTTCGGCCTCGCGATGCTAGGCGTCGTCGCCCTGATCTCGATAGCGGTCAGCCGAACAAAAATCAAGCGCGGCCCCATCCATTTCCATCCGTGGTAATCGCTGGCTTCGCGCCGACACAGATTGCTGCACTCCGCCTTGCGTTGAGCATGCCAGGTCGCCGGATGCGAAATGCAATTCGCTATTCGTAACGCAGCGCAACGAGCGGATCCACACGCGTGGCTCGTCGCGCCGGCAGGTAGCAGGCCAGCAGCGAAACCAGCGACAACGTAATCGCCACGCCCGCAAAGGTGAGCGGGTCGCTGGCGCTGACCCCGAACAGCAGATTGGCCATCAGCCGCGTGAGCGCAAACGCCGTGGCCAATCCGACCGCAACTCCACAAACGGTGAGGATCGCGCCGCGCTGCAGCACCAACCGGAACACGTCGCCAGGCGCCGCGCCCAGCGCCATGCGCACGCCGATTTCGTGCGTTCGCTGCGTAACCAGGTAGGCCATCACGCTGTAAAGTCCCACCGCAGCCAGTAGCGTCGCCAACGCGGCGAGCGAACCCAGCAAGTACGTTTGCAGGCCGGTGTCCTGCGTGGAATCCGCAACGACCTGCTCCATGCTTTCCGGGCGGAACACGGCCAGGCTGCTATCAATGTCGCGGACTTTGCTGCGAATCGCGGGCAAGACGCTCATCGGCGGGACGCTCGTTTTCACCGAAACGTGAGCCGACGCCGCGCCCGCCGCATCCAGTGTCGCGGTCAACGGAAAATAAGTTTGCGGAAGGACCGGCTCGCGAACACTATCCCACTCCTTGGTGTCTCCCACCACTCCGATCACCGTCACCGGAACGCCGCTTATATTGAAGGTTTTCCCCACCGCATCTTGATTCGGCCAGAAAGTGCGGGCCATGGAGCGATTGATGACCGCCACGAAGCCAAGCTCCGCTGGAATCTGCGTCGTTTCAGGATGCTGCTTAAAGAGCTGGTCAAGTTTCAGATTCACGTCGGCGATGTGATTCATATCCTGCGCCGAAAAATTGGAGCCCGAGAGAAGAGGAATCCCGAAAACCTGAAAATAATTAGGCGTAACGTAATTGAATTCGACCAGCTGATTCGCATGCGCCGGATCCTTGTCGCCTTCGACGCTGATCGTGGCGTTGCTGCCTCCTCGCAACGGCAACCGAGTGGACACCGAAGCGGCCTGAATGCCCGGAGTGCGATCGAGGCTCTCCGTCAACCGGTCAAAGAATTCGCGACGAGCCGGGAGCGTCGAGTATCTTTGCTCCGGCAGAACGACGCCCAGCGTCAGCACGTTTTTGGTCTGCGCTCCAATATCCGTCGAACGCAGCCGGGCAAAGCTGCGCAACAGCAGCCCTGCGCCCACCAGCAAGGCGAGCGACATGGCGATCTCGGCGATCACCAACCCATCGCGCAGCACGCGCCGCCACCCCGCGGCGCCCACCACGGATTGCGCCGCCGATTTTAGTCCGTCGCTCAAATTTAATTGGGCAGCATGCAGCGAAGGAGCCAGTCCGAAAAGAATGCCGGCCAGCAAGCTCACCGCAATCGTGAAAAGCAGCACTCTGCTATCCATCCGCAGCGGCAGTTCCCGAGGAATTGGCAGAGCGCTGGCAATTTCCAGGAGGCGCACGCCCCAGGCAGCAGCCGCGAAACCCAGAGCAGCACTGACCACGGACAACAGAACGCTTTCCGTCAACAACTGGCGAATGATGCGCCAGCGGCTTGCGCCCAGTACGGCGCGCAATGCCACTTCGCGTTGCCGTCCGGTGGCTCGCGCGAGCAACAGATTGGCGATGTTGGCGCAGGCGATCAGCAGCACCAGCGCAACTGCTCCGAGCAGAATCAGCAGCGCCGGCCGCGAGTTCGCGGTCAGGCTTTCCTGCAGCGGAACCACCACGGCGCCCACTTTGTCATTTGAGTTGGGATACTGCTTTTCCAGATTTTTAGCGATGGCCGCAAGATCGGCCTGCGCTTGCCGCGGCGTCACGCCAGCCTTAAGCCGTCCGAGCGCCCGATAGTTGTGATTGCCCCGCGGCGTCAGTGCATTGGGCGCCATATCCATCGGCTTCCAAAGATCCGTTGAGCCTTGGAAGTTGAATGGGAACTTGAACCAGGCAGGCATCACGCCGATGACCTGATACGATTCGCCGTCCAAAACGATCGTGCGTTCAATGGCGGCCCGCTGCCCGCCGAAGTGCCGCTGCCAGAATGCGTAGCTCAGCACCGCCACATGATTCTTCCCGGCCTGATCCTCACCCGCGGCAAAAGTCCGGCCCAATATTGGCTCAACGCCAAGGACCGAGAAGAAGTTGGCTTGCGTGCTGATACCCATGGCCGAATCAGAGTCGCCGGAAACACCGGCGTTGAAAGCATCGCCCCAGGAATACAAAGTTGTCGCTTCCAGCGTGCGATTCTGCGATTGCCAGTCGAGATAATCCGCGCCGGCGAATGGATAGGTTCCCGGCGCGCCTTCCGTCTCCCACAGTTGCACCAGGCGATCTGAATCGTGGAACGGCAGCGGGCTGAGCAGCACAGAATTGATCACCGAAAAAATTGCGGTGTTCGCGCCAATGCCCAGGGCCAGAGTCAAAATCGCCACCGCCGTAAATCCCGGCGACTTCAGTAACATCCGGATCGCGTATTTCAAGTCCTGCTGCATGGTTCCCATGGTTCGAGCTCCTCGATGCCGGGACGTAGCCCGCCGCCCGATGATACGCAAACAACCCGGCTAAAGTTCGCTTCCACCGCGCATGTTCTCAGCAGTATTCCGCCTGGCCGGTGAAACGCCGTAACCAGAAAAGTGAAGGGCCACTCCAGATCGAAGCTTGCGCGACTTATTAGGACTTTCACCTTCGTCTTATGGCTTATAAACGGAGTTTGCGCTGGCATTGTTTCTGATGGTTTTCCCGTGCGATCGTGAGGAAGCATAACGCACACCGCGAGGAAGCGGTTTCACCGCGCCAGAAAACCGAAGGGGCGAGACGGAATCAGTCCGAGCTGACCGGCCATTGGAAACACAATTTGTACCCGTCCGGGTCGGTCACATAAGTCTGCTTCATCCCGTAATATGCAATCTCGGGTTCACTTGCAGCAATCCCCTGCGCTCGCAGCGTGGTGTACGCACCGTCAACGTCTCGGCAAGCGAAATAGATTATGGTGTCCGCGTGGGAAGCGACACGAGATTGGTCAGGCTCCGCAGGGCGAATGTTGTCTTCGTACATGTTGTTGATCATCAACCGCACATCATTGAGCCGCAGCATGGCCCAGCCGTAGTCATCCTTGGCGCTGGCGAACCGTTTCGAGGTGTTGGTCACCTCAAATCCCAGCCCGTCGCGGTAAAACGCGATGGACCTGGGGACGTCGAAGACGGCGAGAAGCGGCACGGCATCCTCGATGGCGAGGGGCATAGGATTCTCCTTCGAGGGATTATATAAAAAATGGGGCTCCGGATCCGAATCATATGGACAGATTCTGATTAGATGGTGTTGCATCGACCGGTTGAGCTGGCAGCCCAATCGGACAATCGACGATTCGCCAATTGTCCGATGGCATGACTTATCCGGAGTTGATCAGAACGTAAACCGCAAAGCGAGTTGCAGAATCCGCTCCGAATTCAACACGGTATTGGTGATCTGGCCGAACGTATTGTCGGTGAGATTCACATCGGGATTGGAGAACTCCGCGTGATTGAAAAGATTGAAAGCCTCGACGCGGAACTGCAGGCCATAGTGTTCGTGAAAGGTAGTGGTCTTGGCCAAGGCCAGGTCAAAGTTGGTGCGTCCCGGGCCGTAGAAGAAATTGCGTGGTAGCCCGTACGGCGGCGCGCCGGCCGCCCCGGCGGGCTGGAACACGTTTTGACCGCCGACCGTCGTGACGAAGTACTGGTTGCCGTTGGTTTTCGGATTCACGATGGTGATCTGGTTGAACCCGGGAGCAAACGAAGCGCTGGCGAGCGGCCCATCCCCCGCGCCGGAAGGACCCGGGTTGGAGGGGTCGAAAGTAAACTGTCCCGGAATGCTAAGCGGGAAGCCGGTCCGCCAACTGATAATTGGGTAGAGACTCCAGCCCTTGGTCAGATATTTCGATCCGGACTTCCACGCGCGATCGAACGGCAAGTCCCAGCCGCCGCTGAAAACAATCCGGTGCTGAACATCAAAGTCCGCCGCACCACGGAATTGATTTGTGTTGTAGAACGGAACCTGCGAGGTGCGGTTCTGGAAGCCGGAAGAATTGTCTATGGCCCGGCCGTAGGTATACGCCAGAGTGAAATAAGTGGTGCCGAAGAATTTGCTGTCGTAGAGCTGCCGCGTCAACGAAGCCTCCAGGCTGTTGTAGTTCGCGAAGCCAACATTGGAAAATGTCGGCAAAGCGGAAAAAGGGCAATCCGAAGGATCGTTGCCCGAGTTCGCACATATCGCCTGAATCGTCGGACTGGGTTGGTTGATGTTCAAGACCCGATTGTTCGTTCCGAGCACGAACGGATTGATGTCCTCGAGAGCGGTCAAGCCCTTTGATGAGCTGCCCACGTAGCTGACTTCCATGATCAAATTCTTCACCAACTCGTGCTGTACGCTCAGATTGTATTGGTAGGTGTACGGCGTGTGGAGATGCGGGTTCACCAGGAAGATTCCGTTGATTCCGAGCGGAAGAAAATTGGCGAAGGACGTGTTTGCGGTCGGAGGCACTGAGGGGAAAGGGTTCGCCGCGAATCCCGCGGACGTCCACGGATCGCTGAAGAATGGCGATTGGGCGTTGGCAGGCGAGGGATAGAAGGCCGTCGCCTCGGAAAAGAATGGCGGCGCGCCGTTGAATTGAAAGTTGTCCTCGGCTTTCAGGATGTCGTAGAAAATCCCGAAGCCTCCGCGAACACTCGTCTTGCCGGTGCCCGATGGATCCCAGGCAAATCCGATGCGCGGCGCCCAGTTGTTCTTAACTGGAAAATTGACACCGTGAGGTGCGCCGACATCACCGGGGTACACCAAACCCAGCGGAGCATTCGGGAATACCGTTGATTGTTGACCCGGAATGATGTCGAAGGTTCTGCCGTCGGTGTCGTATTTCGGCGAGCTGTACTCATAGCGAATTCCCAGCGTGAGAATTAGATTCTTCCGCGCCCGCCATTCATCCTGGAAAAAGCCATAGGTCGATTTCGACCGGATGTCCGACGCCGCGTTGGGGCCCTCAAAGTTGTTGTTTGGAAGCGCCAGCAGAAAATCCGCAAAGCTGTTGCCGGTGGCGATTCCGCCGGCGGCAAATCCGCTGAAGGTGAAATCTCCATTGCCAAAGAAATTGAACACCTGATTGTTCTGATAGGCGGAAACACCGGCGCCGAATTTCCAGGTGTTGCGTCCTTTAACCCAGGTGACGGTGTCGGCCAGGGCAAAAGTGTTGTTGACCAATTTGGCCGGACCCTCTCCGTTGTAACCGAGGTTTAGGCCGCTGTCGAAGTTCAGCTGTGGCGGACCGTCGGGAAGATCGGGAGTGATGCCAAATCCCAAGGCGCTCGGCGTTGGAAGTGTGGTGGCCGGCACGTTCTGCAGTCCGTAATTGCGCTGCGCGGTGAAACGCAATTCATTCAGAACATTGGGAGTGAAATCCCGGATGTAGGCCACACTACCAAAATAATTGTTGGTCTGAAATGTGGTTGGAAACCCCGGTACATTGGCGCCGAAGCCCAAAGGATAAGGGGCCAGTTGGGGATTGCGAAATCCTCCAATGGTGACCGAAAGCCGGTCCTTTTGAGTGATGACGAAATCCATTTTCCCGGTGATCTCGTTATTGTTATTGGTGGAGGCGCCGGATGAAGAAAACAAACCCGTGGGAGACGTGGGGATCACACCCAAAGCAATGTAGTTGGCGGAAACCGGGTTTATCTTGGTGGGATCAATAATCGCCTGAGCCGCGAGCGTTGGATTGGCCTGAAAGAAAGGGTTGGCCTGCAGGAACGCGGCGACGTTTGGATCGGGGCACTGCGCGCTGGCGCAGGAAACCGGAATTTGATTACCAGTCGGCCCGGTGACGCTGCCGCCGTTGGGCACCGCCTGCGAGAAATTCCCCTGCAGTTCAGCGGGCGTAAAAGTAGTGATATTCAACGAAGTCACGCCTTGATTCTGGCGTTGTCCCTGATAGGACACGAACCAAAAAATGCGGTCCTTTACAATCGGACCTCCCAACGTAGCTCCGTATTGATTTCGCTTCAAGTCGTCGCGAGGCAGGCCGGTCTGCTTGTTGAAATAGTCGTTCGCATCGAAATCGGTATTCCGCAGGTAGTCGTACGCGCTGCCGTGAATCGAATTCGTTCCAGACTTGGTAACCACGCTGATCACGCCCGCGCCGTTGCGCCCGTATTCCGCCGTGTAGTCGCTGGTCAGAATGCGAAATTCCTGGATGTCATCCGGATTGGGATCGAGCACGCTGCCATTGCTGAGCAGGTTGTTGTTGAGCCCGCCGTCCAGAAGATACGTTATCGAATCCGGCCGGCCTCCGGCGACACTGAACGCCTGGCCACTGGCCGTCGTCGGGCCGGTATAGTCGGGATTCGCCTCGGTCACGCCGGGCTGCAGCAGCGCCAAGTCCAGCACGTCCCGGCCGTTCAAAGGCAGATCCTGAATTGCGCGGGCGGTGACGACCTGGCCCAAGGTCGGATCTACAGTTTCGACGCCCGAAACTTTCGCTTCCACGGTAACGACCTGATTCGTCGAACCCACGGTTAGCGTGATATCGAATCGCAAGGACTGATTGATTTCCAGCTTCTTGTCCTGCGTGACAACTTTATCGAATCCCTGTTGCTCGACACTCACGTGATACAAACCCACCGGTAGATCGAGAACTTGAAAGAACCCGTCCTTGTCAGTGAGGGCGGTGGTGTTGACTAGCGTGGCTACGTTCGTGACCGAAACAATCGCGCCAGGCACTACGCCACCCTGCTGGTCGTAAACGGTTCCGACTACTCGACCACCGGCGTTTTGTCCGCGGACCGGTCGGTTCAAGATTGTAAAAAAACCAATGAGCAACATCACACGAAGGATTACTTTGGTTCTGGTCCTGGTCATGACCTGCTCCTTGAGGAGATTGCACTTTAAGTTAAGTGTATTTATGTTAAATCCCTTAGCGTCGCACTCGAAGAAAAAGACAGTGCGCGAGGATTCGCTGAATCCCTTCCGGCGCGGACCGCTACAACGATTGGGATGGGACGGTTACCCATAAAGCGGATGCCACGCGTATACCGAACTGGATTCGTCTTCCAACTTGAGTAGGCCGATGCGTGACCGTGTCGCCCTCCGAGGTCTTATCCATTGCAAGATCGTGGTTTACGGTTCACGCCGCCCAGTCCAGAAAAAATCAATTGGTTCAATGCAAGAGGATTGCCACGATCGATGCTAGTCCTGGACGTCCAAGCAGATGTTTTTTCCAATCCTTACGAGAAGCCCCAACTCCCGATGAACCCATCACCCGACAAATCCGGCGCTAGCGAACCAAATATCGTTTAACATCAGTTCCCATGGCCAATCCTGATTGCCGGGTAGGCCAGTGCTGAGGACGAAATGATCGAATATATTCTGGCCGGCGCCGATCCGTTTTCGATTCTCACCATCGTGGTCGCCCCGGCGGTGCTCACCAATGCATCGTCTGTTTTGGCTCTGGGCACCAACAATCGCCTCGCGCGCGTGGCCGATCGCACTCACGCCCTGACCGCACAATTGTCAAACCTCCAGCCCGACGCCAGGAATTATGAAATCGCCAAAGCCGAGCTGCCCCCGCTGCAAACGCGCGCTCAACTCCTGCTCGGAGCGCTGCGCTGCTTTTACTTGGGTCTCGGATTGTTCGCCAGCTCCGCACTAATCTCGATCGCCGGTTCTATTCTGGTGTATTACGGCGGACGAACGGCGTTCCAGGTCGCCGCCGGAATTGCCGTTTTGTGCGGAGCCTCGGCGGTCATCTCGCTGGTCTGCGGCTGTGTCCTGATGATTCGCGAAACGCAGCTCGCCGTCAAAGGCCTAGCCTATGACGCGAAAACCCACGGCGGCTAGCAGCTTTCGGGGGGGTGGGCTGAGAAAACTCAAATCCTGCGCGCTATCTAAACCTTTTTGATTCAGTCCCGCGAAGCGGTATATGGACTAGTCGAGACGTATCTAGACATGAGTACATTGATCTTGACAGGTCAAGTTTTTCCCCTATAATCATCCAAGTCCAAGGGGGCTTTGTGGCAACCCAAGCGAGACAGAAAGTGGGACTCAACATGCGCTCTGATCTTTACGAAAGCATGCTTCAACTGGCGAAGGATCGGGGCCAAACCGCGACCTACGTGCTGGATCAGGCAGTCGAGCACTATATTCGATTCGTTGCTCCAACTCAGGATACCGTACGCCCGGAAATTATGACCCTTGCCCGCCAGGCGATTGAAAAGAATCGAAAGCTTCTTGAACTCTTGGCTAAGTAAGTGCCCCCACGTATTTACCCGACGGTAGCGGAAGCGATGGAAATACAGAAAATCCTAATCAACGAATTCGGCGGACTCCACGGGATACGCGATATGCCCTTATTGGAGTTCGCGATTTTCCGTCCTCAGACTGGATATTACGGCGGCATCCTGGAAGAAGCCGCGGCTTTGATGGAATCATTGGTTAAAAGCCACGCATTCACTGACGGGAACAAACGAATAAGTTTCGCTCTCACGGAAATCATGCTGTCAGCCAATGGTTTCTCGCTGGACGTAGATCCGCTTGAGGCGCACAGCTTCATCGTGGGATCTCTGGACCGCCGCGAATTAAATTTTCTGACAATACGTGCTTGGCTGGAGTCGGTTACTAAAGCGCGCGAATAGTCAGCTTGGCGAAAGCCCGGATAAAAAGTACCTCACCGCGAGGCTTCCGCGTCGCATGCAATCGCGTGGATGCTGGGCGGTTTTGAGATCGCCGCTTGAGCGACAAGCCTGCTCGAGATTCGAATCATCGTGATGTGCCCCAACGGGATCGAGACATGAAGATAGCGGTTGTTGGAGCGACGGGTGCGACAGGACGTCGAGTACTACAGCATGCGCTGACCCAAGGACATTCCGTTACGGCCGTTGCTCGCCATCCGGAGCGACTGTCATCCGCCGAAGGGCTGTCCTTGGTCCGAGGAGATGTCCTTTCCCCAGGAGGCCTGACAGACGCTCTGGATGGCGTGGACGCCGTCATTAGCTGCATCGGACCAGAAAAAAACTTCTCGCCGGGATTTGTGCGCTGGCGCGGATGCCAACGACCAGATGAACTCAGTACGTCAGTGTGCGCTGCTGAGGGCCGCTCAGATGAGCGCGGCGCGCGACGTGCTACCATCGCGGGCCGCAACGCCGCCATCTATTGGGGAGTTTGCCCGCATGGATATTAAGGACGCTCAGCGCGAAAGCCGGTCAGTGTACATCGGCGGCTTTTGGGGACAACTGGTCAGTTCGGTGATTTGGCTGGCGTCCGCGGCCCTGGGCACCTGGGCCACTCCGAAGGCTTCGATTCTGACCGCCGTGATCGCCGGATTTTTTATCTTTCCGCTGACGCAGATGCTGTTGCGTTTGTCGGGCCGCCGCGCGTCTCTGAGCAGGGAGAATCCGTTCAATGGCCTGGGGATGCAGGTCGCATTAGTGCTTCCGTTTTCGATGCTGCTTCTTGTGCCGGTCGCCCTCTACAACTTGAACTGGTTCTTCCCTGCCCTGATGATTCTTTTGGGCGCGCACTATTTGCCGTTCGGTACGCTCTACGGGATGCGTATGTTCCTGGTGCTCGCGGCAATTCTCATCGCCGAGGGCTACTTAATCTCGCAATTTTTTTCCCGAACATTCAGTCTGGGCGCATGGGTCGGCGGAATCACCCTGTTCGTTTTCGCCTGGCTCGGCCGCTCCATCGCGACCCGCGAGGCCTCCGCCGTATCCACCAACTAACCCGATGGCGGCGTATTTAGAAAAAAAAAGGGAGAGACTTTTCAGTCCCTCCCTTTCCGATATTACGTCCTAACTAGCCAGGGTCTACTGCAAGGGCAAAAGGGCCTGGCAAGCTGCTTCCGTCGCCGCTGCCGTACCCGTGGAGTTATACCGAATCACACCAGACTGGTCGGAGCAGAAGCTG
>Ga0209006_10000794_pt1 | contig 29164 bp, 14 predicted proteins | sample JacPin_JW_Ref_O2_FD_188567 | JGI IMG/M metagenome (GOLD analysis project Ga0209006, IMG submission 188567) | Forest soil microbial communities from Algoma, Ontario, Canada - Jack Pine, Ontario site 1_JW_Ref_O2 (SPAdes) (version 2) | ecosystem: Environmental > Terrestrial > Soil > Boreal...
CCCGGTGCGCCCAAAATGCCCAAGGCTCGCGATTCGTTGGTCACGAAATAAATAAGGCTCCGGTTCTGACGAACAAGTTCCTGCGCGGGCTGGCTGACTTTGCCGCCAAGGATGACTTTGCATTCATAAAATTCTTGCGCCAGCCGCGTCAGCGCCGCTTCGTCGGCGAAGGCCAGCAACACAATCAAATCGGCCTTGCCCCGCAACTCAGCCAGACATCGCTCGATGGCCGATTCCATATCGCCGATGGCCAATCCATCGCCGGGATTTTCCGTCGCGCGAGGGTCGAGTACGCCGATCATCGCCACGCGAAACGCGCCGCGTTGCACGATGCGATACGAATCAAAAACCGGCTGGCGGCTGCTCTTGTCAACCAGATTGGCGCTGATGATCGGCGTCGGCGAACTGGATTTTAGGTCGCGAAGCTGCGCAGCGCTGAACTGCGCCTCGCGCGCGCCGATGTTCAAAACGTCATAGTTCATCGCCGCAAACGCCCGTAGCATATAGCGATACTCGATCAGATCGTAATCCTCCCGTCCGGCTGCCGCATCGCCAACGTCCATGCGCAACGCGCCCGCGGGCGCCTCGGCGTCGAGCACGGTCTTAAGCCGGGTCAAGCCGCCGAATTGTCCGGTGAAACAGCCGCACGGCTCAAGACGGCCATGCGTGTCGCACGTGAAAAAAAACGGCAAATCGAGCGCCGTCGGTAGAGAGGACTTGCCGCAAGCGGTGGCGAATAGAACCGACATCGAAATGGTCGCGGCGTGTTGGAAAATATTGCCAGCCGCGTGGTGGAGCCATTTGATTTTGGTCTCAATACAACACCGCATAGGTGAAAACGTTCACGTTGACACGCGCCGGGTTCCTCAGCTCATTGCCGCCGCAACAGCAACAACCTTTGGCGTGGGCCACATCGTTCAGTCCCTCCAGGGAATAAACCAGTACCAACCGCCCGTTGATCTCCAGCCCTTCCAGAGACGCCGGCTTGCCGTGCTTCTCGGTGAGTTGCGGAATCGGATTCACGATGGAAAAAATCGGATGCGTCATCGGAATTTTCTGGAGCGGATATTCCGGGAGGCACACTTTGATTTCCTGGCGAAACGACTTGTCCCATTTTTCGTCCGAACATCCCGGACTGACCAGAAGAAATCCCCCTTGCGTCAGGTATTTGCGGAGTTGTAGCCGCTCCTTCTGAGGGAGTGAAAAATTCTCATTGCCCGACATCACGCAGAATGGGTAATCGAACAACGCCTCGGCATCCAAACGGACCGGGCAAAATTTTTTGTTGACCTTAAGATTCGTCTGGTCCGCCACATCAGTTAAAAAATTGTCCGCGAAGCAAACCGAACTTTTGTTGCCTGCATAAATCAAATTGCCGCATTGGAGCAAGGTCAAATCGGAATGATCCGGCGTGGAGTGCGCCGCCGGCATGGCCTGGGAAGCTGCCTGGGCCTGGCTTGGGTTCTGCGCCATTGCTGAAACACCGCCGAACGCGCCCAGCAGCACCGATAGAAGAATGGTTCTTGTTCTCATGAATGTTCCGTGATCAGTTTTGTTTTTCACCGGCTGATTTCTCCTTTCGAGTAGTGATAGCCTTGAAATAATTTTCCACCACATCGTTGTATTCCTCGATCACCGTTTCCGACGCGACGGCTCCGGAGTGGCGGTTGACTGGATTGAGATTCTTGAGCGCATCGGGCTTTCCAGTTTCTCCGTTGCCGCCGCCTGCCAATTCTCCTTCCCCTTTGCCGAAGCGGCTCGATGTCCTCGAAGTTTTGCTCCCGCTGCGCACGCTGGATTCGTTGCCCAGCACATTCGGCGTTTGACCGTCGCTCATCGCGTAACCGGATGAGCCTTTGGCGCCTTCGCCCTTCGCGCCCTCGCGACCGCGTCCCGACGGCGACCCGAATTTTCGGCTGCGCGACATTTGCGCGAAATTCTGGTTTGGATTCATACGCTGCAATTTCAAATAGTTGTCCAGCTCATCGGCGGAAGGGCTGTTGCCACCCTGGCATTGGCCGAACATTTTTTCCATTTCGCCGCGCAGCCGCTCGGACAGATTGTAAGACTGCTCGCCGTTGGCCGCGAGCATTTGGCCCGTGGCCTCTTCCGCCAGCGGCTGCAAACGGCGTCGGCCGATCTGGTCCGACAAATCACGCCCGCTCTGCGCGGCTTTCGGAAAATGTTTTTCGGCCGCTTTGGCGTCGTCGCGCAATTTCTCCTGCAACTCGCCGACCAAATCCCCCACCTGCTTTTCCGTTGCCGCAAGGTCCTGCAGCGCCAGTTGATCCTCGCGACTCAACTGGCCGGCGTGATTATACGGCTGTGATTGCTGCGCCACGTCTTGCTGCGCTCGGTAGAGAGCCTCAAATTGGTTGAAGTCCTTCACGAGTTCCTGCATTTGATCCATGTCATCAAGCGTCTGTACGACCTTTTTCTCCGCTTCCTCATGCGCGCCGCTCAGACGCGCGACTTGATCATCGGAAGCCTTCTTCAAGCCTTCCAGCATGTCCGGGGACAACTGGCGCGGGCCGGTCGGCGGCGAAGTGCGTTGGGCGATGTCGCGCGCCTCGGTGTCGTTAGTTTGCGTGCTGTGCCGGATTGTTTCCGCCTGCTGCTTCAACATCTCCTGCAAATCCCTTTCGACATCATACAACGGATTTTCGCGCACAAAATTTTCCATCCGCGCGGCCTGTTGGTTGAGTTTCTGATTCAACTCGTTTTGTTTGGCGATCAGGCTGTCCAGTTTTGTAGCGAGCGCGTCGCGTTGTTTGGAATCGGCTTTGGCCAGTTGATCGTTCAATTTTTGAATCTCCTCCCCTATCTGCTTCTGCCGCTCAATCAACGCCTGCAAATCGTCGTTGAGGTCGGCGTACTTGGCCTCGGCATCGGCGATGTCACTTTGTTCACGCAGGGAATTATTATAATCCTCCACGCTGATGACTTGCAGGCGGACCACTTGGCTGCGCGACAAATGTGGCTGCGGCGCGTTGTCCAACGCCTCCGCAAAAAGTGAAATAATGTCTCCGGGTTGCACTCCAAGTTCGGCAAATTTAAAATCAAACGACTCGCGGCTGTCGCGCACGATGTTGGTGTAGAGGAAAATTTTCGGCGCGGAAAAAACCCCGTTTAAGCCGCGATGCAAACGGATTTCGCGCAGGCCATAATCATCGCTGGCTTCGATCTGAGCCTGCAATTTGAAATCCATCGCCACGAACGAATCGCTTTCCGGTTGAGCGATGTGGACTGACGGCGGCAGATCGTGCGTGACGGTCAGGGCGCCTTCGCCATCACCCTGCGATGCCAACCCAGCCACATCCGTCACGGAAAACCGCATCCGGCCGGAATCCGTGGCGGTGAAGGAACCGGTGACTTCTTTCTCGCCGCAGTTGCTTAGCGCCACGCGCCGCGCCGGCTGGTCGCCGGCAGTGAGATCGAGGAATCCTTCGCGCAGCGGACGATTTGATTGGAGCCGGAATTTTATTTCGCTGCCTTCCAGCGCCTGCACTCCTTTAAACGCGTACGGCACTTCTTCCGTCTTGATGTCGGTATAGGCCGGAGGCGCGGTGCGAATGAACATCTTCTCCAATTGCGGAGTGAGCGTGACTCCGATTCGCACCTGCTTGGATTCACTGACGCCATCCTTGGTGTGGGCGAAGGCCAGCAGCTCGGCGTGGATATTGTCAAGCAATTGATCATAACCGGCGCTGCCTTTATCGAACATCGGCAGCGTGACAGCCTTCTCGCGGTGCCCCAGCGGAAACGCGGTCAGAAAAACTTCCTTGGGTTCGTGCCCAGTGGCTTTGACCCTGACGACCAATCCCTTGTCGTAGAGCACGTTCGTTCCAGCCGGGCCGGGCTGCAAAATTTGCAGATGCGTGAACGAATAGGGCGGATGATCGCCAAAGGGATCGGCGAACCGCGCGATCTCAACCGTGGCTATGCGGAAAGTGGCCGCCAGGAGAGCCGCGAAAATCAACAGCGCCCACGCGGCGCGTCTCCCTTGAGTGCGCCACGCGTCGGTGCGGGCCAGCTTCTCAATGGCCGCGCCGCGCAGTTCGGTGGAATAATTGTCCACCGCTTGGGCCACCAGTTGACGCGTCAACGGGGCCAGCTTGTCATCATCGGTTTGTCCGCTTAACTGCAGCAGGTTGATCAGGCGCGAACCCAGCGCCGGATCGCGCGTTTCCAAAAATCGAGCGATGTGTTCGAGGCGGTTGCGCTGGACGAAAGCCCGATGCCAGCCAAACCCCGCCAGCGCGACCACGCCTGCAATCATGGCCAGCAACAGCCCGAGCCGCCAGCCGGCGTTGAGATGAAATGCCACGTCCAGCACAAAGGCTGAGAGAACAGCCGCGCAGGCATACTTGACACCGCGGAGCAAAAGCGTGCCGCCCGCTTCCTTTTGATGCGCGCGGTCGGCCGCGGCCAGGCGCGCCAGAATATGTTGGGTGTTCAGCATAGGCCCCATCGCCTTCGCAAAAACCAATCCAGCCCAAACAGTAATCCCGACAGATAATAAATCCAAGCCACATTCCAGATCGGGCGCACCATGGTCTTGGGCGTTTGATCCGTTTTTTCGCTGCTCAATTCCTTCAACAACCTCGCCAAATCCGCCGGCTCCAGCAGGCGTCCGCCGCTGCTTTCGCACAGCCTCCGGAGATAGAGCGCGTCGGTCGCGACCTCGGTTTCCTCCAGATTTTCCGTGAAGACGATGAAGCGCGATTCCTGCGTCGTGCCATCGGGGAGATTGACCACCGCGCGACAGCGCCCGACGCGTTCGGGCAGAAATTCCGCCGTCAGCCGGCTCATGCTCGACGGAACCGGCGTCAGGTTCGCTCGGCCGACTTCCTGGTCGCCAAAAAAAATCGTGAGCGGGACCGACTTCACTTTGGCATCCGGCTGGCGCAGCACCAAACGAAAATAGACCTTTTCGCCCAGCAAAATGTTGGCGGAATTCGGGCGAAACGAAAATTGTTTGCTGGGCATAAAATCGCGGCCTGCCAGCAGCCACAAAACCATCTGATCCCAAAAATAATCGAACGGCGAATTGGCGCCTTCGACTTTGGAGTTAAGCGCCCAGCGCCACAAGCCCGCCACGCCTATGCTCACGACCTGGCCCTGGCCGTAACGCCGATGGACGATGGCGGCCTCCGGCGCCGCATCGTCGCGACCCGCCTCGACGGCGAAAGTCGCGGTCAGCGGTTGCGTTGCCTCCGGCGTCTTTCCTTCCAATAAATCCGGCAGCGCGTCCAATCCACCGGAGCCTTCGTTCAAAGCCCGGAACGGCGAAAGAGCGCGGCCCTCGGCCGTCACGTCCAGGCGAACCCGCTCGCGCGCGGTGCCGCCCCACAAAACAGGTTCGAGCTGGCTGGCTGAGGCATTTGCGAAGGCGCGGCCACGGCTGAAGATCACCGTGCCTCCGCGTTCGTTGACATATTGATCCAGCAGGCTGGTCGTGCCAACCGTGGCCGCCGGCGGCGCGTCGAGCAGCGAATCCACCGAGCGTCCGAGTATGATCACATCGTAAGCGGCAAATTGTTCCAGCGTGCGGGGCGCATGCAGTTCGTCGCCGCTCGGCGTTTTGCGGATGGCGCGGACGCGATCAGGCCCATAGCGAATCAGCGCATCGACGTCGAATTTGTCATTGTGCATCAGCGACCGCTGCAAGAACGTGGTGTCCCAATAAGGATCGCCTTCAAGCAGCAGCACGCGGATTTGCTGATCGATTACATTGAGATAAGTGATGGCGCTGTTGTTGGCCGTATCCACCTCCTTCTCCAATGGCAGCACGCGAACTTCATATTCGTATTGACCAGCGGTGGGTTCGGTCACTTCGAATTCCACCGGCAGCTCTTGAAGTTGTTGCGCGTTGACGCGCTGAGTTTGCACGACTTGTCCCTGGCGCAGCAATTGCACGGTCAGATCTTCCAACTCGCATCCGACCAGGCGCAAGGTCGCATGAATGCGCGCCTTTTGCTTGACGTAGCAATAAGGCTGGAATCCCGTAATGCGAACCGCCACATCGCGCACACTGCCCTGCCGACCAAAAGCGACCGCGTAAATGGACGCGCGCCGATTGTGCGCGAGAAGGCCGGTTTTGACAGGATTGGCCAGCTCAAAATCGTGGCCATCGGTGAGCAAAATCAGCGCGTTGACCGCCTCATCATTGGCGGCTGCACTCAACATCGTACCGACCGATTTGTGAAAGAGCGTCGTCTTGCCCGTTGGCACGAGATCGAGCATCGACTGCTGCAGCGGACGCGCGTCGTCGCTAAACTCAAAGAAACGCAGATGCGGATCGGCCGGCATTCCGCTTTGCGCCATCGCGCCGGAATCGAGCAGCAGGTTTTTGGCGGCGTCGAATCGCGTTTTGTCCCCGGCATCGCGTTGTTTCATGCTTAACGAACTGTCGAGTCCAATCAAAGTCACGCGATCGCGCATCGGCGGCGGCAGAAACTCGCGGCGCGACGGTTGCATCAGCAACGCCAGCAAGAGCGCCAGTCCGGTGAGGCGGAAGAGCATGAGCGCGGCGTTGCGCCATCGCCCAATGGACGAGCCGACGCTCCAGTAAACTCGAACCGTAAAAAGCAACAAGAGCAGGCCGAACAGCGCTATCATCGGAACCGGCAGAACCGGATCAAAAATGATGCCGCCGGCGGTGTTCACGCTGATTTCCTTCGGATGAAAAATTGAAACGCGCTTTCCAGCAGCAGAACCGCCAGCGCGGCGAAAACGAACCGCTGAAAAATGGGCCGACCATGCGCCAATTCGTCGTAGTCCTCACCGCCGGGAACGAGATGCGCCTCGTGGTTTTCCGCAAATTCCGACGGCAAAATGCTTTTATCCATGGGCCGCAAGTCGGATTGATCCGTCGCGGCGTTGACGGCGAAGGCATAAGCCGGACGCGGCGAACCGAGCGTGTAAAATCCAAGATCCTGCGGCGTGAAAGTGAGGCCGCAACGCTCGCCGTCCAATTCGCGCTTAGTATTGACGACCGCTCCGCCGGGGTTGAGAAGATCGTCACGCATTTCCGTGCGCCAGATTTCGGTTTGCAACGTTTCGCCAAAGGTGTGAAAAGACGGTGGAGGCTCGGAGGTGGAGAGCGCTTTAACCAAATCCTGCATCCAGGCGGGAAAGACACGCTGGCGGGCGAAGTTGCTGGAAAATTCGCCGGCGGAAAAATTCAGCAGCAGCAGCGTGCCCAGCCCGTGATGCAGCGCCGCCATTGCGGGCGAGCCGTCGCTGTATTCCAGGAGCACGCCCCCCGCGGCGGTCGCGCCTGCCTGGTAATAATCGTAAAATTCCAGCAGTGCGAGATCCTGGCGCGCATTGCCTTGAAACAATTTCAGATAAGGCGATTTGAAATCGCCGCGCGCAATTTGCTGTGCGCCGGCGGTGATGTTGGTCGCGACGTTTCGCCGGGACAAGCGCATCGGCATCGAGTTCGCGCCGGTGATTTTTTCGAGAGCGCCGAGATTTTCCGCATCGGCCCGGCCATCCAGAAAATAAACCAAGCCGCCGCCGCGTAAGAGAAATTTCGCCGCCGCGTCACTGGCTTCCGGCGCCAAGTGGTTGACTTGCGTGAAAAACATTTCTTCCACGCCGGCCAGACGCGCTGGAGAAAGTTCGCTGGAGGGAATGATGCGGGGCAGCAGCGAACCGGCGTCGTTGGCGAATGGGTTCAACGCGGTCTTGAGAAAATAGGCGCCGTTGCGCCGGTCCTCAGGCGCGTCGGTGACGATGAGCACCTCCTCCTTTTCCAAAACGGCCAGCGTCAAGTAAAAATGGTTGTCGTATTCAAGCGCATCCGGGGGCAGGCGCACTTCGCAAAGATGGAGGCCCGGTGCGCCGACTGATACCGGCATGGAAACCTTTTCTTCCGACCACGGCGCGATGGAAATCTCCTGATCAAAACTGAACTTTTTGTCGAGCGTCGCGGTGATCCGGCCGTTGAACGCGTCGCCGCTGTAATTTCCGACCGAGACGGACAGCATCACAGTGTCGCCGGCGAGCATCTGCGTTCGGGCGGGGCGCGCGTCCAGAATAGCGCGGTTGTCGCGCCGGGCCGGACCAGCGTCCACGAAAAATAATTTCGCCGCGGGCGGCAACATTTTGAAATCGGCATTGGCCCATTTTTTGCGCGAAAAATCGGAGATGTAGTAAATTTCAGGTCGCGCGGAAGATTGGCCGAACAACCGCGCCGAGACAGTATTGGCGAGATTGACGTCCGCGCGGCCAAAGCCGGGCTTGAGGCGCGCCAGAAACCTTTTGGCCTCGGCGCTGTCTTTGGAAAAGGACATGAAACAAGTCGTCAATTCCGGTTCCAGCAGCAGCAGGTTGACAGTGTCCTCGGCGCCCAGGGAATCCAGCATTTTGTCCGCTTCATGGATGGCGCGCTCGCGCGAAGTCGGGCCGTCGCCTTTGTCCTCCATGCTGACCGAGTGATCGAGCACGATCAGGATTTGACGTCCAGACTTGTCCGCGGGATTGGAACCGAAACGCTTCAAGACTGGCCGCAGAAACGCCAGCAGCAGCAGCAGCAAAAAAAGCGTGCGTAACAGCAAGAGAATCCAGTGCCGCCAGCGATGCGGTTTGGAGCGGCCGGCCATCGTCGCACGGATCAATTCGATGGAAGGAAAGTTGAAGTGACGCGGGAACCCTTTATTGAGCAGGTGTATCACCAGCGGCAACCCAGCCAGCGGAATCAAGACCAGGAAAAGGGCTGGACTCAGAAAGGACATGGGTCAACGGGCGGCGAATTGATTTCGACCGCGAAAGCCAAGATAGGCTTCGATGGCGTCCAGATACGGACGATTGCTGTGAACCAGCGCGTGACTGATGCGGCGCTGGTTCGCGGTGCGGGCCAATGCGTGCATCCGTTGCCGCGCCGAGTCGCGATACGTGGCCCGGATTTCCTCCGGCTCCACCTCGATCTCCTCGTGCGTTTCCATGTCGTGAAAACGCGCGGCGTGGACGCTCGGCAGATCCTGCTCGTGCGGATGGACGACGTGCAGGAGGAGAATTTCAAATTTCCGATGCAGAAACCGGCTCAAGGCCTCAAATGTCTTTTCCGTATCGTCCCAAAAATCGGACAGGACGACGAGGCGCCCGCGCTTTTTGAAAAGCAAATTGCATTCGGCCAGCGTTTCAGCCAGACCGGTGCCGAAGGCCGGCTGCACGGCTTCCAGTTCGCTGACCAGATTGTGCAAATGCCGGCGTGTGCCGCCCGGCGGGAGGAATTGTTTCAATTTCTTGCCGAACAAAACCAGGGCGGCCTTGTCGCCCTGATGCATCATCAAGTAGGCCAGCGCTGCGGCGATTTTGGCGGCCAGAACATATTTCGTATCGCCTTCGTTGCCAGCGTAATTCATCGAACCGCTGACATCGACCATCAGATAAATCACCATGTCCGTTTCCGCCTCGAATTGACGCACGTAGAGGCGCCGCGAGCGGCCATAGGCGCGCCAATCGATGCGCTTGGGATCGTCGCCGGCAATGTATTCCTTGTAATCGGTGAACTCGACCGACGAACCGCGCGAGGGCGATTTGTGCTTGCCGACGAAATAGCCTTCCACCGTCGAGCGGGCGAAGACGAGCAAATTGCCGAACCGCTCCAATTCCGCCGGCGATAACAGCGAACGCTTCAGCGCGGGTTTGTACAATCTTGAAAGCGCCGGCCGAACTCGCTGTTCCGGGGGTAGGAGCGGGGGCGCTGCCATCGTCGGCGGCAGCCCTCGTTTGCGTATTTCATTGCTTCCCTGGACTGAATCGCTCATGGGCTTGGGGCTGATGATCGCGCCTGCTGTCAGTAAGATTTCTCAGCCACCGATGTCAAAATACTCTTGACCACGTCGCTGGATTTCATGCCGGCGCCGGTGGCGCGATAGTTGGTGATGACGCGGTGTTGCAAAACGTGCATGGCGACCTCGCGCACGTCGGAGGCTTCGGGGCTGATTTTGCCGCGCAACAACGCCAGCGCCTTCGCGCCCAGGATCAGATATTGCGAGGCACGCGGGCCGGCGCCCCATTCGACGAAGTCGCGCGCGGCCTGGGGCGCATCCACGTTGCCGGGGCGCGTGGCTGCCGCCAGCGACACCGCGTAATCAATGACGTGATCGGAAACCGGCGCGGCCAGCACCAGGCGCTGCACGCGTAACAAATCCTCCGCGCTGATGGTCGGCGTGAGCGCGGGGGATTCGTGTAGCGTAGTGCGTTTGACGATTTCCATTTCCTCGGCTTTGGCCGGGTAATTCAAATGCAGTGAAAACATGAAGCGATCCAATTGCGCCTCAGGCAACGGATAGGTGCCTTCCTGCTCGATGGGATTTTGCGTCGCCACAACCAGGAAAGGATCGGGCAACGCGCGCGATTGGCCGCCAATGGTGACTTTGTGCTCCTGCATCGCCTCCAGCAACGCGGCCTGCGTCTTCGGCGGGGTGCGATTGATTTCGTCGGCCAGGATAAGGTTGGCGAAGATCGGGCCGGGCTGAAATTCGTGTTCGAGACGCCGCTCGCGTTCTTGCAGAATTTCCGAGCCGATGATGTCGCCGGGCATCAGATCGGGCGTGAACTGAATACGCTTGAAGCTTAATTGCAGAATTTCGGAGAGCGTGCGAACGATGAGCGTTTTGGCCAGGCCCGGCACGCCGATAAGCAGGCAATGGCCCCGCGAGAACAGGCTCGCCAGCAGCAGGCGCACGATCTGTTCCTGGCCGACGATGATTTTGTTGAGTTCCTGTGTGATGCGGCCATGCAGCGCGCTCACCTCATTGGGTGAAATGTCATTCATTTTTGCCGCCTATTTTTCGCACAGGACCAAGCCTCGAATCCTTAGAGAACCTTCGCCGGTTTATCTAACCAAGTTAAACAGGAAAGGATGTCCCGCTTCAACGAGAAACGGAGAAAAGTCACAAACGGGAGGGATTTTGGCGTTGTCGATTAGGGCGCGCGGCGGGTATTTTGCTTATGTTAATATGAATGCGATATTGTTCACTCGCCGATGCTGGCTTTTGTCCCTTCTTACAGCTTTGCACGCCGTGTCGCTCCCGACCCTCGTCGCCAGTCCCGACGACTTTGACACCACCTCCGGCATCGTGGGACGGACGGTCTCCAACCAATTCGAAACGCCGGTGAACCAACGACTCACGCCCACCGGAAAATTCGTCGAGCTGGCCGGGATGCGCCCGCAGGCTTTGGCCCTCAGCCCGAACCAGCGAATTCTGGTGACCGCCGGCATCACTCATGAGTTGGTAGTGGTTGATGCCGCCACTGGAGAAATTGTTCAACGTGTGCCATTTCCCAAGGATCCTGGCAACGCCTCGCCGACAGCTCCTGTTTCGCCTCAGGACCTTAGGACCGACCTCGAGGCACAACTGAGTTACACGGGCCTTACCTTTTCACCCGATGGCTCGCGGATTTACATGGCCAACGTTAACGGCGACATCAAAGTATTTGCGGTCGAGAAAGACACGGTCAAACCCTTCGCAGCTTTCCCGCTTCCCGCCGCTAATATTAAGAAACGCGCCGCCGACATCCCTGCGGGGCTTGCTCTCTCAGGCGATGGCAAGCGTCTTTATGTGGCGCTCAGTCTTTCCAATCGGATGCTGGAATTGGACGCAGGCACTGGCGAGGTGCTCCGCGCGTGGGATGTTGGGGTTGATCCCTACAATGTCGTGCTGGTCGGCCGGAAGGCTTATGTAAGTAACTGGGGCGGACGCCGCCCCGATGCCCAAAGCCTCACCGGCCCGGGCGGCCTGGGCACCAGCGTGCGGGTGGATCCAGTTCATTTTGTCGCCAGCGAAGGCTCTGTTTCGATCGTGCTCCTGGATTCAACGGAAAAACCCGCCGAAATCCTGACCGGCCTGCACGCTTGCGCCCTGGCGGCCACTCCCAATGGGCGTTACTTGGTCGTCGCCAATGCTGCCAGCGACACATTGAGCGTCATCGACACACGCACGGATACGATAATCGAAACAATTTGCGCGCGGCAAAGTCCGGGAGATTTATTCGGCGCCCAACCCAACGCGCTGGCATTCGATAAATCGGGCAAAACGCTCTTTGTTTGCAACGGCACCCAAAACGCCGTCGCGGTCGTCCAATTCGATCCCGGCCAGTCCAAGTTGCGCGGCTTGATTCCGGTCGGTTGGTTTCCGGGCGCGGTGGTCTATGACTCTAAGCACCGCTCCATTGACGTCGCCAATATCAAAGGCTTCACCTTGGGCCGCCCCAACAAGGCCAGCGGCGCGCCGCAGTACAATTCCCTGCAATGGCGCGGCTCGCTTTCGCTGGTGACGATTCCGGGCGCCCGCGCACTGGAAACGCTCACGCAAAACGCGCTGGCCAACATGCGTTATCCGTTGCTGGCCGCCGCGAAGCTGCCGCCGCGCACCGGCCGGGCGCCGCACCCTGTTCCTGAGCGCGTAGGCGAACCCAGCGTCTTCAAGCATGTCATATATATTATAAAGGAGAATCGCACTTACGACCAGGTGCTGGGCGACGTGATGGAAGGCGCCGGCGATCCGTCGCTATGCATCTTCGGCCAGCACATCACACCTAATCAGCACAAGATGGTCCACGACTTTATTTTGCTTGACAATACCTATTGTTGCGGGAGCAAGAGTTGCGACGGCCATCAATGGGCCGACAGCGCCATGACCACCGATTATTTGGAAAAGTCCTACGCCGGTTTCCCCCGCAGCTATCCTGCCGGCGGCGAGAGAGACAGCGAAGACGCGCTGGCCTATTCCCCGGCAGGGTACATTTGGGACAATGCCGCCGCGCATGGCAAGACCTTGCGCGACTTCGGCGAATACACGGCCTCCCACAGGCAGTGGCTTGAGCCTGGCCACAAAGGCACACCCAAGTATCTCGATATTTACGAGGACTTGGTCAACGGCACGCACAAAACGGAATTGTGGAGCGAGCCGAGCATCGATTCACTTCGCCCATTCACCGAGACCAGCACCGTTGGCTTTGATTTGGAAGTGCCCGATGTTTTTCGTGCCGCCCAATTCGGCAAAGCACTCCAGAAATATGAGCAGGAAGGCCGGATGCCGGATTTTATCATCATGTGGATTTCCAACGATCACACCAGCGGCACCAAGCAGGGCGCGCCCACCCCAGCAACGCTGGTGGCCGACAACGACCTAGCCATGGGACAGATTCTTGACGCGCTCAGCCACAGCGCCTTTTGGAAGGATACCTGCCTTTTTGCCATCGAAGACGATCCGCAAGCGGGCTGGGACCACGTCAGCGGCTACCGCACTACCGCTTATGTCGCCAGCGCTTACACCAAACGCGGCCAGGTTATCCACACGCAATACAACCAGACCAGCTTGGTGCGAACCATGGAATTGATGCTCGGCCTGCCGCCCATGAATCAAATGGACGCAACCGCCACCCCGATGTTTGACTGTTTCACAGAGCAGCCTGATTTCACTCCGTTTCGTGATGTCTCGAACGACGTGCCCTTGGACAAAATGAATCCCGCTCCGAAAAAGATTTCCGACCGCATTTTGCGACAGGACGCCTTCGTCTCCGGACGTTTGCCCTTCGACAAAGAGGACCAATGTCCCGAGAGCGTGCTCAACCACATTCTTTGGCACGCCCTGAAAGGTTCCAGCGCGCCCTACCCCGAATGGGCCGTCAAAACCGTGGACGACGATTAGCCCCGTCCCGAGCACCAAGCCATGTTAAAGGCAATTGCATGACCACGACCGGAACATTCAAACGATGGGACGTTCAGTCGCGGACGTTCCAGGTGGTTTTGAGTCTGGCGCTTGTGGCGCTAGTTGGCTTTCTCGATTTCCGCACTGGGTTTGAGCTTAATTTTTTCGCGTTCTACCTGATCCCGGTCATTCTTGCGGTATGGTTTGTGGGCCGCGGATTTGGCATCTTCGTTTCCGCGTTGTGCGTCGCGGTTTCGGTCACGGGCGATCTGGTTGCAGGCGCCCGCTATTCCAGTTCGCTTGTGCCGGTCTGGAACACGGCGATTGCGTTCACGTTTTACCTGGTCGTCGTTTGGATACTCGGCAAGTTGCGCTCCTTGCACAACCAGCTTGAGGAACGCGTGCGCCAGCGAACGGCTGCGCTCAACAACGAAATGCAGGAGCGCATGCGGCTGGAGGAGGAGATTTTGGGTATCAGCGAGCGCGAACAACAACGCATCGGTCACGATCTGCACGACAGTTTGTGCCAACACCTGACCGGTGTGGCTTTGGCGGGCGAGGTTTTGAGCGAGCAATTGGCAGCCAAATCGCTTCCCGAAGCGAAAGCGGTGGACCACATCGTGAAACTGGTTGAGGGAGCTATTGAATTGACCCGCACGCTGGCGCACGGCCTTCATCCCTTTGAATTGGAAGGGGAGGGCTTCACGGACTCTCTTCGAGGATTGGCTGCGACCATCACCGAAGGATTCAAGACACCTTGCAATTTCGAGTGCGACAAGCCCGTGGAGATTGCTGAACCGGGAGTGGCCACTCATTTGTATCGTATCGCGCAAGAAGCGATCACCAACGCCGTCAAACACAGCCACGCCAAAGAGGTCGTCGTGCGCCTCGAAACCGCCGCGGAGGGCGTGATATTGACAATCGGCGATGACGGTGTTGGCCTGCCGGATAAGTCTCCGGGGGGCAAAGGCATGGGCTTGCGAATTATGGCCTACCGTGCCAGTGTCATCGGAGCAAAATTCAACATTGAGCGCCTGTCCCCGCACGGGACACGCGTCAGTTGCCAATGGCTTGAAGGCAGCTTTCCTGGGAAAACCCATGATTGACAAAGCTAAAGTTTTTCTGGTGGACGACCATCCGCTGGTGCGCGAATGGCTCGCCACTCTCATTAATCAGCAAGCCGACCTCCAAGTTTGCGGAGAGGCCGACAGCGCTCCCAAGGCTTTGCAAATGATGGGCGAGATGAAGCCGGAGATCGCGATCGTGGACATTTCGATGGAGGGAGGCTCAGGCCTTGAACTCATCAAGGGCATCAAGGCGAGTCATCCCAGCCTGCTGATCATCGTGCTCTCCATGCACGATGAAGCGCTTTACGCCGAACGGGCCCTGCGCGCCGGGGCGCGGGGTTACATTATGAAAAGGGAGGCGACCAAGAGAGTCCTTCAGGCCATTCGCTGTGTTCTGGAGGGGAAGCTTTACCTGAGCGACAAGATGGCCATGATCATGGCCGAGAAATTTGTCGAAGGCCGTCCCAGCAGGCCAGGTTCGATAGAGTACTTGAGCGATCGGGAGCTGGAAGTGTTCCAATTGTTAGGCCAGGGCTACAGCACGAGGCATATCGCTGAGGAGCTCCATATCAGCGTCAAAACCGTCCAGGCTTTTTGCGCCCGCATCAAAGAAAAGCTCAAACTCTTGAGCGCCACGGAATTGTTGCGCGAAGCCTTGCTTTGGCACGAGAGTCAACAAAAAAAATAAGCCATGCGCGCTGTTTATTCTTGCAGTGACGAACGGCTTATGTTTATTTGTGTGGCACCCAGCAAGAACAACCATTCGCCCCACCGCGCGTACTATCTCGCCCTACAAGAAATCTAGGCGGCGCTCCACAGACAGTAATCTAGATGCAGTTTATTGTCTCCCAAGTGAGAGAGACGATTCAAATCGAAATTCCGCTCGCGGCGCGCTCGGGCCATTCCCTGGCGTTTTGTGAGCTAACCTCCGGCCAGGGGCGCCATCCTTATAGCGCGGTTGATCCGGATATTCCTCTTCGCCACTCCCGTTCAGCTAGGCAAGGGCGGATGAGTCATAGATGTTTCAAAATGCGCCGCGCCGCTGGCAAATCGTAGCCCAGCACATCGGCTGCGCGCAACCCACTGACACGAATCCGCCTTCGCGTTGAACTATGCAAAAAAAATACAATCAGCTTGCCAGAAAAGGAACCGCCGTGGTTCTGACGATTACGACCATTGTCGTCGTGACCGTCTTTTTGAAATCCGGGTCCGGCCAGCCGGCCAACCCATCACCGCCGCCGGGACTCGCTCCCGCCTCCAACGCCCCCTCCGCCGAAGCAACTGTGGACCTGGCGCCGAGCCAAACGAACGCGATCAAAATCGAAACGGTGGGGACTTATCCTTTTCCGGTGGAGAGAACGGCGGTTGGAACCATTGCTTTTGATGACGATCTGTCCGTCCCAGTTTTTCCGTCTTATCAAGGCAAACTCTTGAAGACCTTTGTCGAATTGGGAGACGACGTGCAAAAGGGACAGCCGCTCTATACAATTGACAGCCCGGATCTTATCCAGACTGAGTCCACACTGATTGGCGCGGCGGCGGCCTACGTCCTCTACAGCAACGAACTCGCGCGCGCCACGGATCTTTTCGGAACCAACGGCGTGCCCAAGCGCGAGTTGGAGCAAGCAACGTCCGATGCGCAGACAGCCGCAGGCGCCCTCAGGGCGGCACGGGCCGCCGTTCGCGTGTTCGGCAAGACGGAGTCCGAAATGGATCGAATCATCGCGGACCGTAAAATTGATGCCGCGTTGGTCGTGCCAAGTCCAATTAAGGGACAAATCACCTCCATGAACGCGCCGCCCGGAATCCTCGTGCAGCCGGGCATCACGCCCGCTCCCTACTCTATCGCCGACTGCTCAGTCAAATGGATGCTGGCGAGTGTCACCGAAAGCGACAGCCCGCTTTATCACACGGGACAGCCGGTTGCAGTCAGAGCCATGGCCTACCCGGGGCGGGTGTTCAAAGGCACGATTTCAAAAATATACGCGACAGTCGATCCTAATACTCATCGGGCGACAGTCCGCTCTGGAATCGCCGACCCCAAACAAGAACTGCGCCCCGGCATGCTGGTCAATTTCGTCATTCAAGTTCAGGAACCGGTAATGTCAGCCGCCCTTCCGATGAACGGCGTCGTGCGAAATGGCGACGGCACTTTCGCGGCCTGGGTCACAGCGGATCGCCATCGTTTCAGCCAAAGAATTATCAAGCTTGGCCTGCAGCAGGACGGAATGGATCAGGTTCTGGAAGGCTTGCAGCCAGGAGAATTGGCTGTGACCGACGGAGCCGTGTTCATCAGCAACATTCTTTACGCCCCGCCCAGCGATTAAGCGCGACTCAAAGTCCCAGTCAAACACACGCATGCTCAAACCCGTCATCGCATTCTGTCTCAGCCGTCGTGCGATTGTGGTCTTCACCTTGTTGGCCTTTGCCGGAGCAGGCTACGTTGCCTTCCGAAAGCTGAACATCGAGGCCTATCCGAACCCAACGCCGGTCATCCTGGAGATTACGGCGCAGGCGCCCGGTCTCTCCGCCGAGGAGATGGAGCGTTACTACACAATCCCCATTGAAATTGGTCTTTACACAACGCCCGGCATCGATGTCATTCGCTCGACTTCGTTCTACGGATTGTCCTTTATCCGGGTCGTGTTCAAGTACGGCATCGATTATCACTTCGCCTACGCCCAGGCGGACATTGCAATCCAACAAAATGTCACCCTGCCCGGCAATCAAATCCCGCAAATCCAACAGAATAGTTCGACAGGGGAGATCTATCGTTATCAGGTTGTCGGTCCGAAGCATTTTGGACTGAGCAATCTTCGCACCGTTCAGGATTGGATCGTATTGCGCCGCCTCTCGACCATTCCCGGCATCGTGCAAGTCAACAGTTGGGGCGGCACGACCAAGGAATTCGATGTCGAAGTGGACCCTCAAAAGCTGGAAGCCTACAACGTCACTGTGCCGCAAATTCTGACGGCCCTGGGCAATGCCAACGTCAACGTCGGTGGGCGCGAAATTCGCATCGGCCAGCAGTCCATCAATATCCGGGGCGTCGGCTTGATGGATGATGGCGGCAGCGATGATTTAACCCAGGGCTACAAGGTGGAGGACATCGAAAACGTAGTCCTATCTCAATCCGGTGGCGTTCCTGTGCTCGTTAAAGATGTCGCGAAAGTGGAGGCAGGCTTCGTGCCCAGACTCGGCATTTGCGGCCGTGATCTGGAGGACGACGTGGCGGCGGCTATTGTGGTCATGAGCCGCGTGGAGGAAACCGCCAAAATGCTGCCTAAGGTCAAATCCGAAATCACCAAGATGAACACCGACGGAAGTCTGCCGTCGGGAGTCAAAGTAGTTCCGTTTTATGATCGCGGCTCACTTATCGCAGTCACAACCCATACCGTCCTGCACAATCTCCTTTTCGGTTGCCTGCTGGTGTTCCTCATCCAGTGGATTTTTCTAGGCAACCTCCGCAGCGCCATCATCGTGGGTGTGAATATTCCGTTCGCGCTGTTTTTCGCCATCATGCTGCTGCTGATGCGAGGGGAAAGCGCGAATTTGCTTTCGATCGGCGCCGTGGACCTCGGCATCATCGTGGATTTCGCGGTGATCCTCGTTGAGAATATCTTCCGCAATCTCCAAAGAACCCCGGACGAAAGGCAGCGCCTGTTGCAACGTCTCAGCGACGGCTTTTATGGCCCGGACCCGACGCAGACTTTGCATTCCTCGCCCAGCCAAGGCTGGAACGACCGTTTGCGGCTGATTCTGATCAGCGCCATGCAGGTGGACAAAGCCATTTTGTTCTCGGCGCTTATTACAGTGGCGGGTTTTGTGCCGCTCTTCACAATGGAGGGAGTCGAGGGCCAGATTTTTGGTCCCATGGCGCGCACCTACGGCTACGCCCTGGCGGGGGCCTTGATCTCCACCTTTACCGTTACGCCGGTGTTGGCGTCTTTCTTCTTTCCCGCGCATGTGAAGGAGACGGAGACTGTCGTCGTCCGCCTCTTGCATCGCGTTTACAATCCCACGCTCCGATTCGCGCTGGCCCACCGCACGCTCATCGTCGTCATCGGCGCTGCCTTCCTGGCCGCGACCGCTTTCCTTTCGCAGCACCTCGGCAGCGAGTTTCTCCCGCAATTGGAAGAGGGCAATTTTTGGATTCGCGCTTCGATGCCGATGACGCTCTCCTTGCAAGACGGCGAAGCCGCGACTCGGAAGATGCGCCTGATTCTTATGCAACATTCGAACGAGGTCGTGACCGTCGTTTCCCAACATGGCCGGCCCGACAATGGAAGCGACGCTTCGCCGTTCTCGAACGTCGAACTCTTCGTGCCGCTGAAGCCATTCGACCAATGGCCGAAAGGCATGACCAAGGAAAAGTTGACGGAACAGCTTCAGTCGGAGTTCGACCGCGAATTACCAGGCGTCAGCTTCAACTTCTCTCAATACATCCAGGACAACATCGAGGAGGCCATCTCAGGCGTCAAAGGCGCGAATTCAGTCAAGATCATCGGGCCTAATCTCGCCATGCTCGAAAAGTTTGCCGCGCAAGTTCGGGATCAAATGAACCAGGTGCGCGGCATTGCCGATCTTGGAATTTTCCCGCTGCTGGGACAACCGAACCTGAATATCAAAGTGGATCGCGCCAAAGCGGCCCGCTACGGACTCAACTCCGGCGACGTGACCTCGGTCATTCAGGCCGCGATGGGAGGGGCGGCGGCCACAACGGTGCTGGAGGGAGACCGCCAGTTCGGAGTGTCCGTCCGTTATGCGCCGGAATACCGCGACAGCATCGAAAAGATTCGCAACATCAAAGTGGGCTATGCCACGAGCACAGGCGCCAATGCTTACATACCTTTGAGCGAGTTGGCTACTATCACGCTCGATACCGGGGCGTCCTGGATTTATCACGAAAGCACGGAACGCTTCATCCCGGTCAAGTTCAGCGTGCGCGGACGCGACCTCGGTAGCACCGTGACCGAAGCGCAGGCGCGCCTGGCGAAAAATGTCAAGCTTCCGAGCGGCTATCGTATGGTCTGGGCCGGCGAGTTCGAAGACCTTCAAGTCGCCAAACGACGTCTGGCATTTATTGTGCCGATCAGCCTTCTGCTCATCATCGGGTTGCTCTATTGCCTGTTCAATTCGCTGCTGGAGTGCGTGCTGACGCTTTCCGGGATTCTCTTCGCAGCCGCCGGCGGCGTGTTGGCGCTCTATGTCTCCGGCCTTAGTTTCAGCATCTCCGCAGCCGTGGGATTCGTCTCCTTGCTGGGCGTTTCGGTCATGAACGGCATTCTCCTGATCACTTATTACAATCAGGCCAGGCTTCGAGGCGGGACACCCATCGAAACGATGTTTCACGCCGCCTCCACCCGCATGCGGCCATTGCTGATGACAAGCCTTTCCGCCTGCATTGGCCTGTTCCCAGCCGCGATCTCCACCGGCATCGGAAGTCAAGTACAGCGCCCGTTGGCCACGGTCATCGTGGGCGGCATGTTGGTCGGACCCATCATGCTGCTCATCGTGGTGCCGGCGCTGAAGATGGTGTTTCTGGGGCGTGACAGCGACAAACGCCAACCGAAAACTCCATCCCCCTAAGAGTATGAAAACAAGGCGTTTCCTTTTCGTGGTATTGGGCTTTGGCGCATTAACGTTGCGGCTGAGTTTTGCCGACGAACCGGCTAAAGCATCGCCGCAACACGATCCTCATGACAAAAACACCATGCCTGTTCATCCTGCCGGGCCACCACGCATCACCGGCGATCGGACAGATCGGAAGCATTTTTTGTTGAATGCCGTGGGCCACGATTCGAATTGGACCAGCCAGCCTCGTTCAGTGCCTGGCCTGACCAAGAGCACAACCGCCAACGGGTTTCGTCCGCCTGTCCTCAAAAAGCCGGCCACCGCCGCAAACCAGCCGCTCTTGAACAAGCCGGCAACATATTCAATGCCACCCGCAAGGTTGCTAGAGGGCCGCGAAATCGCTGCGCCATTTCCTCACGGCGTCCCCGGCAGGGCCGCCACTGCGGCGACCCTTGGCGGGTTAACGGCTTCCAGCGCCAAAAACTCGACGGCAGCGCTCAATGGCACAACCCTGAAGCGTAAGCCTTAGCCCATTTGAAGTTATGAAACCATCCCGGCCGCCGCTTTTAATATGTTTGACACTATTTCTCACCAGTTGCGCAGTAGGGCCGGACTACAAGAAGCCCGCACCGCCACCAGTCAACGGCTACACGGCCAGTCCGCCCTCGACCATGAGCAGCAGCATCGGCGTAACCGGCGGCGAGGATCAGCGCTTCGTCACGAGTCAGGATATTGCGGGAGATTGGTGGACTCTGTTTCACTCCAAGCCTCTCAACGCTTTGGTTGAGCGCTCGCTCAAGGCCAATCCAAACCTCAAAGCGGCGCAAGCAGCATTGCTGGTGGCGCGGGAAAATGTTTTGGCCCAGAAAGGCGCTTATTATCCCAGCGCCTCGGCAAGTTTCTCCGCGGCCCGCCAGAAAACGGCGAGTGTCATCGCGCCTGTGCCCAACAACAACGACTTGTACTTCAATCTTTATACGCCGCAGGTCACGGTGTCCTATGCGCCCGATGTGTTCGGCCTCAACCGCCGAACCGTGGAGTCGCTCAACGCGCAGGCGGAACAGGCGCGCTTCGCGCTGGTCGCGTCCGATATTGCATTGAGCGCCAATGTGGTAGCCGCGGCCATCCAGGAAGCTTCGTTGCGGGAACAGATTCGCGCGACCCGTCAACTCGTCGCCATCAACACCAACATGCTTCAAGTCATGCGCACCCAATTTGCCAAGGGTTACGCCAGCAGGCTCGAAGTCGCGGCGCAGGAATCACAGTTCGCACAAGTCGCCGCCACACTGCCACCGCTGGTCAAACAATTGGATCAGCAACGCGACCTTCTGGCGGCGCTTTCCGGGGGTTTTCCAAGCGAGGGCCCAGCCGAGGAATTTGAGCTTTCGACGCTGCAACTGCCGCAGGATTTGCCGTTGAGTCTGCCCTCGCAATTTGTCGAGCAGCGCCCGGATGTGCGTCAAGCAGAAGAAAACTTGCACGCCGCCAGCGCGCAAGTCGGAATTGCCGTCGCCAATCGGCTGCCCAATTTCATGCTCAGCGCGGATGCCGGCTCGATGGCGCTGGAGGCCGGCAAAATTTTCTCCTCTGGCACGGGCTTCTGGACCTTGGCCGGTTCTGTGACGCAACCCATTTTCCAGGGCGGCACATTACTGCATCGGCAGCGAGCAGCGCAGGCGGCATATACCGAGGCTGCGGAGCAATATCGCGGCGCCGTCCTCTCCGCCTTTCAAAACGTGGCCGACACGCTGAACGCGCTCGAACAAGACGCCAGTGCGCTCAATGCCTCTGCGGCTGCCAAAGACGCCGCCCAGGTCACCCTTGATCTGTCCAAGCAGCAATGGCAGTCCGGTTACGCCGGCTACCTCGCGCTGTTAAGCGCGCAGCAAGCCTACAACCAGGCCGTCATCAGTCTCATTCAGGCCGAAGCGAATCGCTTCGCTGATACGGCGGCGCTTTTTCAGGCACTCGGCGGCGGCTGGTGGAACCGGGTCGATCTCACCAAGAAATAGTCAAATTTACTCGTCCTGTAAATCCTGTCTGGAACTCTGCCAGTTCTGTTTCAGCGCGTGTCCTGACAACACCCGGAGCATGTTCCACGCGTTCCCGTCTAACCATGCATGAAACGATTCATGCTTTTGCCCGTTTTGCTCTGTTGCTCGATTCTGCACGCCAAGGCCGATGGTCTCATCATCGTCCATCCCGGCCCAGGAGGGCGGCCGGCGCCTCACGCCTTCGCGCCGCTGGAAATCAACTATCACCATGTCAACGTCAAGATCAACGACCAGATCGCCACCACGACCGTCGATCAGGAGTTTTACAACCCCAACCCACAACGCCTGGAAGGGACTTACCTCTTCCCTGTGCCCAAGGGTGCTCAGATCGATAAGTTCAGCATGGAAATCGGCGGGCGCCAGGTCGAGGCCGAATTGCTGACCGCCGACAAGGCACGCGCCATCTACGAGGACATCGTGCGCAAGCTGCGCGATCCCGCCTTGCTCGAATACGAGGGCCGCGACGTTTTCAAAGTGCGCGTCTTCCCCATCGAGCCTAACAGCCCCAAACGTATCCAGCTTACTTATTCGCAAGTGCTCCCGTCGGAGTCGGGAATGATTAGTTACGTCTATCCCTTGAACACGGAAAAGTTTTCCGCCAAGCCGATTAAGAACGTGAGCGTGAGCGTGGAAGTGGACAGCCCGAAAGCGCTCAAGACGATTTACTCGCCCAGCCACGCCGTGCAAATCAAACGCGATGGCACTCATCGCGCCACCGCCAGCTATGAAGCCAGCGACGTGCGGCCCGACACCGATTTTGTGCTCTACTTCGCGCCGGAAAATGACGACGTGGGCGTGAATCTGCTGACCTGCAAACCCGACGGCGAGGACGGCTATTTCCTCCTGCTCGCCTCTCCGGGCGCGGAAACCAAATCCGCCAAACCCTCGCCCAAAGACGTGGCCTTCGTCCTCGACACCTCCGGGTCAATGGCCGGCAAAAAGATCGCACAGGCCAGGAAGGCACTCCAATTCTGCGTGGAAAATCTTAACGACAGCGACCGCTTTGAAATCATTCGTTTCTCCACCGACGTGGAGCCTTTGTTCGGCAAATTGACCGAGGCCACCAAGCAGAACCGGGAACGCGCGGAAAGTTTCGTGCAGGACCTCAAGGCCATCGGCGGCACCGCCATTGACGAAGCCCTGCGCCAGGTGCTCGCATCGCGGCCCGCCCAGGACGACCGGCCCTTTATGATCGTCTTCTTGACGGACGGCGAGCCGACGGTCGGCGAGACGAGCGAGGATGCCATTGTGGCCCACGTCAAGAAAGAGGGCGAGGGCCGCACGCGCGTTTTCTGCTTCGGCATCGGCGGGGATGTCAATACACATTTGCTGGACAAGATCGCCGAGGAAACGCGCGCCGCCGCGCAATACGTTTTGCCGGAAGAAGACCTGGAAATCAAAGTCTCCACGTTTTTCTCCAAAATCACGGAGCCAGTCCTGGCTAATCCGGTCCTGCGCGTCACGGGCGGCGTGCATATCTCGAAGATGTATCCGGAGCCCCTTCCGGATTTGTTCAAGGGCGGCCAATTGCTTGTCGTGGGCCGCTACACTAGCGATGGCGCCGCCGCTGTGGAAATCGAGGGAACCATCAACGGCCACTCCAAAAAGTTCGCGCAGGACGTGAAGTTCTCCGCCGACTCGCCCGAGAGCGAATTCATCCCCCGCCTCTGGGCCACGCGCCGGGTCGGTTATCTGCTGGATGAAATCCGGCTGCACGGCGAAAACTCTGAGCTGCGCGACGAGGTCACGCAACTGGCGCGCCGTTACGGCATTGTCACGCCCTACACCGCCTACTTGATCATCGAAGACGAAACACGGCGCAACGTGCCGCTCTCCATGCAATCGTTGCCGCGACTCAACTCCGACAGCGCCGCCCACCAAGTCGCGGCCCAGAATTGGAGCGCCTTCAAAGCCCGGCGCGGCGGCGAAGGCGCGCTGGCCGACGCGCGCTACGGATCGACCTTGAGATTGGCCGACTCGCCTGCAGTCGCCGCCGCCAGCGGCGCGGTCGAAGCTAACCTCGCCCTGGGATTGCCCGCGGGGCCCGTGCAGTCGATCTCCGCGCCGTCAGGTGATTCGCGGGAGCGCGTAGCGCAATACACGCAGCAGACCAAATTCGTCAACGGCAAGAATTTTTTCCAGAATCAGGATCAACAATGGATTGATTCGAGCGTGCAAGACCAGACCAACGCGAAACGGGTGCGAGTGCAATTCAACTCGTCGGACTACTTCGCGCTGGCGGCGCGAGAACCGCGTGCGCTGCCCTGGCTATCCTTGGGTCGCAACGTCCAATTCGCGTTGGACGGCACGGTCTATGAAATTTACGAATAGATTCGATTCACTAAACGCTCGCGCTAGGCGGGAGCATCTCGCTTCCTGGCAAATTCATTAGAAAATTGTCGGATGACCTCCGCTCGCTCCGCCGAGCGGGAAGAGGCCAGGGAGAGGCGTTCGTTTATAGTTTTGACAGAAATCCGACGCTAGTTCGCCGGCGGTGCGAGGGCGCGAGTGGCGCCTTCCGCGACATGACTCGCCGCCGCTTTCTTGAGCGAGGATAAATACTCGACCAAATCAACCAAGTCTTGGGTGGACATGGCTTGCTGGAGACCGGCCGGCATCAGCGAGAGCTTGAGTTGGCGGCGGCTGACGACGTCCGATTTCTTGATGTGCGTCGGAATGGCCTTCGCGTCCTTGATGATGAGTTCTTCAGCAGTGTCGCTCACTACGATGCCGTTCATGTCGTCGCCAGATTTCAACGTGATTTGCCAATTTTCGTAACCAAAGGCAATGCCCGCGCTAGGATCCAGAATGGATTCGTAAAGAGCGTCCTTGCCAAGCTTGGCGCCGATTTCCGAGAGAGCCGGGCCAAGATCCGCGCCCTTGTCATTGATACGATGGCAGGTGATGCACGCGGCTTCGGGCCGCGCAAAAACCTGCGCGCCCCGCGCAACATCGCCGCGCATTTTCAGAAGGTCGGGCATCGGCGGGAGGGACTGCGCATTGCGGCCCAACGGAGCGGGCAGCACTTGTGCGGCCAGGGATTTGATTTCGGGCCAACGGACTCGATTCAGTTCCATAGTGGCGATGAATTTCACGTCGTTGGGCAACTTGTTATCTTTGGCGAGCTGAAGTAATTGTGACGCACCTTCCTTAACACGAGACAGCGAACGCACGGCCTGACGGCGCGCAGCCAAATCAATCTTTTCATCGCTCACCAATGGCATAAGCACGGGGACGATGCTTTTGTCATGCGTGTTGCCCAGCGCTTCAGCCAGCTTGGCGGCGGAGTTGGTATGGTGCAGCGCGCTGTCAAACAATGTGCGATCACCGCTTGCGAGAACGAGGCGCATCGCCTGGACGCCGGATTCCTCGGCGGGGTGGCGGAGCGCGATGTCGAGCAATTCGGCGTTCTGGTCCTGCAAATGGAAAGCCTGCACAATGTTCACGAACTCAGGCGTGCCGCGAGATGATTCCAGTGCCGCAGCCAGTGCCGACTTGATCTCTGGATGGGCCTCCGCGTCAACACCTTTCAGGCGCGTCAATGTCTCGAAGGCGATGGCTTCATGGCCCGCTCCTGCCGCCATGCGTGAATTCGCAAGAAGCAACTCGTCAAGGGCGTCCGTCTTCTCCGGTCCTTGAATGAAATCGAATGCGCGAAAGTAGCGAGGACGATCACTTTCAGGTGTATTTGGATCGGCGATTATCTTGGCGAGAAAACTGGCTGCCTTCGGGGCGCGTGAACGCCAGATGATGTCCCTGCCGCCCGGTGTATTCCAGTTGCTTGCCACCGCATTGAGCCAAGCGTCGAAGAACTTTTGCTCCTGCTTGTCGCCGCCGAGGCCCAGCGCTTCGAGATACCAGCGGTCGTGGCCGTCGTGCTTTTGCGCGAGCGTGGCCCAGAGCTTGGGCGCCTGTGGCGATGGATTATGACGAAGCGCAATGGCGCATTCGCGGCGCACTTGAGGGGAAGGATCGTCAACAAGAGATTGGACGAGAGGAATAACATCGAGTTTGTGTTCGCTGGCAATGCGCAACCCGGTGATGCGGAGATCGGGATCGCTGTCCTTTAAGGCGCGCTCAACGATTTTCGCGGCATTTCCTTTTTCCTGCGCCAGCAAGAATAGCGCGCGGGCGCGCATGCGCGGATTGGGATTATCCTTTTCAACCTTACGCAATTCTTTTTCCGCGCCACTTGGCTTCGCCTGCAAGGCGGTCCAGGCGAGATAACGAGTGGAAAGATTTGGCGATTGCAAAGCCTTAACGCAACCCGCGGCAGTTTTGAGGTCCAGCTTGGGCACGGATGGTTTCACGCCCGGCGGCGCGAGACGATAAACGCGGCCGGTCATAGTATCGGGATCGCGATCGGCCATATCGTGTCCGCCCACCACGGCATCATTCCAATCTGCAACATAGATGGAGCCGTCCGGCGCGGTGCATACGTCGGAAGGCCGGAACCAGGTGTCGCTGCTGCTCAAAAGGGGGACATTCGCGGCCTTGTAGCCGGCGCCGTCTGGCTGGACGGGCACCGAGCGAATCACGCGCGCGCCAGCGTCGCCAAGAATAATTTGATTTCGAAACATTTCAGGCAGCAGCGTTCCCTCGTAAATCAAAATCCCGGTGGGCGCGCCCGCGCCGGTCATCAAGAGGTTGGGGATCACGCCGGGATCGTTCTGGTGCCAATGCCGATTGGGAATGTCAGGCTCGAGATTGGACCGGCGCGCCTCCCAACCAGCGCCGGTCATTTCATCGACGTAACCATAATTGCCATATTCCATTACGTAGTTGACACGCACGCCGCGGTTGCCGTCGTCGTCGTTGTCGGATTGCCAGAGAGTCCCGAAGGAATCGACGGCGACTTCGTAAGGGTTGCGAAAATTGTTCGCAAGGACTTCGAACTCGCTGCCGTCGAGGTTGCAGCGAAAAACCATGCCCTGGCGATAAGGCCGGCCCTCGTTATTGACCTCGTTGCCGGCGAGATCGACGATGGGCTTGCCATCCTTGTCTTTGATATGTTCACTCGCGTTGCCGAAGTTGAAATACAGCTTGCCGTCGGGACCGAAGCTGACGGCGTGAACTCCGTGGTCGTGATCGACGCCGGAAATGCCGGAGAAAAGAATTTCCTTTGTGTCCGCCTTTCCGTCGCCGTTGGTATCGGTGAAAATGTAAACATTGGGCGAACAGGAAACGATGACTTTGTTGCCAAGCACGCAGATGCCGAGGGCGGCATTGATTTCCGGGCCTTGATAAAAAGTCGTGGCCTTGTTGGCGAGACCATCGCCGTTGGTGTCCTCCAGAATGACGATGCGGTCGCCCGCCGGATCAAGAATGCCCCAGGATTGAAAGGTCGAACGATAGTTCACTCCCTCGGTGATCCAGACGCGCCCGCGTTCGTCGATGTCCATGTCCGTTGGGTTTTTGACCATCGGCTCTGCGGCGAAGAGAGCGACTTCGACGCCGTCGGCAGGGTGGAGGCTCTTGAGCGACGCCTTCGCTGCATCCCATCCGTGGTCGTGGGGAGGCGAGTGGCGGGATTGCGCACCAAGAGGTCGCGGCAGAACGAGCGTGAGGCCAAGCGCAACGAGCGCACAGCCCGGCCATTTAAAATGTTTCGTATTCACAAGGCTACAGACTTGGATGATGAGCGTTTTCGATTTCGAGGGCAAGAGCCGAACGAGTAGAGGAATGAATTCACGATGGGCACGATCCAGAATTTTTCGCCGAGATCAAGACGGCTTACGCAGCAGCGCTGTCGAACCAAGTGCGGCCGTTTGCAAATCAGGTTGACTCCGCGGCGGCTTCTGCAAAATTGAAGCCCGCTAGTTATGGCCAAGATCCAACGCGCTCTACTCTCCGTCTTTGATAAGACGGGCTTGCTTCCTTTTGCCCAGGCCCTCGCGGCTGCGGGCGTCGAAATCATTTCCACCGGCGGCACCGCCAAGGTGCTGCGCGAGCACGGCGTCATGGTCAGCGATCTGAGCGCCTTCACGGAGTGGCCCGAAATGTTGGACGGGCGGATCAAGACGCTGCATCCCAAAATCCATGGCGGCTTGCTCTACCTGCGCGGCGACAAGAAACATGAGGCCGCCGCGCGCAAGCATGGCCTCAAACCGATCGACCTGGTGGTGGTCAATCTCTATCCCTTCGCCCAGACAGTGGCGCGACCAGGTGCGACGCTGGCCGACGCGATTGAAAACATCGATATCGGCGGCCCGGCCATGCTGCGCAGCGGGGCCAAGAATCATCAGAGCGTGACGGTGGTAATGGATCCGATGGATTACGCGGAAGTTGCCGGACAGCTTCTGGCTTCAGGCGACACGACGCCGGAAACGCGTTGCCGGCTGGCGGCGAAGGTGTTCGCGAACGTGTCGGCTTACGACGGACAAATAGCATCGTATCTGGCGAAAGCCTTCGGGCTGGCCCAGACGGCGGCCGACGCCGGTCTGCCCGCGCCACCCGATGCCGGCCAGCCGTGGCCGGCAGCTCTACATGTGGACTTGCCCAAGGCGCGGGACCTGCGTTACGGGGAAAATCCGCACCAGACGGCGGCGCTTTACGGTCGATTTGACGACTACTTCCAGCAACTGCACGGCAAGGAGCTTTCCTACAACAATATTCTCGACTTGACAGCAGCGGTGGCACTGGCGGCCGATTTTGCGGACGGTCCGCCGATGGTGGGCATTTTCAAGCACACCAATCCCTGTGGCGTCGCCCAGGGCGCAACATTGCGCGAAGCATGGGAGAAGGCGCTGGCCACCGACCGGCAGGCCCCCTTTGGCGGGATCATCGCCGCCAACCGGCC
>Ga0209006_10000795_pt1 | contig 29154 bp, 22 predicted proteins | sample JacPin_JW_Ref_O2_FD_188567 | JGI IMG/M metagenome (GOLD analysis project Ga0209006, IMG submission 188567) | Forest soil microbial communities from Algoma, Ontario, Canada - Jack Pine, Ontario site 1_JW_Ref_O2 (SPAdes) (version 2) | ecosystem: Environmental > Terrestrial > Soil > Boreal...
ACCCGCAGCGGCGCGACCGAGAACGAGGTCAGCCCCTCGACCGAGAGGCCGAGCAGGCTCGTGTAGCTCCAGCTGGTCTCGCCATGCTGGCGCGCAGCCGGCTCGTAATCGACCCGCAGCTGGCGGAAGCCGATCCAGCTCGCCAGCCCCTTGAAGAAGCGGTTGCGCTCGGGAAGCTGGCGCAGCGCCGCGGTGGCGCGCGGCGACAGCAGGCGGAAGTCGCCGGCGTCCTCGGGGATCTTCGCCCGCGCGCCCCAGTTGATCAGGGCATAGAAGCCGCGGCCGCCGAGCCGGCGCAGCGCCGACTCGTTGGTGCGATGCGCCTTGGCGGTGTAGACCACGTCGTAGTTGCCATCGAGCCAGTGATCGACCAGCGTGCCGATCAGCGCCGGCGGATGCTGGCCGTCACCGTCCATGAACAGCACGGCGCCGCGCCGCGCGTGGTCGAGGCCGGCCATCAGCGCCGCCTCCTTGCCGAAATTGCGCGACAGCGAGACCACCTGCACGTCGACGCCGTTCGCCGGCAGGCCGCGCGCGATCGCGCATGACTCGTCGCGGCTGCCGTCGTCGACATAGACGATCTCGCAGCCAAGCCCACGGGTGCGGCGCAGCGCGCGTGCCACCTCGGCGACGCGCGTGTGCAGCTGGGCGAGGCCGGACGCCTCGTTGTAGATGGGCACGATGATCGAGAGGCCGGCTTTTGCGGCATCGGCGCGATCATTCGCGCGTGGCAACGGTGTCGCTGTCATGGCTCCTCGGGCGCCTACCTTTCGCCGCTTTGTAGCGCATGTCCCGGCGAAGTGGACACCGGTTCGCCGACAAGGACATGCGCCAACTTATAGCGCAATTGTCATCGATTTGTCGCCTCGCTGCTCACTGCGCGGTCCTTGTCGATCAGCCGGTAATTATTTCGGCGCAATCTGCAGCGCAATCAGGCTCGGCAGGCGTGGATGGACATGCTAAGCGGGGGCCGGAATCGCAACCATGACGATGATCGAGCAGCTCAAGTTCCACTTTCCGCGCGCGGCCGCCATGGTCGAGCCGCACATCGGCTTCGTGAAAAAGGCCATCACCTTTGGTCTCGTCGGAGTCGTCAACGCGGGCATTGATTTCGCGGTGTTCTGGCCGGCGACGCACGCCTTGGGGCTATCGAAGGTCCCCGCTAAGGTGGTGTCGTGGATGGTCGCCGTCTCGGCATCCTATGTCATGAACTCGCTCATCACCTTCGCGGCGGAGTCGGGAGGAAAGCTGCGCTGGCGCGCCTATGGCGCCTTTGTGCTCTCGGGCGTTGCCGGCATGGTGGCGAGCGTGGTTGCGCTCGCTCTCGCCGATTGGCTGCTGAGCCGGCTCGTCCCCGACCACGACTTGCGGCTCGCGGCCGCCTGGGTCTGCGCGGTGGGCGCAAGCTTCGTGGTCAATTTCTCGCTGTCGCATTTCGTGGTGTTTCGCCGGCGCGCGGAGACGTAGCTGCGTAGCCCGCATGGTGCGCGGCGAAATGCCGGGACACCGTTCCCGGATTACGGCGCTGGCGCGCCTCCATCCGGGCTACAATACTCTCGCGAGCTTCTCGTACAGCGGATTGTCGCGCGCGAACACGTAGTCGAGCTGCGCCACCACCACGGTCTCGGCGCCGTGCTCGCGCAGGAACGTCGCGAGCGCGTGCACCTCGGCGGGCGGGCAGTGCAGCGTCATCATGCCGGACGAGGTCGGCCCACCATAGGGCGCATCCACGCCGAAACGCGCCTTGGCGGTCGCGAGCAGCGCGTCGTCGAGGCCCTTGAACCTCGTGCGCACCTCGCGGAACGCGCGGGCGCGGGTGTGCGCGACGATGCGGTCGAGCACGAGCCGCGCGGTCTCGCGCGCGCCCTCGTTCCAGTCGGCGCCGCGCGCCGCCACGAGGTTCGCTTGCGAGCGCAGGATGGTGCCGTCGTCGATCACCTTGAGCGCGTTGGCGGCGAGCGTCGTGCCGGTCGTGGTGATGTCGACGATCAGCTCGGCGGTGCCGGCGGCGGGCGCGCCCTCGGTCGCGCCCGAGCTTTCGACGATGCGATAGTCGATCACGCCGTGGAGCGCGAAGAAGCCGCGGGTGAGGTTGATGTACTTGGTCGCGACCCGCATGCGGCGGTCATGCTTGAGATGGAAGGCGGTCGCGACGTCGTCGAGGTCCGCCATGCTGCGCACGTCGATCCACGCCTGCGGCACCGCGACGACGACGTTGGCGTAGCCGAAACCGAGCCCGTCGAGCAACACGACCTTGTCGTCGGCGCGCGGCATCGTCTCGCGCACGAGGTCCTCGCCGGTGATGCCGAGATGCACCGCGCCCTGCGCGAGCTGGCCGGCGATTTCCGCGGCCGACAGATAGGCGACCTCGATCTCGTCAAGGCCCGCGACGGCGCCGCGATAGTCGCGTGCGCCGCGCGGCTTGACCAGGGTCAGGCCGGCGCGGGCGAAGAACGCCTCGGCGTTCTCCTGCAGGCGGCCCTTGGCGGGCACCGCGATGACGAGGCGCGCGCTCATGGATGGCTCCCCGGCTTGCCGCCGAGCGCGGCGAGCCCGTCCAGCCATACCGCGAAGCCGACCGCCGGCACCGGGCTCGGCGACCCGAGCCGGGCGAACAGCCCGTCATAGCGGCCGCCCGCGACCAGCTCGCCTGTCACCCTGCCGGTCGGATCGTGCAGCTCGAACACCATGCCGGTGTAGTAATCGAGCCTGCGGCCGTACGCGGTCGAGAAGGCGATGCCGCGCAGGTCGACGCCGTGCGTCGCCAGAAACCCGGCGCGGCTCTCGAACAGGTCGAGCGCCGGGCCGAGTGCGAGGCGCGCGTCGGCCGCGAGCGCGCGCAGCTCGACCATGGCCTCGTCGGGATCGCCGCTGATGGCGAGGAAGCGCTCGATCAGCTTGCGCGTCTCGCCCGGCAGCACGCTGCCGGCGCCGAGCGCCGCTTGTTCGAGGAAACGATCCGCGATCTCGCCGACCGAGCGCCCGCCGACCGCCGTGATGCCGGCGATCGAGAGCAGGTCGGTGACGAGCGCATGCGCGCCCTTGGGATCGGAATTGGCAAGCGCCGCGAGCACGCCCTGATACTCCGGTGCGCCGTTCGGCCGCGCCAGCACCAGCCGGTCGAGGTCGTGTGCGAAGTTGCTCTTGCGGTTGAAGTCCTTGGCGAGGCGGCGCTTCCAGGCGGGCGTGAGGTCGAGCGCGCCGATGAAGGCGGAAAAGAGCGCAAGGTCGCCCATGCGGATCGTCGGCTCGGCGAGGCCGTAGAGCGCGGTCGCGTCGAGCGCGAGCGCGAGTGCTTCGGCGTCCGCCGCCGCCGTGTCGGCCCGGCCGAAGGATTCGATGCCGGCCTGCATGAATTCAGCCGGGCCGTCCTCGCGCTGGCGGAAGATCGGGCCGAGATAGCAGAACTTGGCCGGCTGGCCGGCGGCAGGCGAGGCGAGATAATCGAGCGCGACCGGAATCGTGAGATCGGGCCGCAGGGACAGCTCGCCGCCGCCCGGATCGCTGATCAGATACATGCGCCGGCGGATGTCCTCGCCCGACAGATCGAGGAACGGCTCGGCCGGCTGCAGGATCGCGGGCGAAACGCGCGCATAGCCGGCGCGCTCATAGGAGGCGACGAGCGCATCCGCGCGCGTGTCCTTCATCGCCTCGCTCATGGGTCTCGTTCCCGTCCGGTATTTCGCGGCCGCCCGTGTAGCATGGGCGTGCCGGCGTTTCGATGATGATCGCCGGGTGCGCTTAACAAAGCCGCCCTTGGGGAGCGGCCCTGCGGTCTCGTACCTGCTGCTGCGGCGCTGGCACGAAAGCGCGGTGACGCGTCAAGCGTAGCACCGGCCATCAATACAACCGGAGCATTCAATATCGAATTAGATGCAACCGTTTTCGGATCCGCGCCGAACGAACCCAATCCCGACCGATGTCCCTGTCGGCGCTGTGCTTTCAGCCGACGCGTGTCGGCCGCAAGCGGTTGCTCGCAACCGGTCCCTAGTCTTCATGTCTCATCCAGGTGCACACAGGCCTGCCTAAACAAAAATACAATCGATCTGCAATGGAATATTGACGCCGATTACAATGCAAGTCCTTGCAAGAGCGAGAGAAAAGCCGCCGGCGCAAGAACAATGGCGAGCAATGGAAAAACAATGCGCGGAGCAATGGAAACAATGAAAAATCCGGGGCGCTGATGTACGTCAGGTTGTGACGCCGGAAGACAGGCAACAGCGCTGCGCGCCTCGCTGCCACCAAGTCGACCGAGCTTGTTTTCAGGATTTGAAGGATGAGTCTGGGCGCAATTCCCTCACTCGCATTTATGCCATTAGCACAAATGGAGAACGCGCGCAACGACGAAATCACGGAGGGTCAGTGCTTCGCCGAACCATGTCGCGCCAGCACCTTGCGCACGGCCTCGACCAGCTGGCCCTCCGGCACCGCGAACTGCGCCTCGGCCTGCTTCTGCAAATAGTCGTCGCGGTCCTTGGAGAGCCCGGCGATCTCGGCGCCGAGGACGAGGTCCTTGATCTGCACCTCGCCCTTGGCCTTTTCGTCCGAGCCCTGGATGACGACGCATGGCGCGTTGCGCTTGTCGGCATATTTCATCTGCGGCCCGAACTTGCCCTTTCCAAGATAGAGTTCGGCGCGGATGCCGGCCGCGCGCAGTGTGGTCACCATGCGCTGGTAGTCGGCGAGGCGCGATGGCTCTTGGTCGAGGGTGGTGACGACGACGGGACCCAGTTCGGCCTTGGTGTCGACCTCTCCGATCAACCTTAGCGCAGCGTGCAATCGCGAAACGCCAACTGAGAAGCCCGTGGCAGGTACGGGTTCACCGCGGAAGCGAGAAACGAGTCCATCGTAGCGACCCCCGCCGCCGACCGAACCAAAACGAACCGGACGATCCTTTTCATCCTTAGCGTCGATGAAGAGTTCAACTTCGTAAACCGGGCCAGTGTAGTACTCGAGTCCACGAACCACTGACGAGGAGATCTGAATCCTCTTGGATCCATATCCAGCAGATCGGAATAGGGCCAGGAGACCATGCAACTCCATAGCTCCCTCGACCCCGATCTGCGAATTCTGGAGATTCGATAGAATTATCCGGAGCAACTCGTCTTGGTCCGGAAAAAACTGCTTGTCCCAGCCGCGCTCATATTCAGGCTTGTGCCCGAACAATTGCTTACCTGTCTGATAGATTTCGTCGTCTGTCGGCGGGGAAGCTCCCGGCTCCAACACCGTCCAGGCGTCGGCGGCTCCCCCGACGATGTTGAATAGTTTGATGATCTCCTTGTCGCCGAGCCCCGCACCCTTCGTGAAATCTCCCTTCCCGACTTCCCCTCCATCCCAACGCCCTGGACCGAGCAACTGACGGACGCCGTCAGGACCAAGGCGATCAAGCTTGTCGATCGCACGAAGGACTGTGAGGCGTTTCCCAGCGTTCGCTTCGCCACCAAGTCCAATTGACTCTAGGACTCCATCCAATACCTTTCGGTTGTTCACCTTTACCTGATAGCTGCCTCGAGGGATGCCAAGCGCCTCCATCGTGTCTGCCGCCATCATGCACATCTCGGCATCCGCCGCGAGCGATCCACTGCCGACCGTATCCGCATCGAACTGCATGAACTGACGAAAGCGCCCCGGCCCTGGCTTCTCGTTGCGAAACACCCAGCCGAAGCGATAGCTGCGATAGGGCTTCGGCAGCGCGTCGAAATTCTCCGCCACGTACCGGGCGAGCGGCGCGGTCAGGTCGTAGCGCAGGCTCAGCCACTGCTCGTCGTCGTCCTGGAACGAGAAGACGCCTTCGTTCGGCCGGTCCTGGTCGGGCAGGAACTTACCGAGCGCATCGGTGTACTCGAACGCCGGCGTCTCCACCGGCTCGAAGCCGTAGAGCTCGTAGACCTCCCGGATGGTCTCGATCATCCGCCGCGTCGCCGCGATCTCGGCCGGGCCGATGTCGGTAAGCCCGCGCGGCAGGCGCGCCTTGAGCTTGTTGGATTTGTCGGATTTCTCGGCCATTGTCGTGCTACATCGAGTCGGGCGGTTGGTAGCAGCCGCCATTTGGCGCGGCAAGGCAATCGTCATGGCCGGGCATAGTCGTTCGAAGAACGGCGTTACTTCGTTCGCCTATGCCCGGCCATCCACGTCTTGTTTGCTGCGCGTCCGTAAGTCGTGGATGCCCGGGACAAGCCCGGGCATGACGGAGAAATTTAATGGCACCGACACCGGCAGCGCGCCTCGCCACCGTTCCCAACGACCTCGAATCCTTCTGGATGCCGTTCACCGCGAACCGCGCGTTCAAGAAGGCGCCGCGCCTGATCGCGCGGGCGAAGGACATGCACTACATCACGACCGACGGCCGGAAATTGATCGACGGCACCGCGGGTCTGTGGTGCTGCAATGCCGGGCACAACCGCGCGCCGATCGTCGCCGCGATCCAGGAGCAGGCCGCGGAGCTCGACTACGCGCCGGCGTTCCAGAGCGGTCATCCGAAGTCATTCGAACTCGCAAGCCGGATCTCGGCGCTCGCGCCGGGCGACCTCGACCACGTGTTCTTTTGCAACTCGGGCTCGGAGGCGGTCGACACCGCGCTCAAGATCGCGCTCGCCTATCACGCGATCAGAAGCGAGGGCACGCGCACGCGCCTGATCGGCCGCGAGCGCGGCTATCACGGCGTCGGCTTCGGCGGCATCTCGGTCGGCGGGATCGTCGCGAACCGCAAGCTGTTCGGCACCCTGCTCGCCGGCGTCGATCACCTGCCGGCGACCTATAATCGCGCCGAGCAGGCCTTCACCAAGGGCGAGCCCGAGTGGGGCGCGCATCTCGCCGACGAGCTCGAGCGCATCGTCGCGCTGCACGACGCCTCGACCATCGCGGCCGTGATCGTCGAGCCGATGGCCGGCTCGACCGGCGTGCTGCCGGCGCCCAAGGGCTACCTGCAGCGGCTGCGCGCGATCTGCGACAAATACGGAATCCTCCTGATTTTCGACGAGGTCATCACCGGCTTCGGCCGCCTCGGCTTCCCGTTCGCGGCCGAGCGCTACGGCGTGATGCCCGACCTCGTGACGTTCGCGAAGGGCGTGACCTCCGGCGCCGTACCGATGGGCGGCGTGATCGCGCGCAAGCCGATCTACGAGGCTTTTATGCGCGGCCCTGAGCATGTCGTGGAGCTGTTCCACGGCTACACTTATTCCGCCCATCCGCTCGCCTGCGCGGCGGGGCTCGCCACCCTCGATCTTTATCGCCACGAGAAGCTGTTCGAGCGCGCCTATCAGCTCGAGGCGAAATTCGCCGACGCCGCCATGAGCCTCAAGGGCCTGCCCAACGTGCTCGACATCCGCACCGTCGGCCTCACCGCCGGCATCGACCTCGCGTCGCTCCCCGACGGCGTCGGCAAGCGCGGCTATGCCGCGATGGAGCGCGCGTTCTACAATGAAGAGGTCATGATCCGCGTCGCCGGCGACACGATCGAGCTCACCCCGCCGCTGATCGTGAGCGAGGCCGAGATCGGCGAGATCTTCGACAAGGTCGGCAGGATCATTCGCGCGGTCGCCTGACCACCTCACCACGTCATGCGCGGGCTTGACCCGCGCATCCACGTCTTGCCCGCGGTAAGACGTGGATGGCCGGGACAAGCTTGGCCATGACGAAAGAACCGGGAAATCGAATTTGTTGCGCAAATTCCACTACGGCTGGGTCGTCGTCGGCGTCACCTTCCTCACCCTCCTGATCGGCGCCGGCGTGCGCTCGGCGCCGGGCGTGCTGATGGTGCCGCTGGAGAGCGAATTCCACTGGTCGCGCGCCACCATCTCGTTCGCGATCGCCGTGAGCCTCGTGCTCTACGGCCTGATTGGACCGTTCGCGGCTTCGTTCATGGAACGGTTCGGGCTGCGCCGCACCATGCTGAGCGCGCTCGCGCTGCTGGCGACCGGCGTCGCGCTCACGACCCTGATGCGGCAGAGCTGGCAGCTGGTGATGCTGTGGGGCGTGGTGGTCGGCGTCGGCGCCGGCATCATCGCCAATGTGCTCGGCGCGGTGGTGGCGGCGCGCTGGTTCACGACGCGGCGCGGCCTCGTGATCGGCGTGTTGACCGGCGCCGCGGCGGGCGGCCAGCTCATCTTCCTGCCGAGCTTCGCGCTGATCACCGCCGCCTTCGGCTGGCGCGCCATGGTGCTGCTCGCCGCCGCCGTGGCGCTCGCCGTCATGCCGATCGTCTGGCTCTTCATGCGCGAGCGGCCCGAGGACGTGGGACTCGCGCCCTACGGCGAGGTCGGCGGCGCGAAGGCGGCGCCGCGCGCCGCGTTGGGCAATCCGTTCATGCTGAGCCTGCGCACGCTCGCGGAGGCCGCGCGCTCGCGCGCCTTCTGGCTGCTCGCCGGCAGCTTCTTCTGCTGCGGCGCCTCGACCAACGGCCTGATCGGCACGCACCTGATCCCGGCCTGCCTCGATCACGGCATCGCCGAGGCGGCGAGCGCCGGCCTGCTCGCCGCCATGGGCATCTTCAACGTCGCGGGCGCCACCGGCTCGGGCTGGCTGAGCGACCGCGTCGACAACCGCGTGCTGCTCGCCGTCTATTACGGCCTGCGCGGCCTGTCGCTGATCTACCTGCCGTTCAGCTTCGTCTCGTTCTACGGCCTCGGGCTCTTCGCCGTGTTCTACGGCCTCGACTGGATCGCGACCGTGCCGCCGACCGTGCGGCTCGCCGTCTCCTCCTTCGGCAAGGACAAGGCCGGCATCATCTACGGCTGGATCTTCGCCTCGCACCAGATCGGCAGCGCCGCCGCGGCCTATTTCGCCGGGCTGATGCGCGCCGACCTCGGCAGCTACCTGCAGGCGTTCATCCTGTCGGGCCTGCTCTGCTTCGGCGCGGCGCTGATGGTCATGTTCATCGGCGTCGACTGGCGGCGGGCGCAACCGGCGGTGAGTGCGGCCTGAGGCTCCCGACCAGGGTGCGATGCGGTTCACGGCTCGATCCATCAGCGGACCGCCGGGTTACCCCGGTTTACCGGTTAAGCCATGTCCACTAGGAAATCGCATGCGCACCGCCGCGCGCGCTGCGCTGCAAGGTCACGCTGGTGGCAAGGTCACCGGCCCGCCGAATGTGACTGCGCGCCAAAGCCGCAAGGGTCATCGGATCGAACGGTTTGCAGATTACACCCGCGGCGCCCAACGCCATCGATCGCTCGAGCTCGCCCTCGCGCGCGGTCATGAGAACGACGGGAATGTCGGCGGTTCGCGGATTCTCTTGCAGATGTCCAAGCGTCACCAAGCCGTCCATGAATGGCATGACGACATCAAGGAGGATGAGGTCGGGCCGATATTCCGAAGCGGCCGCAAGCCCCTCCTTGCCCGAGGCGCAACTGCGCAAGACAAAGTCGGAATCTAGGCTAAAGGTGACCGCAACGATCTCACGGATATCGGGCTCGTCGTCGATATGAAGCACACGGAGCGGGACTTTCTCGTCGCGCGAGGAATAATTACCAATCGGCAGGTTGGGAAGCTCGGTTTGGACATCGGGCATCGACATGACTCCAATGGTTTGTCCGCCGTACGCTGGCCTTTGCGATGTATGGCGCGGATATGGAAATGCGTCTGTTCAATATTGGACACGTACTTACCGCTACGTAGGGATACATAGTGCCGTCGGTCGCTGCTCTTCCTGCCGCTCTCGTTCGTGTCGTTGCACGTCCTCGGCTTGTTCTGCGCTGATGGTCATGTTCATCGGCGTCGAGCGGGGCCGGCGCCGGCCGGCGGCGGCGAGCGCGTAGCCCGGATGGAGGCGCGCAGCGCCGTAATCCGGGACCTGGGGTCCCCGCATTCCGCTTCGCTCCATGCGGGCTACTTCACCGGCGGCACGATCGCCCAGCCGAACGTCATCTCGCCATGGCCCCAGCGCCACGGCAGCGTGAGCGGCGGCTGCACCTGCGCGCCGGGCGCGAGCTTGGCGTATGGCGGCGGCACGGTGTCGCCGCCGCCGTCCCAGACGACGACCGCGCCGCGCCGCTTGAGATCGGCGAGGTCGATCCACGGCGCGCGCTCGGGCTTGGCGTCGATCAGGGTGCGCGGGCGTTCGGGCGAGTAGCGGCTGATATTGCCGCCGAGCCACATGCTGCCGATCACGTAGGCGAGCGGCTCGCCGGTCGCGGCGCGAAAGCGCGTGGAGATTTCCGCGCCCAGCCGGTCGCCGGGAAAGATCGCGGCGCGGTACTTGTGGAAGAACGGCAGCACGCCGTTGTCGACGAGGAACGCGATCGCATAGAGCGCCGTCACCACGCTCCAGGCCGCTAGGATGCGGTCGAGCCGCATCCGCTCGATGCGCGGGCCCGTCTCGATCACGAGCCACAGGCCGAGGAAGAGCCAGAGCGGATAGCCCCACATGCCGATCAGCCCGCGGCCGCTGATCGCCGAGCCCGCGATCAGGAGCGCGGCCGGCCCGAACGTCAGCAGCGTGACGATGCGGCGGTCGAAGGCGTCGGGCGACGGCGCCTGCGCCGGCCGTCGCGGCCGCACCAGCGGCAGCGCGATCAGCCCGCAGGGCAGCAGCCAGAAGATCTGGCCGACCACGAAGGCGAGCGGATGCAGCACGTGGTCGAAGATGCCGCGCGACGGCACGGCGCGCGCTTCGGCATAGCGGAAGGGCAGGAAGTCGTTCTGCACCAGCCAGACGAGGTGCGGCGCCGCGACCGCGAGCGCGACCAGCGCCGCCACATAGGGGCCGGCGGTCTTGAGCGCCGGCCGCGCCTCGTGGTCGACGAGCACAAAGAGCGCGAGCGGCGCCGCGAGGATCACCACGAAATATTTCGCCCACAGCGCGAGCCCGAGCGCGAGCCCGAGCAGCGTCCAGTCGCGCAAGCGCCCGCTGCGCAGCGCGCCGTGAAAGGAAAGGCCGGCGAGCGCCCAGAAGGGCAGCTGGATCACGTCGTGATTGAATTTCGCGGCCGTGAAGTTGAAATAATGCAGCCCGTCGATGATCAGCACCGCAACGAGGGCGCCGACCGGCCCGACCAGGCGGCGCGCCAGCGTCCAGACGAGCGCGAAGGCCGCCAGCACCGTGATCTCGGCAATGAGGTAATAGACGGCATCGACCCCGAACAGCCGATAGGCGATCTCGATCACCCACCAGGGCAGGGGCGGCAGCTTGTCGTAGCCGAGCTGCCATTCGCGGCCGTAGGTCAGCGCCTCGATCAGGTCGAGCGGCAGGTTGGGGTAGAGCGCGCTCGGCAGAGCTGTCCATAGTGCCGCATGCAGCAGCGCAAAACCCGCAAAGCCTTCGCGCGGGCGCTTCTCCAGCCGGTCGATCAGGGCGGCGATCATCGCGGACAGGCTGGAACCACAAGATTAATCGACATTTCCGGCCCGTTCATCGGCTTCCCAGCGTCAAGGGGCATGAGAAGCTGCACCCAGCCCGAGGTCAAGCTTCAGGTCAGGTCGCGGCCCGATTCGCGAAAAAACGCCTCATTGCGCTTGCGTCGTGGGCGATCGAACGTAAACATGCAGCCCTGTCCGGGCGAATCAGGGTGCGGGTCAGGGTGATCGAGGCGCGCCCAATTGTCGCTCGCGCATGTTCCGTGCCGGCGCCGGACATCATCGGGGGCAGGTATCGGTTCGCCGAACAGGGAGAGACGCCAAACACGGCGTGGAGTAGCGGATGGGACGTCTGAGCGCCATTTTCGTGGCCCTTTGCATCGTGCTGATCGCCTGCTCGATCGGTACGGTGCTTTATCTTCGCTTTGGCCTGAGCGGCACCGAATCAGCGATCGTCGGGCTCACGGCGCTGACGGGACTTGCGCTCTATAACGCGGTCACGACCCGCCTCAGCGATCGCGGTAACGTCAGCGGCCAGATCGGCGACCTCGCGCGTGGAACTGCGGACCTCGCGCGCCAGGTCACGGAACTCGGCCGCCGCGTGGCGGCGATCGAGGGCAAGACGCAGGCCGCGGTCGATAAGACGCTTGCCGCAACGCAGCCGATCAATGCGGAAATGGACGAGGTCGGCGGCCTCATCAAGCAGATGGCCGAGACCATCGCGGCGCACGATACGCAATTGAAGGTGCTCGCGCCTGCGCCTGCCGTGCCTCCGCCACCGCCGCCCCCGCTTGCGGCGGCGCCGGCGCTCAGCGTGCCAAGCGCCGCGCCCACGCCGGTTGTCTGGTCACCCGAGCTTCCAATCGTGCCGCCGCCCATTCCGCCGGCGCCGCCGCCCGTGCAGGCCGCGGCGCCGGTTCCACCGCCGGTGCCCGAGGTCAGGCCACCCGAACCGCTGATCGCCGAACTGGGGGCCGCGTTCCCGGGGTTGATTGAGCCGAAACTCCCCGAGTCCACGATCGCGGCACCCACGATCGCGGCGCCTACGGTCGCGGCGCCTACGGTCGCGGCGCCGGTTGCCCCGCCGCCCCCGCCGCCCGAGCCCGCGCCGACCCGTATCGCCAGCGGCCGCTTCAAGGACATGGAGCCCGCCGCGGTCGTCGCGATGATCCGCGACGCGGTCGAGAACAATCGGATCGACCTCTTCCTCCAGCCGATCGTCACGCTGCCGCAGCGCAAGGTGCGCTACTACGAGGCGGTCGCGCGGCTGCGCGTCGGTGACGGCGAGCCGCTGACGGCAACCGATTTCCTGCCCTTTGCCGAAGCCGGCGGGCTGATGCCCAAGATCGACAACCTGATGATGTTCCGCTGCGTCCAGGTGGTGCGCCGGCTGCTGGCGAAAAACCGGGAAATCGGCCTGTTCTGCAACCTGTCGACCTCGACCCTGGTGGATGGCGAGACGTTCCCGCAATTCACCGAGTTCATGGAGGCGAACAAGGCGATCGCGCCCGCAATCGTGTTCGAAATCACCCAGTCGGCGATGCGCGCCCTGGGGCCGATGGAGAACGAGAGCCTCGCGGCGCTCGCCCAGCGCGGCTACCGCTTCTCGGTCGACAACGTCACCGACCTGCGCATCGAGCCGCGCGATCTCGCCGAGCGCGGCTTTCGCTTCGTCAAGGTGGCTGCCTCGCTGCTGCTCAACCGCAGCGGGATCGCGCTCTCCGACATCCATCCGCAGGATTTCGCCGGGCTCCTGTCGCGCCACGGCGTCGAGCTGGTCGCCGTCAAGATCGAGACCGAGGCTGCGGTGGTCGATCTCCTCGACTACGACGTGAAATTCGGCCAGGGTTTCCTGTTCTCGCCGCCGCGCCCCGTCCGCCCCGAGGTGATGCAGGGGATCGGCGATCGCAGCGACGTGGTGATGCCGGCGACCGATGTGCCGCCGGCGCCTGCGGCCGGGGGCGAAGCGCCCAGCGTGAACCTCCGCGGCGTATCCCCGCTCGCCCAGATCGCGCGCGGCGCGGGCGCGCGCAACTGACATCTCCGGCCGGTCGCGGCCCGTTGCGGATTTGCGGGCGGCGGGGAAATTGCGTCGCGCAGGCCCGAGGCGTACCCGATGAATTCAGGACTTTTGCGCCGAACGATCCCGCATTGCTGCAGCAGCTTCGTGCCAATGGGGTCGCGGTCACGGTCCAACCGCCGCAGCATTAGCGTGCGGTGGGCGGAAAATCCGAGCAGGAGATGGTGGAAATCGCCCGCCGCATCGACTATGTCGGCGGGGAACCGAGAGACACGGCGTCGCTGAAAAATCGAAATGACATCTTCCGCCGCGCCTGGCGTGACCGGCCACGCACACACCGCGCCCGCCTTCATCGACCGCTTCGCGCCGCTCGCCGCGAGCTATGACGTTGTCCTCTGCGACGTCTGGGGCGTGGTGCACAATGGCGTCGCCGCCACGCTGCCGGCCTGCGACGCACTCGCGCGCTTCCGCGCCGGCGGCGGCACGGTGATGTTGATCACCAATGCGCCGCGCGCCGCGCATGTGGTGCGGCAGTTTTGCGACAAGCTGCATGTGCCGCACGACGCCTATGATGGCATCGTCAGCTCGGGCGACGTGACGCGCGACGTGATCGTCCACCGCCGCGGCGAGCGGGTCTTCCATATCGGGCCGAAGCGCGACGTCTCGGTCTTCTCCGAGCTCGGCATCGAGGCCCTCGCGCCCGCGGAGAGCGCCGACTACGTGGTCTGCACCGGCCTCTTCGACGACGATCGCGAGCGGCCGGAAAACTATCGTCCGCTGCTGACGCAGCTGCGCTCGCGCGACCTGCTCATGGTCTGCGCCAACCCGGACCTCGTGGTCGAGCGCGGCGAGCGGCTGGTTTATTGCGCCGGTGCGATCGCCGATCTCTACGGGTCGCTCGGCGGCGAGGTGCTCTTTGCCGGCAAGCCGCATCGGCCGATCTACGAGACGGCGCTCGCCAAGGCCGCCGCCGTGCGCGGGCGCCCGCCCACCCTCGATCGGGTGCTGGCGATCGGCGATTCGGTGCGCACCGACCTCACCGGAGCGAATTGCTTCGGGATCGACTGCCTGTTCGTCACCGCGGGCATTCACGCCGAGGAGCTGGGCGGGCGCGACAATCCCGACGCCGCCCTGCTGGCGCAGAAATTCGTCGACGCACGGGCGTTTCCCAAGGCCGTGATGCGGCGGCTGGCATGGTGATCCTATCCCCCCTTTCGTGAAAAAAAATGGCCGGGAGAAACCCGGCCATGGAAAGGGAAAAGCAACGGGTGCGGCGGATCAGGCCGGAAACACCGCCTCGATCTTGCTCTGCAGGGTCTGGGCGTTGAACGGCTTGACGATGTAGTTGTTGACGCCCGCCTTCTTGGCGGCGATCACGTTTTCGGTCTTCGATTCGGCCGTGACCATGATGAACGGCGTCTTCGACAGGCTGGGATCGGCGCGCACTTCCTTGAGCAGCTCGTAGCCCGTCATCGGCTCCATGTTCCAGTCGGAGATGACGAGCCCGTATTTCTTCTCGCGCATGCGGGCGAGCGCGGCCGAGCCGTCCGCCGCGTCGTCGATGTCGGCGAAGCCGATTTGCTTGAGCAGGTTGCGAATGATGCGGATCATGGTGTTGTAGTCGTCCACCACCAGCACCGGCATCGTAAGGTCGACCGACATCTTTTACAGCTCCGTTACGCCTCACCCGAACGAGCGCCGATGCGCCCTGTATTCTGCACGTCTTGCATGGACAGGTTCCCGACGCCCGAGCGTCCCCAGGCTCGTTCCAATTGCCTGAAACTAGCAAGGGCCCTTGAACATCCGGTTAAAGCGCCGCGGTGTGTCGCGCACGGCGTCCCTGACGCTGGGTCGCTCTCCGCATAGCGCCACCTCCAGGGCCGGCGCGCCAGGTGCGCCTCGTTAACCATGCGGTCGACCGAGCGCCCGCGCATCAGCCGAATACCGAGGTCGCTTGACTTGTCCCGATACGAAACGCACGGTCCGCCACGACCGAGAGTTCAAGCGCCATTTTCCAGCCACCATGCCCGACCGTTCGACCGCGCGGCCGCCCTTCATCGTTGTTCACGGTGAGCTGACGCACGCTTCGGTGGCCAACCATGCGCTCGACGGCGCGGTGGTGGCCATCGGCAATTTCGAGGGAGTCCACCGCGGCCATCGGGCGGTGATCGACGTGGCGCTGGCACGTGGGCGCGAGCTCACCCGCAAGACCGCGGCGCTCACCTTCGAGCCGCATCCGCGCGCCGTCTTTCGGCCGGACGAGCCGGTGTTTCGCCTGAGCGACGAGGCGACCAAGCTGCGCCTGCTCGCCACGACCGGCCTCGACGGCGCGATCGTGCTGCGCTTCGACGGGGCGCTGGCGGCGCTCTCGGCGGAGGATTTCGTGCGCCGGGTCCTGATCGAGCGCTTTTCGTTCGCGGGCGTGGTCGTCGGCTTCGACTTCCATTTCGGCAAGGGCCGCGCCGGCTCGCCCGACTTTCTCGAGGCCGCCGGGCATGCGCATGGTTTCGCCGTCGACATCGTTGCGCCGTTCGCGGACGGCGGCACGCGCATTTCCTCGGGCAAGGTCCGCGCCGCACTCGCGGCCGGCGAGGTCGAGGCGGCGGCGGAACTGCTCGGCTATCCGTGGTTCGTGAGCGGAGAAGTCGTGCACGGCGACAAGCGCGGGCGCGAGCTCGGCTTTCCGACCGCCAACCTGCGGCTCGATCCCGCCTGCGGGCTCAAGCACGGCGTCTACGCGGTGCGGGTGGGGCTCGACGGCAAGCGCTACGACGGCGTCGCGAATTTCGGGCGGCGGCCGATGTTCGACACCGGCGTGGTGCTGCTGGAGATCTTCCTGTTCGATTTCGACGGCGACCTCTACGGCAAGACCATCGACGTCGCCTTCATCCACTGGATCCGGCCGGAGTTCACCTTCGCGACCGTCGATGACCTGATCCGCCGGATGGACGAGGACTGCGGGCTTGCCCGCGCGGCGCTCGCGCGCATGCCCGACGCGTTTCCGCCGGTTTAACCGCGGCGAAGGAATCGAGGGTCGAGTGGCGTACGGATTTTTTCGGCGACCCGAGCCGTGCCGGCATCCGCGTGCGATGGATTGAGCAGCCAGTTGAAGGCGTAAGGCACGATAGCCGACGGCACGCGCAACAGGGCGCAGTTCATCTCGCTCAGCCAGCGATCGCCGATTTCCTGCGTGACCTTTCGAGTTTGCCGCCATTCGGGCGGCAGATCGCTCAATTCCACCGCGTCGAATACGACCTCCGCGGCGACGTCGATGGTCAGCAGCTGATAGTCGTCGGGAATGTCGGCAGGGTCGATTTGAAACCGGACGAGCAATTCGATCAGGCTCGCGGCCGGATGGTCGCTCATGTACACGATCCGGCGCCCTTTCGAATGCCATCGTCCCGGCGCCACGAGTCCGCCTTCGCCCGAGAGGTCGGCAAAATCCGAGATGCGCCAGAACCTCATGCACGTCAGGCGAACATGCCGTGCTGGATTTGGTAGAGCATCTCCTCGACCGTGCGGGCGCCGGTCTCGCTCGCTAGAAATGCGACCGGCGTTAAGCCATTGAGCATGGTCTTGGGCTTGCGCAGCCAACGGTGCGCCTTGGCGGGATTGCCAAAGACGCGATCAGCGAGGGCGGCGATCCGCTCGAGCCGCAGCGCCTTGTCGGTCTCCTCAACGGTCAGGGGCTCATCGTCGGCAACCCTGCGGGCAAGTGTCCGCTTGGGAACAACCAGGGCCCAAATCTCTTCATCAGAAAATCCATGGCGGGTCAGGTCCGCGAGCGCTGCGGCCGTCGCGCGAATCGCCGGAAGACTCGGGACATCGTCGGGCGAGATCGTGCTCACGACCGCGGCCTCGGCTGCAAACGGCTCGAACGTCTCATCGGAAAATCCCGATCCGCTCATGGCCGGCGGGACCGACGTACGCGACTTGCGTCGTGATTTTGGTTTGCGCGCCGATTTCATCTTTGTGCCATCTGCCCAATTTATTAAGCAATGTGGCATCGATCGCGGCGAGAGTCCAGGGCCCCTTCGCGTCGCCTTTGGCATACGCGCCTTTCCGCGGCCTTCCTCATCTGCTACACACCCCGCCATGATGGCGCAGGTGATATCCGCTTCGGTCATCGGGTCGTTCGCTCGGCGAATTATCGGCCCGGCTTCCGCTTGACCCGTAGGTCGGCGGAAGACCGGGACTGCCGAGCCTTTTATCGCCATCCGACATCCTGAGACCGCCGTCATGACCGACGCCGAACGCGACTACAGCCAGACTCTGTTCCTGCCGAAGACCGATTTTCCCATGCGCGCCGGGCTGCCGCAGAAGGAGCCCGAGATCCTCGCGCGCTGGGAGCGGCTCGGCCTCTATGCGCGCCTGCGCGAAGCCGCCAAGGGCCGGCCGAAGTTCGTCTTGCACGACGGGCCGCCCTACGCCAACCGCGACATCCATATCGGGCACGCGCTCAACAAGGTGCTCAAGGACGTGGTCACGCGCTCGCACCAGATGTCGGGCTACGACTCGAACTACGTGCCGGGCTGGGACTGTCACGGCCTTCCGATCGAGTGGGAGGTCGAGGCCGAGTATCGCGCCAAGGGCCGCAACAAGGATGCGGTGCCGATCATCGAGTTTCGCGGCGAGTGCCGCGCCTATGCGACGAAGTGGCTGGGCGTGCAGCGCGAGCAGTTCAAGCGGCTCGGTGTCGAGGGCGATTGGGGGCATCCCTATTCGACCATGGATTTCTTCGCCGAGGCGCAGATCGCGCGCGAGCTGATGAAATTCGCGAAGAACGGCACGCTCTACCGCGGCTCGAAGCCGGTGATGTGGTCGGTGGTCGAGAAGACCGCGCTCGCCGAGGCCGAGGTCGAGTACGAGGACTTCGTCTCGGACACCGTGTGGGTGAAGTTTCCGATCGAAGCGGGTCCGCAGGCGCTTGCCGGGGCCTCGATCGCGATCTGGACTACCACGCCGTGGACGCTGCCGGCCAACCGCGCGATCAGCTATTCGAGCAAGATCAGCTACGGCGTCTACGAAGTCGTCGACGCGCCCAACGACAACTGGACGAAGGTGGGCGACCGGTTCGTGCTGGCTGATCCGGTGGCGATCGAGGTCTTTCGCCAGGCGCGCGTCACCGCCTACAAGCGGCTGCACGACGTGCCGGCGCGCGACCTGCAGGGCATGCTGTGCCGGCATCCCTTGCGGGGGTTCGCTGGCGATTACGCATTCGCGGTGCCGCTCTTGGACGGCGACCATGTGACGGCCGATACCGGCACCGGCTTCGTGCATACGGCGCCCGGGCACGGCCGGGAGGACTTCGACATCTGGACGGCGAACGCGCGCGCGCTCGCGGCGCATGGCATCAACACGGCGATCCCCTACACGGTCGACGGCGACGGCTTCTACACGGATCAGGTGCCGGGTTTCGCCGGCAAGCGCGTCATCACCGACAAGGGCGTGAAGGGCGACGCCAACGAGGCGGTGATCAAGGCGCTCGTCGCCGCCTCGATGCTGATCGCGCGCGGGCGGCTCACGCATCAGGTGGCGCATTCCTGGCGCTCGAAGAAGCCGGTGATCTACCGCAACACGCCGCAATGGTTCATCGCGATGGACAAGGACATCGCGGTCGACGGCGCCGCCATAGGCGAGCGAAGCGACGCCGTTCTTCGAACGGCTATAGGCGAGCCCTCGGGTCTTGCCTCCGGCAAGCCCAAGGGTGAACTCCGCGACGCCGTTCTTCGAACGGCCATAGGCGAGCGAAGCGACGCCGTTCTTCGAACCGCTATGCCTGGCGACACGCTGCGCGCGCGCGCGTTCGCGGCCATCAAGGCGACGCGCTGGGTGCCGCCGCAGGGCGAGAACCGCATCACCGGCATGATCGAGAGCAAGCCCGACTGGGTGATCTCGCGCCAGCGCGCCTGGGGCGTGCCGATCGCGCTGTTCGTGCGCGAGCAGCGCGACGGCTCGGTCGACATCCTCATGGACGAGCGGGTCAACGCCCGCATCGCCGATGCCTTCGAGCTTGAGGGTGCCGACGCCTGGTATGCGGCCGGCGCACGCGAGCGCTTCCTCGGCGAGCTCGGCAACGAGGACTGGCAGAAGGTCGACGACATTGTCGACGTCTGGTTCGACTCCGGCTCGACGCACGCCTTCGTGCTGGAAGACCCGGTGCACTTTCCCGGCCTCGCCGGCATCCGGCGCAAGAAGGACGGCGGCTCCGACACCGTGGTCTATCTCGAAGGCTCGGACCAGCATCGCGGCTGGTTCCAGTCCTCGCTGCTGGAATCCTGCGGCACGCGCGGCGACGCGCCCTTCGACATCGTGGTGACACACGGGTTCACCCTCGACGAGCAGGGCCGCAAGATGTCGAAGTCCTTGCGCAACGGCGTCGATCCGCTCGACGTGATCAGGCAGTCCGGTGCCGATATCCTGCGCCTGTGGGTGTGCGCGACGGACTACTGGGACGACCAGCGCATCGGCCCGGAGATCCTCAAGACCAACGTCGAAACCTATCGCAAGCTGCGCAACACGCTGCGCTGGATGCTCGGCAGCCTCGCCTATTTCCAGCCCGAGGACCGGGTCGCGCATGCGGCGATGCCGGAGCTCGAGCGGCTGATGCTCGACCGCCTCGCCGAGGTCGACGCGCTGGTGCGCCAAGCCTATGCGAACTTCGACTACAAGCGCATCGTCGCGGCGCTCAACCAGTTCATGACGGTCGACATTTCCGCCTTCTATGTCGACGTGCGCCGCGATGTTCTCTATTGCGACCCGATCTCGTCGACGACGCGCAAGGCCTCGCTCACCGCTCTCGATCACATCTTCCGGGCGACGGTGTGCTGGCTCGCGCCGCTGCTGCCGTTCACCGCCGAGGAAGCCTGGCTCGCGCGCTATCCCGACCCGGAGGGCTCGGTGCACCTGGAGCAGTTTGCGCAGGTGCCCGCCGGCTGGCGCGACGAGGCGCTGGCGGAGAAATGGCGCAAGGTGCGCCAGGTGCGCCGCGTCGTCACCGGCGCGCTCGAGCTCGCCCGCGCCGACAAGAAGATCGGGTCATCGCTCGAGTCGGCGCCGGTCATCTACATCTCGGATCCGGCGCTGCTCGCCGCCCTCGACGGCGTCGACATGGCCGAGGTCGCGATCACGTCGGGCATCACGGTAATGCGCGGCGAAGGGCCGGCGGACGCCTTCCGCCTCGACGACGTCGCCGGCGTCGCGGTCGAGTTCCGTCCCGCCGAGGGCCGCAAATGTGCCCGCTCGCGGAAAATCCTGCCGTCCGTCGGCGCCGATCCGGAGTATCCGGATGTCAGCCCCCGCGACGCTCAGGCGCTGCGCGAATGGGACGCACTGCGCCGGGCGGCCGAGTAATGACCCTATCGAAATACCTCTATGGACCATTGACCGCTTTCGGCATCGGGGTGGCCGCCGTGACGGCGGCGGCCGACCAGGCGCTCAAGCTCTGGCTCCTGTTCGGCTACGATCTCGCCGCGCACGGCACCATGCGGCTCGGGCCGTTTATAGACCTCCGGCTGGTGTGGAATCCGGGGATCAGCTACGGCCTGTTTCCCCAGGTCGGCCCGCTCGGCCAGTGGGCGCTCCTGACCATCAAGGCCGTGGCCGTGGTGCTGTTATGGGTCTGGTTGTCCCACTCGGCCTCCCGGCTTGCCGCGCTCGCGCTCGGCTTGATCATCGGCGGCGCGATCGGCAACGCCATCGATCGGGTCGCCCACGGAGCGGTCGCCGATTTTGTGCTGTTTCACATCACGACCGCGACCTGGACCTTCAACTGGTATGTCTTTAACCTTGCGGATGTCGGGATCGTTGCCGGAGTGGTGGGGCTCCTGTACGAATCGACCCTCGCCAAGACCGCCAATGGCACGCCGCAAAAGCGCCCTGATCCATGATATACATGCGCGTGGGGCCGCCAGTTTGAGTGCGCCAGGACGCGCGTCGGCGAAACGGGGAACGGCCATGAATCATTCGCAGGTCCGCACGCTTTCGCGCCAGGATCTTGGGCGCGCTGATCTTGGGCGCGCTGGTCTCGCGCGCCATGGTTTCCGGCGCCGGCTGGTCGCGAGCTCGTTTGCGGCGCTGTTGATCCTCGCGGGCGGCATCGGCCATGCGCTCGCCCAGGACGACGACGACGAGCTGCCGGATACCAAGTTCTTCAAGAGCATGATGCGCGGCTTCGGACTGCGCAACGGGCAGGAGAACTCCGGCATCAACTACCAGGAGCGCCCGCCGCTCGTGGTGCCGCCGACCCGCGACCTGCCGCCGCCGCAGACGACCGATGCGGCCCGCCGCAACGCGGCATGGCCGATCGATCAGGACGAGCAGCGCCGTCGCCAGGCCGCGGCCAAGCGCAAGCAGGAAACGCGCACCTTCACGTGGGAAGATCTCAGCCGCCAGCTCAGCCCGAACGAGCTGCGGACCGGCGCGGCGAGCGCCAAGGACCAGGCACTGCGCAGGAGCGGCGACCAGGTCGAGGACAACGAGCGCCAATACAAGCCAGCCGAGCTCGGCTATACGGGCGGGCTGTTCGGCACCATGCATGACTTTTTCACCGGCAACAACGCGGATGAAAAGGTCCCGTTCGAGGCCGAGCCGCCGCGCGCAAGCCTGACCGATCCGCCGTCCGGCTATCGTTCGCCGTCGCCCGCGGAGCCCTATGGATTGACCGCGGACACGAAGAAGCCCAAGGCCATGACGCAGGAAGAGCGTGTCACCGCGGGCGGCGACAACGGCGGGTCGAAATAAGCGCGGGCTTGATGTCGCAATGCAGGCGTCGGCGGCGCGCGGCCACGGGCCGCGCCGCATGTGATTTGCGCGACCAACCGAAAAGGCACGGACGATTCATCATGACGGCGATGTGCAGGCTGACGAGGCGGGCGCTTATTGTCTTCTTGGCGCTAACCCTCGCGCCGTTCGCGTCGGCGGCCCCCGTTGGGACAGCGGACGTCGCCGATTTCACGCTGGCCAACGGGCTCGAAATCGTCGTCATTCCGGACCACCGCACGCCGGTCGTCACCCATATGGTCTGGTACAAGGTCGGTTCGGCCGACGAGACGCCGGGCAAGTCGGGCCTCGCGCATTTCCTCGAACACCTGATGTTCAAGGGCACCGCGCAGAACCCCGAGGGCAAGTTTTCCCAGACCGTTGCGGCGCTCGGCGGCCAGGAGAACGCCTTCACCACCGCCGACTTCACCGCCTTCTTCCAGCGCATCGCGCGCGAGCATCTGGAAAGCATGATGGCGTTCGAGGCCGACCGCATGACCGGCCTGGTGCTGAGCGAGGCAAACGTGGTTCCCGAGCTCAAGGTGGTGCTCGAGGAATACAACATGCGCGTCGCCAACAGCCCCGATGCGCGGCTCGGCGAGCAGGTTTCCGCGGCGCTGTTTCTCAACAGCCCGTACAGGCGGCCGGTGATCGGCTGGCACCACGAGATCGAGGCGCTCACGCGCGCCGACGCGCTCGCGTTCTATCATCGCTTCTACACGCCGAACAACGCCGTGGTGGTGATCGCGGGCGACGTGACGGCCGACGAGGTCAAGGCGCTCGCCGCCAGGACCTACGCCAAGGTGCCCCGCGTCGCCGATGTGCCGCCGCGGGCGCGGCCGCAGGAGCCGGCGCCGGTCGCGCCGCGCACCGTGATGCTGGCCGATCCGCGCGTCGCCCAGCCGAGCCTGCAGCGCAGCTATCTCGTGCCCTCCTACGCGAAATCCAAGCAGGACGCCGCCGCGCTCGAAGTGCTCGCCCACGTGCTCGGCAGCGGCTCGACCTCGCGGCTCTACCGCTCGCTCGTGGTCGATCAGCGCCTCGCCATCAATGCGGGCGGCTACTATCAGGGCTCGGCGCTCGACGAGACGCGCTTCGGCGTCTATGCGATGCCGCAGCCCGGCGTCACCTTTCCGGCGGTCGAGGGCGCGATCAACGACGTCATCGCCGACCTGATCAAGAACGGCGTCGACGCAGGCGAGCTCGAACGCGCCAAGACCCGCATGATCGCCGATGCGGTCTATGCGCAGGACAACCAGGCGGCGCTCGCGCGCTGGTACGGCACCGCGCTCACGACCGGGCAGACGGTCGCGGACGTGCAGGCGTGGCCCGACCTGATCCGCTCGGTGAGCGCCGCGCAGGTGCGCGATGCCGCCCGCACCTGGCTCGACATGCGCCGCTCGGTCACCGGTTATCTGGTCAAGGAACTTCCGCAGGAGAAACATTCGTGACGGCTCCCACGCTTTCATTGCCGCGCTTCGTCGCGCGCGCCGCCGCCGGCGCCGCGTTCCTGCTCGCGGCCGCCGCGCCCGCATCCGCCACCAAGATCGATCGCGTGGTGAGCCCGGGCGGCATCGCGTTCTGGCTCGTCCAGGAGCCGACGGTCCCGCTGATCGCCATGGATTTCGCCTTCGTCGGCGGCACCACCCAGGATCCGGCGGACAAGCCGGGCGTGGCGAGCCTGGTGGCCGGGACGATCGACGAAGGATCGGGCAACCTGCCGTCGAGCGCCTTCCACGAGGCGCTCGAAGCAAAGGCGATCGAGCTGAGCTTCTCGGCGACGCGCGATTATTTCTCCGGCGAGCTGCGCACGCTGGTCGAGAACAAGGACGCCGCCTTCGAGCTGATGCGCACCTCGATCAACGCGCCGCGTCTCGATCCGCCCGACCTCGAGCGCATCCGCGGCGAGACCTACGCGATCCTGCGCCGCGAGAGCATGAGCCCCGATGACATGGCGAGCGACCGCTGGTGGGCCACGGCGTTCGCCGGACATCCGTACGCCTGGCCGTTGCGCGGCACGCCGGAGAGCGTGAAGAGCATCACGGCCGACGACATGCGCGCCTACATGAAAAAGGTGTTCGCCCGCGACAATCTCAAGGTGGGCATCGTCGGCAATGTGGATGCCGCGACGGCGGGTGCCCTGGTCGACAAGGTGTTCGGCGCGCTCCCCGCGCACGTGAGCCTGCGTCCGGTGCCGGACGTCGCCCCGCAGGGGCTCGGCCGCGTCATCAAGGTCGATGTCGACGTGCCGCAGTCGGTGCTGATGCTCGGCGGCGTCGGCATTCGCCGCCAGGACCCCGATTTCATTGCGGCGTTCCTGATCAACCACATCCTCGGCGGCGGCGGGCTCTCCTCGCGGCTCCACAAGGAGGTGCGCGAAAAGCGCGGCCTCGTCTACTCGATCTACTCGAGCCTCGCGCCGCTCGAGCACACGTCCCTGATGGTGACCTCGACCGCGACGCGCGGCGAGGCCGCCGACGAGACGCTTGCCATCGTGACCAAGGAAATCCACCGACTCGCCGAGACGGGGCCGACCGAGGAAGAGCTCGCCAAGGCGAAATCCTTTCTCAAGGGCTCGTTCCCGCTGCGTTTTGACACGTCGACCAAGATCGCGACGCAGCTCGTGCTCATGCAGGTCGAAGACCTCGGTATCGACTACATCGACAAGCGCAACGGCCTGATCGATGCGGTCACGCCGGCCGATGCGAAACGCGTCGCCCAGGATCTGCTCGACGGCAAGTTGCTGGTCGTCATGGTCGGCCGCGCGAACGCCGCTCTGGCGAAAAGCGACGCGCCTGGCGCCGGCGCCGCGGCGAGCGGTCCCCCCGCCTTGTTGAAAGCCCATTGACCCGCTCGGCCGATTGCCGACCGCACGCCGGCCTGAGCGATCGGCGGCCTGCCAGGTGCCGGGTGCTGGCGAAGAAGTACCTTGCGGGCAACGGCTGATGAAACGCGCGATATCGATCCGACGGCTCGTTTGTTCGGCCGGCTCGCGAGCCGGCCGAATGCTGCGTGGCGCGCGCCGCTAGGCATGTTCCGTTCCTTCGGAATCGGAACATACGCTTGGCTTCTTTATTTGGCGCATGTTCTTGTCGGCAAACCGGCGTCCACTTCGCCGGAACATGCGCTAGATTACTTGCACTGGGCGTCGAGACCCGCGAATAGCGCGGCGTACTGCTTGCCTTCCGGCGAATTCTCGTCGACCGAATCGAGACCGTCCATGACCTTCACGTAGTCCGGGCCGAGCTTCTGCATGAGCTGATCGGCCTGGTCGCCGAGCGCCTGCATCTTCTTCTGGTCTTTTTCGTCGACCTGCGACATCTGCTGGTTGACCTGGTTGAGCTGGCAATAGACCTGCACCTTGGCCTTGTCGGCGCCGATCGCGTCGAGGGTTTTCTTCACCTGCGCGACGGTCGGCTTCGGCGCCTTGGGGGGCGCCATCTGGCCTTGCGCGAATACCGGCGTCGCGGCGAGCATGGCGACGGCGATGACGAGTTTCAGGTTCATGAAAATCTCCCACAATGATGGTTAATGGTACTCGGGGGAACGGCAGACTAGGGCGGTTGATCGGTCCGTGCAACGCGCCCCCCGCGTCATTTTTTCGGTAAACGCGTCATGAGTTTGCCAAAGACCGGGACAAGCCGGGTTCGCTGCGAATAGAATCAAATCGCCATGATCCGCGTCACCGACCATATCGCGCTCGACGAGAACGAGCTTGCCGAGAGCTTCATCCGCGCCTCCGGCCCGGGCGGGCAGAACGTCAACAAGCTCGCGACCGCGGTGCAGCTGCGCTTCGACGTGCGCCATTCGCCCTCGCTCACCGACGAGGTGCGCGCGCGCCTCGAGCGCCTCGCCGGCCGCCGGCTCACCCGCGACGGCGTCATTGTCATCACCGCGCAGAGCCACCGCACCCAGGAGCGCAACCGCGCCGACGCGCTCGATCGGCTCATCGAGCTGATCCGTCAGGCCGCGGTGCGGCCGGTGCCGCGGCGGGCGACCAAGCCCACCAAGGCCTCGCGCCGGCGACGGCTCGAGTCGAAGAAGCGGCGCGGCGGCATCAAGGCGCTGCGCCGGGGCAAGACGGCGTTGGAGTAGGATTCGGACAGCAGGCGTATTTGCGCTTGCGGCCCCCTCGCCACAACTCACGCCATTGACCTGCAATTTTCCCACACCATAAGATGTGCGCGCTGCGTTTCGGTCGGCTGGGGGGAAACGATGACGGCAAACCGCGAAGGCGTCGCATCGGACACGGCGCGACCGCGCTCTGCGGCCGGGGTGATCGTTCTCGCCATCGTCATTGCCGCGATCGCGCTCGGGGCGGCCGGATATGGCGCGTCACGCTGGATGGAGAGCCGCGTCGAGCGGCAGGTCGAGGCGGCCTTTGCGTCGATGCGCACGACCCTCGGCGTCGCCACCTACGGCCATCAGGAATTCCATCCGTTGAGCCGTTCGATGGCGATCGACGACGTGGTCCTGCAGCCGCGCAACGGAGCGACCCCGGCGATCAAGATCCGGCAGCTCGTGCTGTCTGGCCTGCCGATCTTTCCGACCGACTCCTTTGCGGCGGGGCACATCGAGCTCGCCGACGTGGCAATCGATTCCGGCGCCGGTCGCGGCGCACATATGGCTCATGTGGCGATGGAAGACGTGACCGCCACGCCGTTCGGGCCGGAAGCGGAGCAGTTGCGCGCGCTCGTCGCGGTACCCATGCGAGCCGGGATTGTGGTACCCGCGCGTCCCGAGATTTTCGCCGCGATCGCCGCAATGTCGGAGCATGTGCGAATCGCGAAAGCCGATCTGCGCGAATTCACCTCCAGCGAGGGAGCAAGCTCGGTCGCGATCGCGGCCGTGCACCTGGACGACTTTCGCAGCGGCAAGCTCGCCCGATTGACCGTCGAGGGTATGCGGACTGCGAATGTGCCGCAATCGGTCACCCTCGATCGGATGGTCCTGAATGGGCTCGATTACGCCGGCATGTTGCGCTTGCTCGGCCAATTCGGGCCCGCGGGCGCCCAGCCGGACCCACACCAGGCTTTGGCGCTCATGCGATTTCTCGAAGGCTTCGAGGTCAATGATCTTGTGGGCCCGGATGAACGGCCCGGGCAGGATCCGGGCCAGATGTTCCACATCTCGGCATTCAAGGGGTCATGGGGTCGATTCGCCGGACCGACGCCGACCACGGTGCGCTTCTCCATGACGGCGGCTGTTCCGATCGGGGCGAACGAGACGGGTCTTTCGCGATCGCTCCGCGATGCCGGCCGCACGTCGATCACCTTCATGATTGACCTCGGCTTGGCCTGGAACGATGCGACACGAACGTTCACGGTCGATCCGGTCGTCGTGAGCGTCGACCAGCTGTTTTCCACCTCCCTCGTCGCCTCGGTCGACAATTTTCCATTGGACATTCTCTTGATCAATCCGGTGCAATTCAGCCTTGCCGCCGGCAACATGGAGGCGGGGCCGCTCACGCTCACGATCCGCGACAGCGGAATGCTGGATCTCGCCGTGGCCGACGCGGCCAAAAAGCAGGGCGTGTCGACGGAGACGGCGCGCAGGACCATGCTCGACAACCTGAACATGAGCGCGCGCGCGGCATCGCAGCAGAATCCCGACATTCTACGGCTGGCCGAAGCGGTCACTCGCTTCATGGCAACGAGCAACGGCTCGCTGCGGATCGCGCTCACGCCGAAAGGCCATGTGAACGTCATGCAGACGCTGCAGCTGGCAGGTATCAATCCGGCCGCGGCCCTGGCCCGGTTCACGCTGGAGGCGGGGCCGGATCACTGAGGCGGTGGTTCTGTGGGGCTGCGGGCCGCGCAAAAAGCTGCGGCCGATCGTCAGGGCGGGTAGAATTGCGCCTTCACGCTTCCGAGTCGCCACCCGCATGCCCGTCCGCCAGCTCGATCCCGCCCTGATCAACCGCATCGCCGCTGGCGAGGTGGTCGAGCGTCCGGCGAGCGTCGTCAAGGAGCTCACCGAGAACGCGCTCGACGCGGGTGCGAAACGCATCGAGGTCATGACCGAAGGCGGTGGCCGGCGGCTCATCCGCGTCACCGACGACGGCGAGGGCATGACCAGGGCCGACCTCGCGCTTTCGGTCGAGCGCCACGCCACCTCGAAGCTTGCCGACGGCGACGATCTCATGACGATCCGCACCCTCGGCTTTCGTGGCGAGGCGCTGCCGTCGATCGGCGCGGTGGCGCGGCTCGCGATCACGACGCGCCATGCCGGCGAGCCGCATGCCTGGACGATTGCGGTCGAGGCCGGCGTCAAGTCGAAGGTGAAACCGGCGGCGCTCGGCGCGGGCACGCGGGTCGAGGTGCGCGATCTCTTCTTCGCGACCCCGGCGCGGCTCAAGTTCCTCAAGACCGACCGCACCGAGGCGGAAGCGATCCGCGATGTGGTGCGGCGGCTGGCCATGAGCCGGCCCGATGTCGTCTTCACGCTCGCCGGGGAAGAGCGCGCGCCGGTGACGTGGGGTGCGGCGCTGCCCGGCCCGGCGGGGCGGCTCGCGCGCCTCGGCGACGTGCTCGGGCCGGACTTTCGCGCCAATGCGGTCGAGGTCGGCGGCGGCCGCGAAGGGCTCCTGCTCGAGGGGTTCGCCGGCCTGCCGACCTATAACCGCGCCAACGCGCTCGCGCAGTATCTTTTCGTCAACGGCCGCCCGGTGCGCGACAAGCTCATGCACGGCGCGGTGCGTGGCGCCTATGCGGATCACCTGCCACGCGACCGCCATCCGGTGGTGGCGCTGTTCGTGACCCTCGACCCGCGCGAGGTGGACGTGAACGTGCATCCCGCCAAGGCCGAGGTGCGCTTCCGCGATCCCGGGCTGGTGCGCGCCTCGATCGTGCGCGTGCTGCAGGAGGCGCTCGGCCGCGCGACGCAGCGCAGCGCGACAACCGGCGGTGCCGCGACCGTCGCGGCGCTGCACGCGGCGCTGCGGCCGGATGCGGCCCGCCCGCGCGGCGGCTGGGACTGGCGACGATCGCCCGCGGCACCGCCATCGAGCTTCGCGGCGCGCGCGCTCGCCGGCGCGGGCTTCGCCTCGTCGGCGCAGCGGGCTTTCGACGTCGGAGCGCCCG